>ERZ772961.162-NODE-162-length-31997-cov-4.853641_pt1 | contig 31997 bp, 25 predicted proteins | sample MGYA00580677_ERZ772961 | MGnify/ENA primary metagenome ERZ772961 (study PRJEB29015, sample SAMEA2738088) | human oral metagenome | biome: human oral; feature: human-associated habitat; material: saliva | place: China | collected 2227 ... | reverse complement strand
AAGGCTGACGTGCACCCTAAGGTTTCCGAGCATATCGAGGATATCATCGAGTTCATCAGCACTCTTATTGAGAAGGGGTATGCATACGAGGCAGATGGTGACGTTTACTACATCACTCGTAAGTTCCCAGAGTATGGAAAGCTATCAGGACAGAATATAGATGATTTAGAATCGGGTGCGAGAATTGCTATTGGTGAGGTTAAGAAGGATCCACTCGACTTCGCACTATGGAAGGCTCAGAAGACAGATGATGAAATCGCATGGGATTCGCCTTGGGGAAAGGGCAGACCTGGTTGGCACATCGAGTGTTCAACTATGTCCAAGAAGCACCTTGGCACAACGATTGACATTCACGGCGGTGGACAAGATCTAAAATTCCCTCATCATGAAAATGAAATCGCTCAGTCTGAAGCTTGCAACTGTGCACCTTTTGCAAACTACTGGATGCACAACGGATACATCATGGTTGATGGCGAGAAGATGTCAAAGTCGCTCAACAACTTCTTTACAGTGAGAGATATTCGTAAGGAGTATGACGGTGACTTTATCAGATTCTTCCTTCTCAGCGTTCAGTACAGAGGACCTATCAACTTTAGCGATGAAGGTATGAAGCAGGTTAAGCAGGGGTACGATAGACTTGTAAATGCTACCGAGACTTTGGAGTTCCTCGTACATAATGGTTCTGAAGCGATGACAGAACATGAAGAGTGGACAGTTAAGTCGTTTGCAGATTATAAGGAGAAATTCGTTGAGTGCATGAGCGATGACCTCAATACTGCTGGTGCTATTGGAGCTCTCTTTGAGCTAGTTTCGGCTATCAACGTAGAGATAGAAGGCGGAGCATCAAAGGAATTTGCGGGAAAGGCTCTCGAGATCATCCATGAACTCGCTGACGTCCTTGGTGTGCTTCAGAGAAGTAGTGAAAATGCGGTAGGCGAGGATATTCAGGCTCTCGTAGACGAGAGACAGCAGGCTCGTAAGGAGAAGAACTGGGCAAGAGCTGACGAGATAAGAGATCAGCTAGCGGATATGGGGTATACACTCAAAGACACACCACAGGGAGTTCAGATAATTAAAGCAGATGCATAACGATATCAAGAGCATGAATACGACGGCGCTAGCCTACATTGGAGATGCTGTCTATGAATTACATATTAGAGAACTTCTGATTGGTAGAAACAAAGGCGATGTCGGCAAAGTGCACAAGAGAGCCGTGTCATATGTTTCTTCGGATGGACAGGCGAAAGCTATCAAGTTCATGATGAAGGATTTTCTCACAGAAGAGGAACAGAAGCTCGTCAAACGTGCGAGGAATAAGCGTGCGACATCCAGGCCCAAGAATGCAGATCCGCGTAAGTACAAGCTTGCTACGGGATTTGAGGCGCTGATAGGCGCACTTCATATGGATAGTGATAAAGCTAGACTAGAAGAAGTGTTAGCTGAAGCTATTCGAATTATCGAGGAGGATTAGAGTGAGTAAAGCAGATAAACTGTTTGTGAGTATGTGTGAAGATATAATAGCGAACGGATTCAGTTCAGAGGGACAGAAGGTAAGGCCTCACTGGCCGGACGGAACACCTGCGCATACGATTAAGAATTTTGGCGTGGTAAATAGATATGATTTACAGGAGGAGTTTCCTGCTCTTACCGTAAGACCTACGGCTATCAAGCTCGCGTTTGACGAGCTACTGTGGATTTGGCAGAAGAAGTCTAACAGAGTTTCTGACCTCGGAAGCCACATCTGGGATGAGTGGGCAGGTGAGGATGGAACTATCGGCAAGGCGTACGGATATCAGCTCGGAGTTAAGTATAAGTTCAAGCAGGGCGAGATGGATCAGGTTGATAACATCCTGTGGCTGCTTGAGCATGATAAATACTCCAGAAGAATCATGGCTAACATGTATAACTTTGCTGATCTAAGTGAGATGAACTTAGAGCCTTGCGCTTACAGCATGACCTTCAACGTAAAGGGTGATACGCTTAATGCGATTCTAAACCAAAGGTCCCAGGATATCTTGACGGCAAACAACTGGAATGTTGTGCAGTATGCACTGCTTCTTATGATGTTTGCACAAGTTAGCGGTCTAAAGGCGGGGGAGCTAATACATGTGATTTCTGATGCGCACATCTATGATAGGCATGTGGATATAGTTAAGGAGCTCATCGAGCGTCCACAGTATCCCGCGCCTAAGGTGACGCTAAATCCTGAGGTAAAGAATTTCTACGACTTCACAGTTGATGATCTAATCGTCGAGGACTACCAGAAGAACCCGCAGGTGAAAAACATTCCAGTAGCGATTTAATTCGAGATTATATAGACGGTGCCTTTAGTTTACTGAGGTGCCGTCTTAAATATTATTAAAATGATAATGTCAGCATGTGAGTGCTTAGCGCATGAATATAACAAACTGAGGTGAATTATGAATCTAATAGTGGCTGTTGATGAGAAATGGGGCATCGGGTGCGACAACGATTTGCTCGCTTCGATTCCTGGAGACATGCAGTATTTCAAGGAAAAGACGACTGACGGGGTCGTAGTGATGGGTCGCAGAACCCTAGAGAGCCTGCCTAAACAGAGGGGTCTTCCGAAGCGCATAAACTACGTGTTAACATCAAACGAAGATTTCGAGGCTGAAAGATGCATAGCCGTGCACAGTGAGGAAGAACTGTTCAAAGAGCTCGAGCAGTATGATCCAGAGCATGTATTTATCATCGGCGGAGAGAGCATATATAAGAAGTTTTACAAATACTGTGATAAGTGCTTCGTAACTAAGATGCACGCGGATTTACATGCTGACAAATTCATGGTTAACCTTGATGAGGATGACGATTTTAAAGAGACGTGGAAGAGTGGGATGCATAGTGAGAATGGTATAGACTATGAGTTCACTTTGTATGAGCGAGTTTAAGGCTGGGCTTTATAATCCAGATATTTTTAGTGTAAATTGAACGAGTATTAATGTGGTAAAGGTAGAAGAATGGAAGATAGAAGGATAGAGGACAAAAGGATAGAAATCAATAGGCGCCTTCGTGAAATACAGGACGAAGTTGCTCTAAATAAGAAGGAGCAAGCCTGTATAAATGAGATTATTGATGATGTAATAGCTCTAAGACAAAGGAGCAGTAATACTCAAGAAGAGATGCTTGAGTATTGGGCGGGAACTGAATTCGGTAGAGTGGTGGCAGAGTTAAATTCTCAAGAGGATGCACTTTACAGCAGTTTAATAAGAGATGCTGAAGTCGGAATTGAGGAGCGAAGACAAACAATTCAAAGGCTTCTGAAAGAGGAACGTGAGTGTGAAGATGAGATTATGCAGATGAGGAGGGACTATTGATATGAGTAAAAATATAGCTGTAAATAATTCGCTTGCCAAAGATCATGCGGAGAGAATACGCAGGTCTGTAACAAAATTAGGAGATGCTTCATTAGGTAGAGCACAGCATGTACATAGTGAAGGGTATACTGCAATTAAAGATGCAGAAATATGTTATAAAACTCTCAGTAATATTGTTCCTCATCTACAGCAAAAGCTGGAACAGGACTGTGCCAATATAGCTAGAGTAGCAGATGTATGGAAGAAAGAAGACAAGGAAATAGCAATCCAATTTACATTATCGTATGAAAATATGCGTGATCGTGAAGGTATAATATAAAAGGTGTGTAGATATGTCGAGAGGAATGAATAAGGTTATTAACAAGAGAGATACTATATATATGCTGCATGAGATGAATCAGCAGATAAATAAGCTTATGATAAGCTCTACCTCTATTCAGCGTGCGATAGATAATTTTCTTGAAGATTGTGGCAAAGGGAAAACACTACAAGGAAAGGGATTCGAAGCAGTCGAGGATTATTTCACAAAGACTTACAAAGAGTTGTTACATGATTTAAATAGTGTTTGTGCGCTAATGGGAGCAAAGAATACTGAGCTTGATGTTGCAATAGAAAATTATATAACCTTGGCAAACCACAACGAGTTGAATAAGCATAAGTTAATTGATGAGATGATGCAGCTTGAAAAACAGCTACAATCTTTGGAAAACACTCTGGCAAAAGGCGATAATTTATATGGTGGATCCATCTGGGGTAACTCAGCTTCGAAATGCTCCTTTTATATTTCAAGAAAAGAAAATCAGATTCAGGAGATTGAGAAGCAAATAAACGATATGGATAATCTTGCTACTCAAACTGAGGATTTATTTTTCGAAATAAAAGAGCTAATCAAGTCCATAAAAAACGGAGTTGATCAAATCTACTCAGACAAACATTTTGATAGCAAAACAGGAATGTTTAAACCATCCAATGTTAGTCTTGCTGGAACGAGGAAAAAGCTAGATACGATGGTTAAGGATGAAAGGCTTACCATTGAAGCCCTCGATCCAGTAAATATGGCTACTGGAAACTACATGTACCGAAAGAACTTTCTTGAGACACCTGGTGTGGTTCCTCTCGTTTTGGAGGTCACATATAACAGTGTGGATAATTTTAGAAGGAGATTCGCCTCTGCTGGATGGACTCACAACTATAGAAATGAACTCACGATTTACGAGTCTAAGATTGTGGTCAATATAGACAGCGGCAGGCAGGAGACTTACATACTAAAAGGAGACGTATATGTAAGTGATGACGGCTTTACTTCAAGAAAAATCGAGCGTCTAGAAGGTGAAGAATACAGATATAAGTATACTAACGAAAGGCAAGAGCAATTCTTCTTTGATGATATAGGTAGATGCATCAAGAAGCTCACAGGTGAAGGTAGAGCTATACAATTCGAGTACGACGAATTGAAACTTAAAAAGCTCAGCACCGAATTTGATACAGGATATGTATTTGACTACGAGGAATCTGATGACGGCAATTCTTATGTTACCAAGGTAGCTGACTTGTCAGGCCGCAGTATTGAACTCAAGTACGAAGATATAGATGATAAGTTCAGTAGGACTGGCAAGATGCATGTTCTCACTGAAATTCACGATGAAATGGGCAGTGTGTACTCGTTCAAGTATAACGATTTGTGCAAGATGTACACTGTCATCAACGCGAGAAATACCGTAAATCTTATCAATGAATACGATGGCAGTGGAAGGGTTACTAGGCAGATATTCCCGGATGGCGGCGAGATAACGGTTCAGTACTATGACATAGGTAGAAAGGCTATAGCTACTCATCAGAATGGCAGCCAAACTGTCTATGAGCATGATGAGAAATTCCGAAGCACCGTATCCAGATATACAAGTGGGTATGAAGAGTTTACATACAATGATACCAATGATCGAACCTCGCACCGCGATAAGAACGGCAACATTACATCGTATGAATACGATGACAAAGGTAACGTGATCGTGGAGAAGACCCCTGTGGGAGATGTTATTAAGACTGTTTATTCCAAGTCGGGCAGGCTTGTTTCGGTTGAAGTAAATGGCGTAGTCGTGGCGCAGAATGAGTACGATGACGATGAAAAACTAGTATCCTCAAGCGATGCGCTGGGTAGAGCTATCGGATACGAGTATAACGAGTATAAGCTTCCAGTGAAAATCATAAACCCAGACGGCACCAGCCTTTCTCTAAGTTATGATGACAGAGGAAACATTGACGAAATCATAGATGAGCTCGGTAATATCAATAAATACAGCTACGATGACCTAAATAGAGTTACTTCTACAGTTGACGCTAACGGCAACCTGGAGAAGTTCGCTTATAATGCAAGAAATGAACTGACCGAGAGTATAAATCCGCTCGGGGACACAAGGACGTTTGAGTATAACGAAAGCGGAAAACTCACGCACGTTGTTGACTACGACGGAAATGAAGAATTTACCGAATACAACGAGCTGAACAAGGTATCTGCATATGTTGATAAAGATGGTAGCAGAACAGAATACTACTACAACGAGATGTGGCAGATTGACCAGATTAAAGACCCTACAGGCGCAAATATCCTATGTTTATATGATTCCGAGGGAAACCTAACAAATATCACAGATGCATCATATTCAACAATCAGGTACTCTTACGATTCCTGTGGCAACATAACAAAGGTTAGGGATCAAGAAGGATACGTCACCAAGTATACGTATGACAAGATGAACCGCATGATCTCAGCAGTAATGGCGGATGGAAGTACAGAATACTATGAGTACGATGCTTTCGGAAACGAAACCAAATTCACAGACGCCCTTGGCGGTGAATGGATAAATGAATACGATGCAGCAGGTCAGAAGATAAAGTCGATAAACCCAATGGGTGTAGATACAGTGTATACATACGATATGCGTGGAAATCTTATCGAAGAACGAAGCGTAGGGAAAAGCATTAGGTATAGTTACGATGCAGCCGGTAGATTAACAGAGATAATCGATGCGGCAGGGGTGGTAACAAGCTTTTCATATGACAACAATGGTAATCTCTTATCCAGGAAGGTAGGAGATGTAGAGAAGTCATTTGAATACGATTCCATGAATAGAGTTACTAAGGAGTTTATCGCAGGAGCATTAACTGCAAGCTACACCTACGATGCTGCCGGCAATATAAGTTCAGTGACAGATGGCCTTGGAAATCAGACAAAGTATATCAGAACAAAGGGCGGTGATATTGCCGCTGTAGTTGATCCACTCGGCAATGTTACCAGATATAGATATGATAAAGCTCATAGGCTTATTAACATCGTACAGGGTACAGGCTCTGAAGCAGAAGATATCAATTTTGAACTCCTTGAAGATGCCGAAGAAGTCCAGAAGCTTAACAAGAAACATAACAGCATAAGAATTACTTCATACGCAAGAGATATCCTTGGAAGAGTAACATCTGTCACGGATGCACTCGGTAATGTCGAAAGCTATGAATATGACCGCAAAGGCCATATAAAAGCCAAGACGGATATGGACGGAAACAGAACCAAGATTACAAGAACGCATCTGGGAGATATTTCGCGTATTACGTATGGAGATGGAGAGGATATAGAGTATTCATATAACGCTCTCGGACAGCTTAAGGCTATAAAAGATTCTCTTGGATTAACTAAGATAGATAGAGACATTCTCGGAAGAGAAAGAAACATAACCGACCATAAGGGTAGGTCTATTTCGTATGAGTATGACGATGACGGTAACAGAACAGGTGTAAGATACGCTAATGGCAAGAATGTCAGATACATATACGATGATAGAGGTCTACTCACTGACATAGAAGCATCTGCACCTAAGATGAAATCATCATCAGCACCATCATCAGCATCAGTAAAAGCAACTCCTACGGTATCTATCTCATACGATTCATACGGCAGAATCACATCAAAGACAGCAGGTCCTGCTGAAACCGCATACACATATGACAAATGTGGACATCTGGCAAGCCTTGTAAATAAGAAGAACGGTACAGTTCTAGATTCATACGCGTACAGCTATGACCAAGCAGGTAATCTAGTGGCATCCTGCCAAAAGAGAGAAGGCATGCCTGATGCTACTGGAAGCTATGAATATGGATACGACGAAATAGGAAGACTTAATAGGGTAACTAAGGACGGAAGTCCGCTCAGAAGCTACACCTACGATGCCTTTGGCAACAGAACCATCTTAGATGAAGCAGGGGCAAAGACAGAGTATCTGTACAACAAAGCGAATCAGCTAATGAGAGCAGACACTCCACAAGGCACTACTATCTTCGAATACGATAAACGAGGCAACGCTATACACAAGAGCACGGAAGGTGTATCTAAAACAGTTTCTGTAAGCTATACATACGGAGCAAATAACAGGCTCATACAGGCAGTAAAGAATACTGACGGCAAATCGCTCACAGCAAGGTACGCATATAACGGCCTTGGAATGAGAGTATCCAGAGCGACAGATGCAGGAAGCATAGACTACGTCCTTGACCAGACAAAGATGTATAACAACTTGCTAGAAAGCATACAGGTAGACGGACAAGATAGTATGAGCAATCCTATCGAATCGGAAGACTATACGTGGCTTGGTAACGAGCTGGTAATGGCAGATGAAACAGCAATCTTATCCGGCAGATTAGGGACACCAGAGAGAGTAGCAGGAGCTTCTGAACATGCCTTCGGCTATGATGAATTTGGAATGCCAGAAGTGGTCAAGATACCAGAAACAACTAAGTTACCTGAAATAGCTGGCGAACTACCTCTAGGCTTTACAGGATACATGCGAGATGATATATCCGACACACTATTCGCACAGGCAAGAGAATATATGCCGGAAATAGGGCGCTTCATGGGAAGAGATATCCTAAAGGGCAGAGTAGAGCAGCCAAGAAGCCTCAACGAGTATGCGTACTGCCATAACGATCCGGTAGGGTTCGTGGATCTGAATGGAATGGATGCTATCTTGGTTAACAAAAATGTTGAGACCTTTGGATTTACAGGGATAGATCATATGGGTGGTTTTTTCCAAGATTCTGACTCTAAATGGTATTACTTCTATTGGGGAAATACTGTAAAGTTTACGGAAGTTGAAAGTAACTTTAATGGAAGTATACAGGATGTAAATAAGTATCTCAAAAAAAGAGGTCTTATGGGGGCAGATAATAATGATTACTACAAAGCTGTTTATATAAAAGGAGATTTTTCAGATTCTGTAAAAGAAGGGAAACGAAAAAAACAGAACTATGAAAAAAAATATAAAAAAAACGAGAATAAAGAAAGAATTCCAAATGGTGATTATTCTTTAATTAAACAAAATTGCGGACAAGTCACTATGGCACTATTAATGAAAGGCAAACTAGAGTCAGGCGAGAATGTAGAATCATACTTGAACAGACAAGGATTTAAAATTTCCGTATCACCAAACATCAATATGGGTAAAATGCAATATTACTTTGGTAATACCGCAGTAAATGAATATGAGTATCAAGCTCAGAAAAGTTTAGTATAATTGGGAGGAAAAATGATAAAGAGAGAGAGGCTTAAAGTGAAGTTCGTGTTATTGTTATTATTTGTCATAATGGTCGGTATAATAATCCTTTTCAGAGCGCCATATTTTAGTTGTAATATGAAAAGTGCGAAAAATATTTCGAAGGAATATATTGAGAAGCAGTATAAGTTTAAGGCAAGATTTACAGGGGGGGTATATCATGGACTTGTTGACTCTCACCACTACACTATGGGGTACTATGATGAAAAGAATAAGATTAGTTTTATCGTTGAAGTTAACAATGGGAATAACCGAATCATGAAGAGGTTTACTTTTGGTGATTGCACTGATACCTATTTAGAAGAATATTTGCAAAAAAAAATGAAAGAAGAGATATATCCTATTATACGAAATAAATGGGGGACAGAAACAAAGGTAGAGGTTGATACGATGGCAACATATACCTGGGCAAGTTATCAGGAGCTAAATCTTAGGAATGTAGAAACCTTATATAGGAGAAGCTATACTATAAATATTAATGTAAAAAAAGGCAGTAAAAAACAAGAGGAAGCAGAAAAAGCGTTTGAAGTAATAAAATATTTAAAAGAAAAGAACTACTTGCCACTGCATGTTGATATCAATTACAAAATTGAAGATGATGAAATCAAACACTTTAGTATGAAAGATATAGACCAAATAAATAATACAAACGACATCTTAGCCCTTATGAACTAAAGTGCAGGTGTTTTAAACAGAGATACTAGATATGCAGGATTCGTAGAGAAGTCACTATGTCTCTATGAACGTAATTACATCATACGCAAGAGAAAGAAGCATAACCGACCACAAGGGTAGGTCTATTTCGTATGAGTACGACGATGCCGGTAGATGACCTAGGCAGTATGGAAAGTCCTAGTAAATCGGAAGACTTCATATGGCTTGATAACGAGCTAGTAATGGCAGGTGAAGCACCAATACTAGCTAGCAGATTAGGGACACCGGAGAGAGGAATAGGAGCTTATGAACATGCCTTCGGTTATGATGAGTTTGGAGTGCCAGATATAGCTAATATGTCTGAAGAAACAAAGATACAGGGGGTAACCGGCGAACTACCTCTAGGCTTTACTGGGTATATGCGAGATGATATATCCGACACACTATTTGCACAGGCAAGAGAATATATGCCAGAAATAGGGCGATTCATGGGAAGAGATATCCTAAAGGGCAGAGTAGAGCAGCCAAGAAGCCTCAATGAGTATGCGTACTGCCATAACGATCCGGTAGGGTTTGTGGATTTGAATGGCATGGAGGAAGAGCCAAAGCAAAATCTGGGTGAATTTACAAGAGATTATCTGGTAAATCAATCTATAGGCAAGGGAGTAGAGACAGTTGAGATTGAGTCAGAATACGCAATTCGTCAAAAGCTTCTATATAATAATTATCAAAAGGAATATAGATCTGCAAAAGATTTAGCTCAAATTATTCGAAAAGAAACGAATAATCCTTGCGCTAAAAATGGGACGCTTAGCCACATAACAAGAAGATATAATAAAGCTAATAAGGCGCTTGTGTATGATAAAGCTGTTGATAGTGGTCAGGTACGAGAACTATCGGCAAGACACCTAGGAAGAGCTGGAATACGAGGAGGTATACTAGGTGGGACTCTTGATGCTGGTATTGGTGCTGGACAAGATTACTTTGCGGGGGCATCTAGAAGCAAACTTGCTTCTAATGCAAAGATTAATTTCACATTTGGAGCAACAGAAGGTGCAATAGTGGGGGTTGCATTTGTTGCAAATCCCATATTTGGCGTATTTGCTCTTGCAGCAGTTTTCATATACGAATATAAGTATGGGTATAAACACAGATATAATTGGAAAGAGAGGATTAATAGTCTTGAATAGCGAAGTTATTAAAGAAAAAATGGCAAATTTCATTGAATATCATAGTATTATTAGACCGATTGAATATCCACTCTTTGCAGTACCTTTTCTTTCTATAATCATGAGTGTCTTATATCTAATAGGATATTTTTCTGAGTATAAATATTCTACGGCAAGAGAAGTTTGTATTGTTGGACTAATTTGTTCTACTATTTGCTTTTTTGTAAGTATGAAACTAAGAAGAATATGCTTGCGGATGCTCCCAAAAAATCCGGGAAAAGGTATGTATTCAGCAGAAATTATACAATACGTTGGGCTGATTTTTCATTCAATTATATGTATCGAGTTTGTTACATCATGGTGGAAAAGAGATATTTATTTGATTGTCGCAACAGTTTTTATCTTGTTGCTGATCAGTGGTTCAATATGTGTCACGGTGTTGACAATTAAGTACAGAATAAATAAAGGAATTTATTTAAATAAGAAGCGAACAAATTTTAACAAAGGAGCCGTTTTTTCATCGACTTCGTTTATATCTGCGGTATTTATTATTAAAAGTGTTGTATTAAACAATTTAGAATCAAATATGCCAGTTCTTATTTTGCTTATGCTAATAAGCTGCATGATAATATCTGTAATTCTCTCTACAGCATATTACCTTAAACTTAAATATGCCAAAGAGTATGGACTCGAGGAATACCTACCAACAAGGCCGCATCCCAGTAAATATACGGGATGGAAGTAAACTTCACAAACGATATCTTAGCCACTATGAACTATAACATATATATTTTAAGCAGAGATAATCGACGCATCAGGAGTGGTAGAGAAGTCATTAAGATTCTATGAACATAATTATCCATGCGCAAGATATATCCTCAGAAGAGAAAGAAGCATAACCGAACACAAGGGTAGGTCTATTTCGTGTTAGTATCACGAGGCAGTATACGTAAAAGGAGATTTTTCAAAGTCTGTAAAAGAAGGCCAAAGACTACAAGAGTTTTATAATAAAAACTTTAAGAAGCATGAAGGGAAAAGCCCATGTCCAAACAAATTATATAATTTGCAGTTTCGAAATTGCACACAAGTGACCATGTATTTATTTATGAAAGGCAAACTAGAGTCAGGTGAGAGTGTTAAAGCCTTTCTGAATAGAAGAGGATACAAAGAAGCCTCTGTATTACCAAATATTAACATGCATATAATGCAAGTATATTTTGGAAATTCTGCAGTTAATAAAGAAGAGTATTACGAGCAAATTAGTTTAGACTAAATGGGGGAGAAGAAATGTTAAAAAGAATATTTCAGATTAGAGAGGTTAAAATAGTAGTTGTAATATTTGTGTGCTTAGTAGCTTATATTCGCACACCATATTTTAGCTGGAATGTTAAGAGTGCTAGGGTTGAGGCAGAAAATCACATTGAAAAACAGTATAAATTTAAACCCAAATATATATCAGGGGAGTATAGTTCGAACTTAGATGGAAGCAACTATTTTATGTACTTTGTTGATAAAAAAATGGTATTGAATTTACAGTTACGTTACAAGGGGGGAGGAGATTTTTTATAAAACAAGTTAAACAATATGTTGAAACGGATACTTATTTAGAAGAAATGCTAATCAAAAAGATGAGAGAAGAAATTTCACCTACTGTAAAAAAAGAGTGGGAGGGAGCTGCATCTGTTAAAGTTGATACAATGGGACACCGTACCTGGGAAGTATATCAGGAGCCAACATTAAACAATATAGAAAATTTATATAAAAAAGATTATTACATTGCTATTAAAGTCAAAAAAGCAGGAACAAAGCAAGAAGAGTCAGAAAAGTTATTTGAAATAGTTAAGTTCTTAAGAACAAATGATTATCTTCCTTATGATATAGACGTAGATTTTGAAGGTTCAAATATAAAAGGCATTAGCATAGACAATATAGACCAAATAAACAGTTCAAACGACATATTAGCCCTTATGAACTAAAGTACATATATTTTAAGTATAGATAATTGATGCGACAGGAGTGGTAACAAGCTTTTCATATGACAACAACGGAAATCTCGTATCAAGGAAGGTAGGAGATGTAGAGAAGTCATTTGAATACGATTCCATGAATAGAGTTACTAAGGAGTTTATCGCAGGAGCATTAACTGCAAGCTACACCTACGATGCTGCCGGCAATATAAGTTCAGTGACAGATGGCCTTGGAAATCAGACAAAGTATATCAGAACAAAGGGCGGTGATATTGCCGCTGTAGTTGATCCACTCGGCAATGTTACCAGATATAGATATGATAAAGCTCATAGGCTTATTAACATCGTACAGGGTACAGGCTCTGAAGCAGAAGATATCAATTTTGAACTCCTTGAAGATGCCGAAGAAGTCCAGAAGCTTAACAAGAAACATAACAGCATAAGAATTACTTCATACGCAAGAGATATCCTTGGAAGAGTAACATCTGTCACGGATGCACTCGGTAATGTCGAAAGCTATGAATATGACCGCAAAGGCCATATAAAAGCCAAGACGGATATGGACGGAAACAGAACCAAGATTACAAGAACGCATCTGGGAGATATTTCGCGTATTACGTATGGAGATGGAGAGGATATAGAGTATTCATATAACGCTCTCGGACAGCTTAAGGCTATAAAAGATTCTCTTGGATTAACTAAGATAGATAGAGACATTCTCGGAAGAGAAAGAAACATAACCGACCATAAGGGTAGGTCTATTTCGTATGAGTATGACGATGACGGTAACAGAACAGGTGTAAGATACGCTAATGGCAAGAATGTCAGATACATATACGATGATAGAGGTCTACTCACTGACATAGAAGCATCTGCACCTAAGATGAAATCATCATCAGCACCATCATCAGCATCAGTAAAAGCAACTCCTACGGTATCTATCTCATACGATTCATACGGCAGAATCACATCAAAGACAGCAGGTCCTGCTGAAACCGCATACACATATGACAAATGTGGACATCTGGCAAGCCTTGTAAATAAGAAGAACGGTACAGTTCTAGATTCATACGCGTACAGCTATGACCAAGCAGGTAATCTAGTGGCATCCTGCCAAAAGAGAGAAGGCATGCCTGATGCTACTGGAAGCTATGAATATGGATACGACGAAATAGGAAGACTTAATAGGGTAACTAAGGACGGAAGTCCGCTCAGAAGCTACACCTACGATGCCTTTGGCAACAGAACCATCTTAGATGAAGCAGGGGCAAAGACAGAGTATCTGTACAACAAAGCGAATCAGCTAATGAGAGCAGACACTCCACAAGGCACTACTATCTTCGAATACGATAAACGAGGCAACGCTATACACAAGAGCACGGAAGGTGTATCTAAAACAGTTTCTGTAAGCTATACATACGGAGCAAATAACAGGCTCATACAGGCAGTAAAGAATACTGACGGCAAATCGCTCACAGCAAGGTACGCATATAACGGCCTTGGAATGAGAGTATCCAGAGCGACAGATGCAGGAAGCATAGACTACGTCCTTGACCAGACAAAGATGTATAACAACTTGCTAGAAAGCATACAGGTAGACGGACAAGATAGTATGAGCAATCCTATCGAATCGGAAGACTATACGTGGCTTGGTAACGAGCTGGTAATGGCAGATGAAACAGCAATCTTATCCGGCAGATTAGGGACACCAGAGAGAGTAGCAGGAGCTTCTGAACATGCCTTCGGCTATGATGAATTTGGAATGCCAGAAGTGGTCAAGATACCAGAAACAACTAAGTTACCTGAAATAGCTGGCGAACTACCTCTAGGCTTTACAGGATACATGCGAGATGATATATCCGACACACTATTCGCACAGGCAAGAGAATATATGCCGGAAATAGGGCGCTTCATGGGAAGAGATATCCTAAAGGGCAGAGTAGAGCAGCCAAGAAGCCTCAACGAGTATGCGTACTGCCATAACGATCCGGTAGGGTTCGTGGATCTGAATGGAATGGATGCTATCTTGGTTAACAAAAATGTTGAGACCTTTGGATTTACAGGGATAGATCATATGGGTGGTTTTTTCCAAGATTCTGACTCTAAATGGTATTACTTCTATTGGGGAAATACTGTAAAGTTTACGGAAGTTGAAAGTAACTTTAATGGAAGTATACAGGATGTAAATAAGTATCTCAAAAAAAGAGGTCTTATGGGGGCAGATAATAATGATTACTACAAAGCTGTTTATATAAAAGGAGATTTTTCAGATTCTGTAAAAGAAGGGAAACGAAAAAAACAGAACTATGAAAAAAAATATAAAAAAAACGAGAATAAAGAAAGAATTCCAAATGGTGATTATTCTTTAATTAAACAAAATTGCGGACAAGTCACTATGGCACTATTAATGAAAGGCAAACTAGAGTCAGGCGAGAATGTAGAATCATACTTGAACAGACAAGGATTTAAAATTTCCGTATCACCAAACATCAATATGGGTAAAATGCAATATTACTTTGGTAATACCGCAGTAAATGAATATGAGTATCAAGCTCAGAAAAGTTTAGTATAATTGGGAGGAAAAATGATAAAGAGAGAGAGGCTTAAAGTGAAGTTCGTGTTATTGTTATTATTTGTCATAATGGTCGGTATAATAATCCTTTTCAGAGCGCCATATTTTAGTTGTAATATGAAAAGTGCGAAAAATATTTCGAAGGAATATATTGAGAAGCAGTATAAGTTTAAGGCAAGATTTACAGGGGGGGTATATCATGGACTTGTTGACTCTCACCACTACACTATGGGGTACTATGATGAAAAGAATAAGATTAGTTTTATCGTTGAAGTTAACAATGGGAATAACCGAATCATGAAGAGGTTTACTTTTGGTGATTGCACTGATACCTATTTAGAAGAATATTTGCAAAAAAAAATGAAAGAAGAGATATATCCTATTATACGAAATAAATGGGGGACAGAAACAAAGGTAGAGGTTGATACGATGGCAACATATACCTGGGCAAGTTATCAGGAGCTAAATCTTAGGAATGTAGAAACCTTATATAGGAGAAGCTATACTATAAATATTAATGTAAAAAAAGGCAGTAAAAAACAAGAGGAAGCAGAAAAAGCGTTTGAAGTAATAAAATATTTAAAAGAAAAGAACTACTTGCCACTGCATGTTGATATCAATTACAAAATTGAAGATGATGAAATCAAACACTTTAGTATGAAAGATATAGACCAAATAAATAATACAAACGACATCTTAGCCCTTATGAACTAAAGTGCAGGTGTTTTAAACAGAGATACTAGATATGCAGGATTCGTAGAGAAGTCACTATGTCTCTATGAACGTAATTACATCATACGCAAGAGAAAGAAGCATAACCGACCACAAGGGTAGGTCTATTTCGTATGAGTACGACGATGCCGGTAGATGACCTAGGCAGTATGGAAAGTCCTAGTAAATCGGAAGACTTCATATGGCTTGATAACGAGCTAGTAATGGCAGGTGAAGCACCAATACTAGCTAGCAGATTAGGGACACCGGAGAGAGGAATAGGAGCTTATGAACATGCCTTCGGTTATGATGAGTTTGGAGTGCCAGATATAGCTAATATGTCTGAAGAAACAAAGATACAGGGGGTAACCGGCGAACTACCTCTAGGCTTTACTGGGTATATGCGAGATGATATATCCGACACACTATTTGCACAGGCAAGAGAATATATGCCAGAAATAGGGCGATTCATGGGAAGAGATATCCTAAAGGGCAGAGTAGAGCAGCCAAGAAGCCTCAATGAGTATGCGTACTGCCATAACGATCCGGTAGGGTTTGTGGATTTGAATGGCATGGAGGAAGAGCCAAAGCAAAATCTGGGTGAATTTACAAGAGATTATCTGGTAAATCAATCTATAGGCAAGGGAGTAGAGACAGTTGAGATTGAGTCAGAATACGCAATTCGTCAAAAGCTTCTATATAATAATTATCAAAAGGAATATAGATCTGCAAAAGATTTAGCTCAAATTATTCGAAAAGAAACGAATAATCCTTGCGCTAAAAATGGGACGCTTAGCCACATAACAAGAAGATATAATAAAGCTAATAAGGCGCTTGTGTATGATAAAGCTGTTGATAGTGGTCAGGTACGAGAACTATCGGCAAGACACCTAGGAAGAGCTGGAATACGAGGAGGTATACTAGGTGGGACTCTTGATGCTGGTATTGGTGCTGGACAAGATTACTTTGCGGGAGCGTCTAGAAGCAAACTTGTTTCTAATGCAAAGGTTAATTTCACATTTGGAGCAGCAGAAGGAGCTATCGTTGGGCTTGCATTCGCCGCAAATCCAGTAATAGGAATCGCTGCAATTATTGGTGTTGGGTTATATGAATACTATTATTCAGACAGAGACAAAATTAAAAAAAGACGTAATAGTTTGGATTAGGAGCAAAATAATGAATGATAAGGAAATGACATATATTGGGGAGTTTATAAAGCACAATAATATCCACCAAACAATAGAGTCATTAATGTTTGGCACCCACTTAATATCAATTTTATTGATATTAATATACTTGAGATTTGCAATATCACCTCCAGATAAAGCTGACCCAATAGCACTATATATCTCGTTATGTATTCCAGTTGTGTTACTAGTTGTTAGTATATTGTTGAGGAAACGAATCTTTTATCTTAAAGAAAAAGAATTTGGTAAGAGTTTATATATTGTTCAAATAACCATATATATATATTGTTTGATTATAGGCATATTATTTGTCACGCTTGTTGTACTATGCGAATATGGTGCGAAAAAAGTTCCAAGTGCAATAGGCTTTACTATTTTGGTTGCTGTTGTTACTGTTGCGAGTACATATGTCCGTGTAAAACTAAATATAAAGAGAGGGCATTATTTGCATAGAAAAAACATAATTAATGAAAAAATAATTGCGTTTATTTCCTCAGCGATAGGGATAGCAATATGTATAATTATTTTTCAATTTATCAAAATGAATTTTACGGGAATTGGATATGGTATTATGTCAATTATGCTAGTAACGGCATCTTCAGCTCTATCACTTATATATTATCTTAAACTAAAATATGCAGAACGTTATGGACTTGAAGAGTATTTGCCTACTAAATCTAATCCTAAATAATTTACAAGATGGAATTGGTAATTTAATCATTATAAACACGCCTTTAGGCAGAACTTGAAATAGGAGCGGCGCGATACTATGCGTAAGAAATACAATGACCAAGCTATAAAGAATTTCGTTTCAGGGAAAGGCTCAGTAATGACAGAAGAAGGGAAAAGAAAATCGCAAAAAGAATTTTCAAATAAGATTAACGTTTGGTGGGTATTATTATTTTTTTTCGCTCTTACGGTAACAAATGCTATACAGTGGAGAGATATAAACGTAAGAATTATATTTGTTACACAGATAGTAGCTATCATTATTTGGTTTGTTGTATCTAAATTGTTTTTTGGACTAAAAAACAACCTACAAGCTCCTATAAATAAATTGCTCCAAATAAGCACGGCAATACTATTTCTAGTAATTGTGGATCTTACATTCATTGGTGGGTTTAGAATTCTATATACTGACTTTAACGTCGCTATACCTTCAACGATACTGCTTTTACAATGTTGCGGAGCTGCTGTTTACGAGAGAAGGGTAATACTAATTGCTATAAAAAAGAATGATGGCATTATGAAAAAACCATTTGAAAATATGAAAGACTTATCTCAGGGTGGTATCTATGTGATTGTAATGATAGTAACAATGATTGCGTTGAGAGGATATTTGAATTTGTTTACACTCTATATTGCTATATCAGCAACATTCATTACAATGGTTTTTTCAAGAACCATTATGCATCAGATATATAAACTGTATTTTGCCAATAAGTACGATATGAGAGATGAGTTATTTAAAAACATTCTATAAAAGATAGTGAATTTAGGGTTGTTTGCCTGTCTTTTGGAATAACTCATAGGCAGATTAAAAAGCTTAAATGATTTTTGATGAAAGAAAGTGAAATGGAAAGCAAAGAAAAGATAGCAAGTTTTATAGCGAATCATAATATTATAAGACCGATTGAGTATCCGTTAATTGCGATGCCGTTTTTAACTACATTAACATTTGTTTTTTACACAATATTCTATATAGTGTCATCTGATAAGACATCTGGTGAAAGTGTGTTGTATATCGTTGGAGTTATATTTTCTATAATAACATTTGTATTTTCGATGTGGTTGCGTAGAAAATATTTAAAGGCGTTTAATGAAGAACCAGGTAAGAGCATGTATGCGGCTGAGGCATGGCAGTATACGGGATTTGTATTACATACGTCTCTTTTAATGTTAAGTTTTTTTTCGTGGGAAGAGGTACAAATAAGTCTACTAACATCAATATGCTTTTTAGTGGCAATAATTGTAATAACAATTGCTGTGACTATCATCGTTGTTAAAAAAAGAATTGGAAAGGGCTTCTATCAAAAAAACAAAGATATAGGCACCAAAACAATGAGATATTTGGGGTCTGGTTCATTCATTGCAATCATGCTATTCATAAAAAGCATTGTAATTAATTCAGAGGCAGATGGACTAACGTTGTTTATTTGCATACTATTAGTTGCTTTAGAATTTTCAATAGTATTAGCGGTTGAATACTTTCTCAAACTCAAGTATGCCAAAGAGTATGAACTCGAAGACTATCTACCGACAAGACCGCATCCTAGCGAGTATACTGGGTGGCGGTAATAGATTCTGCTAGTACAATTGGACAAAGTGTGTAGAATCAAGTAGGCAAATTCACTTTAGCGCTTATGAACTAGGAGTATAGCAAGCGCAAAAAGATTAGGAAGAAACTATGGCTACGAGCATTGTGTGCGTGCTTCCGTATATGAAACAACAAAAGTAAAGACTCCTAGACGATGAGGATTAATTCGAGTAACATATAATAATAGTCATGTTTAAAGATAGGATGTGAATTAGTAATGGCAAAATCAGATAAAAAGAAAACGGGCACTCGTGGCAAGAACAGGCGTGATGCACACGGAGTGTATCAGAGACGCGCGGAGAGAGGAAAAGCAGCGTTCAGACCTTATGATGGAGAGCCTGCGGAAGAGTTCCGTAGCAATACTGAGCGGAACACAGGAAGAACTAAACGTACTAGCGGCAACGCTGGAGGATACGGTAGTTCACAGCGTAATGGCAACTCAGGGAGTTATAGCAATTCTCAGCGCGACAGAAACTCAAGCAGCCGCCCGCGAGATAACTACAAAAATACATACCGAAGCAGTGAATGGGACAGACGTGGCGGCAGCTTTGCTGAGGAGCAGAGTGCTCCAGCCGCGAATCTTATTGCCGGTCGCAATCCAGTGATCGAAGCAATCAAGAGCGGCCGCGAGATCGAAAAGATCTACATGGCGGCAGGAGCCGAGGGCTCCGTCGTAAAGATTAGAGCTATGGCCAAAGATGCTGGCATAGTAGTTGATACAGTGCCCAGGGTTGTGCTAGACAGAATGGCGCCAGGGGAGAAGCATCAGGGAGTGGCAGCAGAGATATCTGCATACTCATATTCAACATTTGAAGATATCATGGAAAGAGCAGCAGACAGTGATGAACCACCATTCATCATGGTACTAGACGAGATTTCAGATCCTCATAACCTAGGTGCGATTATCAGAACTGCAGAATGTGCAAACGCTCATGGCGTTATCATTCCTAAGCGAAATGCCTGCGGACTAACGAGCACCGTTGCAAAGACTTCAGCAGGTGCGTTAGAGCGTATGCCGGTTGCGAGAGTGACCAATATATCTCGGACCATCGAAGAGCTGCAAGCGCAGGGCGTGTGGGTAGCAGCAGTGGATATGGATGGAAAATCATATTATGAGACAGAAGGCGTGATGAAAGGTGCGATAGCTCTAGTAATCGGAAATGAAGGAAAAGGTATCAGCAGGCTTGTTAAGGAGAAGTGCGACCTCACGATATCGATTCCGATGAAGGGAAGCATCAACTCTCTAAATGCATCTAATGCAGCAGCTATTATGATGTACGCAGTTAGGCGTAGCAGAGACTTTTAGCCGATTATATTTACGAGTTGTATAGCATTAAATATCAAGGAAAATGCTTGACATTGACATCTGTACAGCGTATTATTATAAGGCTACTTTATGAATTCACGACAGAGCTTGCGAGGCGGGCTCTGACTTTTGAGTTGAGAGAAGCAATTAGCTTACATATATATTTGCAAAGGAGGTCATCACCTTGAGAAACAAGATTACACTAGCATGCACAGAGTGCAAGCAGAGAAACTACAACACAACTAAGAACAAGAAGAACAATCCTGATAGAATTGAGCTTAGAAAGTTCTGTAAGTTCTGCGGTAAGGAAACACTCCACAAGGAGACTAAGTAGTCGAGGGAACATCATGGCAAACAACAATGAAACCATATCCAGAGATGGCAAGGATACTAAAATAGAGAATAAGACCAGTAAACCGGAACAGCGCAAGGAGCGCAAGGGCATCATTGGATATTTCACTGGTGTTAAACAGGAGATGGCCAAAGTAGTATGGCCGACGAGAGCGGAACTGACCAAGGACACTGTAGTTGTTTTTGGTGTGTGCATCTTCTTCTCCCTGTTGTTCTGGGGGATGGATACAGGCTTCTTAGCAGTGCTCAAGAAGCTTCTCGGAATTACGCTATCGAAATAGGCTAGAAGGAGACATACATGACAGAGAAGACCGAAAACTTGAATACGGGCGGCACAACGCTGTCACCACTTGAGGGCGAAGGTCTACGTGGCGATGGTACCGCTAAGTGGTACGTAATCCATACGTATTCTGGTTATGAGAACAAGGTTAAGACTAACATCGAGAAGATGGTAGAGTACAGAGGAATGCAGGATCTCATCCTTGAGGTTACCATTCCTACTGAGGATAGAGTCGAGATTAAGAATGGCCAGAGAAAGGTCAAGACTAGAAAGCTTTATCCTGGTTACGTAGTCATCAAGATGATTGTCAACAACGAGACCTGGTATCTAGTGCGCAACACAGAGGGCGTTACAGGGTTCGTGGGTCACGGTTCGGATCCTATTCCACTAACTAAAGAAGAAGTGGTTAGGATGGGCGTTGAGAAAATGCGCATCGACCTGGATGTTGAGACTGGCGACACAATTCGTATTATCGGTGGACCTTTCGAGGGTCAGATGGGTATCGTTGAGGATATCAGTCCTGATAAGCAGATTGTTAAGGCGAAGGTATCGATGTTCGGTAGAGATACACCTGTAGAGCTCGAGTTCTCGCAGGTGGGAAAACTTAACTAACTGGGAGCTATAGTCTCAGAGAAAGGAGAATAAGATGGCAAAGAAGATCGACGGCTATATCAAGCTTCAGATTCCTGCAGGAGGTGCAACACCAGCACCACCAGTTGGACCTGCCCTAGGTCAGAAGAGTGTTAACATCATGGACTTCTGTAAGCAGTTCAATGCTAAGACTCAGGATCAGCAGGGAATGATCATTCCAGTTGTAATCACAGTTTACACAGACAGATCATTCACATTCGTGTGCAAGACTCCACCAGCAGCAGTACTTATCAAGAAGGCAGCAGGCATTGATAAGGCATCGGGCGAACCTAACAAGACAAAGGTTGCATCGATTACATATGCTCAGGCAGAGGAAATTGCGAAGACTAAGATGCAGGATCTCAATGCGGCTACACTTGAGGCAGCTACTGATATGATCAAGGGTACTGCTCGCAGCATGGGAGTTACTGTAACAGAGTAATCGGTGGGAGGCATTTTTAAGAGATGTCGATAGAACCACAAGGAGGAATTATGGCTAAGAAAAGCAAAAGATACAGCGCAATCATGGAGTCGTTCGACAAGACACAGACTTATGATGTTGCAGAAGCTGTAAAGAACGTAAAGAGCTTTGCTAATGCGAAGTTCGATGAGACTGTTGAGATGCACATTCGTCTAGGTGTAGACGGAAGACACGCAGACCAGCAGGTTAGAGGCGCAACTGTACTTCCGCACGGAACAGGTAAGAGCAAGAAGGTTCTTGTTTTTGCTAAGGGTGCTAAGGCTGAAGAGGCAGAGGCAGCTGGTGCAGATTACGTAGGCGCAGAGGATCTTGCAGAAAAGATCCAGAAGGAAAACTGGTTCGACTTTGATTCAGTAGTTGCTACACCGGACATGATGGGCGTTGTAGGACGTCTAGGTAAGGTTCTCGGTCCTAAGGGACTCATGCCAAACCCTAAGTCAGGTACTGTAACAATGGACGTACAGAAGGCACTTGAAGAGATCAAAGCAGGTAAGGTAGAGTACCGTCTTGACAAGGCTAACATTATCCATGTAATTATCGGTAAGTGCTCATTCACTGAGGAGCAGCTAGTTGAAAACGCTAACGCTCTAATCCAGGTTGTTGCTAAGGCTAAGCCAGCAGCTGCTAAGGGTCAGTACTTCAAGAGTGTTACTGTTACATCGACAATGGGACCTGGAGTTAAGATTAGCACAGCATCCCTAAGCTAATAGTCGGCCGGTGTTAATAATCGAATATCAACCGTAGACAGTGGGAGCGAAAGCTTAATATCCCACCGAGGTACAAACATAAATTTGTTCCCCGCTGTCTCGCAGCGGGGTTATTTGTACCGTACTTGGTATTAGCACACAAGACCGAATAGGTTAAACCACAATTATGGGCACAACCGTGTTCAAGAAAGGAGACCAAATGTCTGTAGAAGCAAAGAACGCAAAACAGCTAATTATCGATGAGATTAAGGCAAAATTTGACAAATCCATCTCGATCGTAGTTGTAGACTATCTTGGAATTACAGTAGCTCAGGCTGACGAACTAAGAAAGACTCTTAGAGAGAACGGCGTGAACCTAACTGTATATAAGAACACACTTGTAAAGCGTGCTATCGCCGGAACTGAGTACGAAGGACTCGGCGAAGCCCTGAAGGGATCTAGCGCATTCGCATTCTGCGAAGAGGATGCAACATCTTCAGCTAGACTTCTCAAGAAGGCTATGAAGCAGTACAACAAGATGTCATTCAAGGGCGGATACGTTGATGGCTCAGTTTATGACGCTAAGCAGGTTGAAGCACTTGCAGATATCCCATCAAGAGAAGAGCTTATCGCTCGTTTCATGGGAAGCATCCAGTCACCATTATCACAGCTTGTTAGAACATTCAAGGCAATTGCTGATGAGGGTGCAGTTCCAGCAGGAGAGACTGCTGAGGCATAAGCTATTAGTAGCTAACATTTTTTAGAAATTTTACCGATTAATCGGTGTATCGAGAAGCTGACATTTCAGCAAATTTAGACAAAAGGAGAAATAAAATGGATAAGAATCAGATCATTGAAGCCCTAAAGGGTATGACCATTCTTGAGATCAACGAGCTCGTTCAGGCTTGCGAAGAGGAGTTCGGAGTATCTGCAGCTGCAGCTGTAGTTGCAGCACCTGCTGCAGGTGGCGGAGAGGCTGCTGAGGAGCAGACAGAGTTCACAGTAGTTCTTGCTAGCGCTGGAGACCAGAAGATTAAGGTTATCAAGGCAGTTAGAGAAGCTACAGGTCTTGGACTTAAGGAAGCTAAGGAGCTTGTTGATGGAGCACCTGCTAACGTTAAGGAGAACATCGAAGCTGGTGAAGCTAACGCACTTAAGGAAGCTCTCGAGGCAGTTGGAGCTACAGTAGAGCTTAAGTAATTAAATAGCACAACAATTTTGGATTGGGCTCCTGATTTCGGGAGCCCAATTCTTGCTATTTATAAGAGGCTCAATTTCGCTGCAAAATCCGATTTATCAACATCGGGTATTGCTTTTGTGATGACGGGCAAGATTATGTGTTTTTTGTAGTTTTTCGATTGCAAGAGTGCGAAAAGTTGCAAAAAATGCATAATATGCTCATCTCTGGGCTTGAAATATTTACAACCTTACTCTATAATAGTAAGTTGCTATGGAGACGTTTTTTCTTAAATAACAAGGAGTGATAACATGCCAAAACCTGTAAAAGTTGGAAGGAAAGAACGTATGACTTTTGCGAAAATCAACGAAGTTTGCGAGATGCCAAACCTCATTGATATCCAGACTGAGTCATACAAGTGGTTTGTCGAAGAGGGACTAGCCGAAGTTCTGGAAGATGTATCTCCAATTAGGGATACCACCAATACTTTGAGCCTAGAGTTCGCTGACTACTCCTTCTCAGATACACCTAAATACGATCAGGAGGAATGCAAGGAGCGTGACGCCACTTACGCTACATCTCTGACGGTCAAGGTAAGATTGATAAACAGGGAGACTCTTGAGATCAAGGAACAAGATGTTTTCATGGGAGATTTCCCATTGATGACAGAAAAAGGCACATTCATATATAACGGTGCGGAGAGAGCTATCGTAACACAGCTCGTAAGATCTCCAGGACCGTATTTTGAGTTTGATACCGACAAGTCGAATAACAAGCTTTATTCTTCGACTATTATTCCTAACAGAGGAGCATGGCTCGAGTATGAGACTGACTCGGCTGGCGTTCTATACGTAAGAGTTGATAGAACCAGAAAGCTTCCTCTCACATCGTTCCTAAGAGCGATGGGACTCGGATCAAACGAAGAAATCCTCGATACATTCGGTGAAAGTCCTGCTCTCTTAAGAACATTTGAGAAGGATAGCACTAAGAATGCAGATGATGGCGTTAAGGAAATATACAAGAGACTAAGACCTGGAGATCCTCCAACAGTTGAGAATGCTAGGTCTATGGTTAACTCACTGCTATTTGATGCGCGCAGATACGACTTAGCTAAGGTTGGTAGATACAAGTATAACAAGAAGCTTGGCATCCACAATAGACTAGTTGAGACAATTGCGGCTGAGCAGATTGTTGATCCTTCAACTGGCGAAGTTCTCGTTGAAAAGGGTGAGTTCATCTCCCGTAAGAGGGCTATGGAAATCGAGGATGCAGGTGTTGCTTATGCATATGTAAACAGCAAGACTGAGGACGATGAGGTAGTTAAGGTTATCGGTAATAACTTCGTTGACCCAACTAAGTATATCGACCTAGACCTTGCTCCATATAAGCTGTCAGAAAAGGTTTACTACCCAGTTCTGATGGAGATTATCGAAGAAGCAAACGGAGATGAGGATGCACTGAAGGCTGCTATTGCTAATCGCAAGAACGAGCTTTCACCAAAGCACATCATCCACGATGATATCATCGCATCTGTGAGCTACTTCCTAAACCTATCCTATGGAATCGGCGAGACAGATGATATCGACCATCTCGGTAATCGTAGACTGAGATCAGTTGGAGAGCTTCTGCAGAACCAGTTCCGTATTGGATTTGCAAGAATGGAAAGATCTGTTAGAGAGAGAATGACTACTGAGAATGCAACTCCTCAGCAGCTCATCAATATTAGACCTGTAACTGCAGCAGTTAAGGAGTTCTTTGGAAGCTCTCAGCTGTCACAGTTTATGGATCAGAACAACCCTCTTGCAGAGCTAACACACAAGAGAAGACTTTCCGCACTTGGACCTGGTGGTCTTTCGAGAGAAAGAGCTGGATTCGAGGTGCGTGATGTTCACTATACACACTACGGCAGAATGTGCCCAGTAGAGACACCAGAAGGTCCTAATATCGGACTTATCGGATCACTAACTACTTATGGCATCATAAACGAGTATGGATTTATCGAAACCCCATACCGTAAGGTTGATAAGGAAACTGGCGTTGTAACTGAACAGGTTGACTATCTATCTGCGGACGATGAAGAACTGATGATTGTAGCGCAGGCTAACGAGCCTCTCGATGCTGAAGGTCATTTCGTTAACAACAAGGTTGCAGTACGAGGTGTTAAGGGCGAAATCACGCTCGCTAAAAAAGAAAGCGTCGACTACATGGACGTTTCTCCTAAGCAGGTAGTTTCTGTTGCTACTGCGATGATTCCGTTCCTTGAGAACGACGACGCTAACCGTGCGCTGATGGGATCTAACATGCAGAGACAGGCTGTACCACTACTCGTTACTGAGGCTCCTTACGTTGGAACTGGAATCGAGTACAAGGCAGCTTGCGATTCTGGAGCAGTACTCCTTGCAAAGGCAGCTGGAACTATCGAGTTTGTTGATGCTCAGTACGTAAAGGTTCGTAGAGACGACAATGGTGAACTCGACGAGTATAAGCTACTCAAGTTCAAGAGATCCAACCAGGGAACTTGTATCAACCAGAGACCTATCGTTGCGTGTGGTGAACACGTTGATGCAGGAGAGGTTCTAGCTGACGGACCATCGACTAACCTCGGTGAGATTTCGCTAGGTAAGAACCTTCTGATCGGATTCATGACATGGGAAGGATACAACTACGAGGACGCTATCATCCTCAACGAGAGACTTCTAATGGACGATGTTCTAACATCGCTACACATAGTTAAGTATGAGTGCGAAGCTCGTGATACAAAGCTTGGACCAGAAGAGATTACAAGAGATATTCCTAACCTCAGTGAAGAGGCGCTCAAGGAGCTCGATGAGAACGGAATCATCAGAATCGGAGCAGAAGTTAAGTCGTCTGATATCCTCGTAGGAAAGCTGACACCTAAGAGCGAGACAGATTTAACTGCAGAGGTTAGAATGCTTCGTGCAATCTTCGGTGAGAAGTCCAAGGAAGTAAGAGATACATCTCTCAAAGTTCCTCATGGTGAGACGGGTATTGTCATCGACGTAAGAGAATTTACAAGAGAGAATAGCTCTGAACTCCCACCAGGAGTAAATAAGATTGTAAGAGTTTACATAGTTACCAAGAGAAAGATCAACGTTGGAGATAAGATGGCTGGTCGTCACGGTAACAAGGGTGTAATCTCCAGAATTCTTCCAGAGGAGGATATGCCATTCAAGGAAGATGGTGAGACATTACAGGTAATGCTCAACCCACTGGGTGTACCTTCCCGAATGAACGTAGGACAGGTACTCGAGGTTCACTTAGGACTTGCAGCTAAGACAAAGGGTTGGTATATTTCAACACCAGTATTTGACGGTGCTAGTGAAAATGACGTAATCAATTTACTTGATGATTGCGGATATCCTAAGACAGGTAAGCTCAGACTGAGAGACGGTCGGTCTGGAGAGTACTTCGACAACCCAGTAACTGTAGGCTACATGTACATGCTCAAGCTGCACCATCTTGTAGATGATAAGATCCACGCTAGAAGTACAGGTCCTTACTCGCTAGTAACTCAGCAGCCACTTGGTGGTAAAGCTCAGTTCGGCGGACAGAGATTTGGAGAGATGGAGGTATGGGCGCTAGAGGCTTATGGAGCAGCTTATACACTTCAGGAAATACTAACAGTTAAGTCTGACGATATCATCGGACGTGTTAAGACTTACGAAGCTATCGTAAAGGGTAACAACATTCCAAAGCCTGGAATTCCAGAGTCATTCAAGGTACTCATTAAGGAGCTGCAGGCACTATCGCTCGATGTTAGGGTAATGTCCGGTGATAATAAGGAAATCAAGCTCAAGGATACATCTGAATTCGACGAACCTGCTTCGGTAGATCGTATGCTCAAGGAAGCTGATAGACGTACAGAGGCTATGCACGAGCGCGAACGTGAGCACGAAGAGGAACTTCGTCTAAAGCAGAATGAGGATGATGAGTTCGTTGAAACGGCAGACTTCGATGAAGAGCCAGATCTAGATATTCTGAATACACTTTCAGCAGCACTTGGTGTCGATGAAGATGTACCAGCTATCCTAGATGACGATGAGGAGCCAGAGATGGTAAGCCTTGACGAGATAATTGGCACAAGCGACGAAGCTATTGATGAATAATTAAGGGGGAAACATGACTAAAAACGATAACAATCAAGATCTTAGAAATTTTGAATCCCTACAGATCAAGTTGGCTTCAACAGAGAAGATGCTTGAGTGGTCTCACGGTGAGGTAACAAAGCCTGAGACTATCAACTACAGAACTCTCAAGCCTGAAAGAGACGGACTCTTCTGCGAGAAGATTTTCGGACCTACTAAGGATTGGGTGTGCTCCTGTGGAAAATACAATAAAATTCGCTTTAAGGGCATCGTTTGCCCTTACTGCGGAGTTGAAGTAACGAAGTCCAAGGTTAGAAGAGAGAGAATGGGTCATATTCAGCTTGTTAGCCCTGTATCTCATATTTGGTACTTCAAGGGAATCCCTTCAAGAATCGGTCTCGTGCTCGATATCACTCCTAAGCAGCTAGAGAGAGTGCTGTATTTTGCAGCATATGTCGTAACTGATCCAGGAGAGACTCCATTCGAGTACAAGCAGATTATCGAAGAGAATCAGTATAACGAAGCTCGCGAGATTTACGGAAAGAACTTCGAGGCAGCGATGGGTGCAGAGGCTATCAAGAAGCTGCTAGAAAATATCGATGTAGATGAAGAAACTGAACTTCTTAGAGAACAGCTTAAGAAGGCAACTGGACAGAAGAGGATTCGTCTAGTTAAGAGACTCGAAGTTATCGAGGCTCTAAAGCAGTCTGATAATAGACCTGAGTGGATGATTCTTGACGTAGTTCCTGTAATTCCGCCTGATCTTAGACCTATGGTTCAGCTAGAGGGTGGTAGATTCGCTACATCTGACCTTAACGACCTATATAGAAGAGTTATCAACAGAAACAACAGACTTAAGAAGCTACTCGAGCTGGGGGCACCTGATATCATCGTTAGAAACGAGAAGAGAATGCTTCAGGAATCGGTTGACTCTCTAATTGATAACGGAAGAAGAGGCAGAGCGGTTACTGGTGCTGCTGGTAGACAGCTTAAGTCGCTTTCTGACATGCTCAAAGGTAAGCAGGGACGTTTCCGTCAGAACCTCCTCGGTAAGCGTGTTGACTACTCTGGTCGTTCTGTAATCGTAGTAGGACCTGAACTGAAATTCTATCAGTGCGGACTTCCTAAAACGATGGCACTAGAGCTGTTCAAGCCGTTCATTATGAAAGAGCTTGTAGAGCGTGAACTTGCGCATAACATTAAGAGTGCAAAGACAATGGTTGAGAAGATGAAGTCCGAGGTATGGGATGTTCTCGACTACGTAATCAAGGATCATCCGGTACTTCTTAACCGTGCTCCGACACTGCACAGACTCGGAATTCAGGCTTTTGAACCTGTTCTAGTAGAAGGTAAGGCCATTAAGCTTCATCCGCTGGTTTGTACAGCATTCAACGCTGACTTCGATGGAGACCAGATGGCTGTGCACGTACCTCTATCAGTAGAGGCGCAGGCAGAGGCTAGATTCCTCATGCTTTCGGTTAATAATATCCTTGCTCCTAAGGATGGTTCGCCTATCACAATTCCTACTCAGGACATGATCCTCGGAAGCTACTACCTCACCCATGAGGGTACAGAGGCTCGTAACCTTGAGAATGAAAAGGGTGACGGAAAGTGCTTTGCAGATATCGATGAGATGCTTATGGCATACAGGAATCATGCTGTAGGAATTCACGCAAAGGTTAAGGTTAGAAGACAGGCGTTCCCTGGAGATCCAGGAAAGCTGGTAGAGTCTACAGTAGGTAGATTTATCTTCAATCAAGGGCTCCCTCAGGATATGGGCTTTGTAAATAGAGACGAAGATCCGTATTCACTCGAGGTAGACTTCCTCTGCGATAAAAAGAAACTTGGTGTCATTATCGACAAGTGCTTCAAGAAGCACGGTAATACAAGAACGGTTCTCATGCTCGACTATGTAAAGAGCATCGGTTACCACTATTCAACTAAGGCGGCTGTTACAATAAGTGTATCCGACATGGAGGTTCCTGAGGAGAAGGCTGAAATCGTTGCAGCGGCTGATAAGCAGGTAGATAAGTTTGAGGCTGCATACAGGCGTGGTCTGATGACGGATAGAGAACGTTACGACAGAATCATCAAGACTTGGAAGGATGCAACTGATCAGGTTGCTGACGCCCTGATGGATTCTCTAGGACCTCTCAACAATCTATTCATCATGGCAAGCTCTGGAGCCAGAGGTAACAAGTCTCAGATCAGCCAGGTTGGCGGTATGAGAGGACTTATGGCTAATGCGACAGGACACACTGTAGAGATTCCTATTAAGGCTAACTTCCGTGAAGGGCTATCCATACTGGAGTACTTCATTTCGTCAAATGGTGCTCGTAAGGGTCTTGCGGATACTGCTCTACGTACTGCTGACTCCGGATATCTAACAAGAAGACTTGTAGATATTTCTCATAGTGTAATCGTAACTGAGGATGACTGCGGAGCAGAAGAAGGCGTTGAAATCAAGGCGTTTACAGATGGCAAGGAAGTTATCGAGCCACTATCACAGAGAATTGCAGGCAGATTTGTTACTGAAGCTGTTGTGCATCCAGAAACTGGCGAGGTTCTCGCTGCTGAAGGCGACTTTATCGAAGATGATGTTGCAGAAGCAATTGAGGCAGCTGGAGTCGAAGTGGTTAAGATTAGATCTGTCATGACTTGTCAGGCAGAGCACGGAGTTTGCGCTAAGTGCTACGGCAGAAACCTCGCTACAGGAACTGCAGTTCTACCAGGTGAGACTGTTGGTATCATTGCCGCTCAGTCTATCGGTGAGCCGGGTACGCAGCTGACTATGAGAACGTTCCACACTGGTGGTGTAGCAGGAAGCGATATCACACAGGGTCTCCCAAGAGTTGAGGAACTGTTCGAAGCTAGAAAGCCTAAGGGTCTAGCTGAAATCTGTGAGGGAGATGGAGAGGTTGTATCCATCGAGCCAACTGATGACAACAGAACTAGCGTTGTCGTTAAGGAGGAAGGTGGCAACCGCGAGTACATCATCTCTTACGGATCAAGACTCAATGTAAAGGTTGGTGACACTGTATATGCAGGTGGTCAGATTACAAAGGGACCTCTCGATCCACATGATGTAATGAGAATTCTCGGCGTTCAGGGAGTATACGAGTACTTGCTGCGCGAGGTTCAGAGAGTATACAGACAGCAGGGTGTAGACATCAACGACAAGCACGTTGAGGTAATCGCATCTCAGATGCTATCAAAGTACAAGATCGAAAAGGCAGGAGATACAAATCTGCTTCCTGGAAGTATGTACAGCATCAACGAGATTAACAAGGCGAATGCTGAGATTGATCCAGAAGAAGGCGAGCCAGCTACATACGAACGTCAATTGCTTGGTATCACCAAGGCTGCTCTTGCAACAAGTTCATTCCTGTCCGCCGCATCATTCCAGGAGACAACTCGTGTCCTGACAGACGCTGCGGTTAAGGGTAAGACAGACCATCTAGACGGACTCAA
>ERZ772961.147-NODE-147-length-33072-cov-4.562498_pt1 | contig 33072 bp, 45 predicted proteins | sample MGYA00580677_ERZ772961 | MGnify/ENA primary metagenome ERZ772961 (study PRJEB29015, sample SAMEA2738088) | human oral metagenome | biome: human oral; feature: human-associated habitat; material: saliva | place: China | collected 2227 ... | reverse complement strand
CATTCTGAGTACATCTAGATATGTTCTGAACTCACAGATATACTAGTAATTACTTTGAGAGCATAACTTTGTCATCTTTCATATTTACTCACTATATGCTTTGTGATATAATATTATACATAAGGAGGTGGAATAAATGAGAGATGAATTAGTTAGACAAATAGCTCTTCTTGTTGAAAAAGCAGGTGGTAGAGTTTATTTTGTTGGTGGCTTTGTCCGTGATAAGATTATCGGTAGAGAAAACAAAGACATTGACATTGAAGTACACGGAATATCTGAAGAAAAGCTAGAAGAAATTCTTAGTGAGTTTGGAACTGTAAACAAGTTTGGTTCATCTTTTGGTGTGTATGCTATTTCTGGCTATGACATCGACATTGCTCTACCTCGTTCTGAACGTAAGACTGGAGTAAAGCACACTGACTTTGAGATTGTAGTAGATCCTTTCATTGGAATTAAGGGTGCTGCTAAAAGAAGAGACTTTACAATGAATGCTATTCTTGAAGATGTTCTTGCTGGTGAATTAATTGACCCTCATGGTGGTCTTGAAGATATTAAAGCTGGTATTATTAGACATGTCGATGAAAAAACATTTATTGAAGATCCTCTTAGAGTTTTAAGAGCTGCACAATTTAGTGCTAGATTTGGTTTTGAAATTGCACCAGAAACGATTGAACTTTGTAAGACAATTGATCTTAGTGATATATCTTCTGAGAGAATTGAAACTGAAATGAAGAAAGCTCTTCTAAAATCTGAAAAGCCTTCTAAATTCTTTGAATCTCTTAGAGAAATGGATCAGCTTGGATATTGGTTTAAAGAACTTAAGCAATTAATTGGTATTGAGCAAAACAAAAAATATCATCCAGAGGGTGATGTTTGGACACATACTATGATCGTTCTTGACAACGCTGCTAAGTTTAGAGATGAAGTAAGTGATGCTTATTCTTTCATGCTATTTGCTTTAATGCATGACCTTGGTAAAATTGAAACTACAGATATTATTGATGGAGAAATTCACTCTTATCAACACGAAATTGTAGGAGTAGAAATTGCTGAGAGATTTCTTGAAAGAGTTTGTCATGAGAAGAAAGTTAAGAACTATGTTCTTAAGAGTATTCCACTACACATGAGACCAAGTATGCTTTTTGAATCTAAGTCTAAGGTTAAGAAAACTAATAAGCTTTTTGATGAAGCTGTAGAGCCAAAAGATATTATTTACTTTTCTCTATGTGATAAACATGTTGAAACTAGTAAAGAAGAATTGAAGAAAAAAGAATTCTTGTTTGAAAGACTTAGAGTATATGAAGAGATTATGAAAGAACCTTATGTGACTGGTAAGGATCTTCTTGAACTTGGATTTGAACCTGGTGTAGAGCTTGGTAAAATGCTTGAGCTTGCTCATAAACTTAGACTTGCTGGTGTTTCTAAAGAAAAGACTCTAAAACAAGTATTAGCAATCTATAGAAAGAAGAAATGTAATGTTAAAAATATTTAGAAAGATATTTAAGAAGGACACAAAAGACTTTGAAGATATTACGAAGTATTGTAATTTTAGAGGTATGCTCAGAATACCACCAGAAAGTAGAATAAACATTAATCTTGATGACTATGACATTATCAATATTAATATCAACGAGAAAACAAATGGCTATTAATAGTAAGAAAAAAGGGAAAAGAGGTGAATTAGAAGTAGTTCACTTCCTAAAAGATAGAGGTTACAATGCTAGACGCGGTGTACAATACAAAGGTACTCCTGACTCTCCAGATATAGAATGTGAAGAATTAGATTTTTTACATTTTGAAGTTAAACGTGCTGAAAGTTTAAATATTGAAAAAGCTTTACAGCAAAGTATTTCAGATGCTGGAGAAAATCAGATACCAGTTGTTGTACACCGTAAAAATAAAGAAAAGTGGAAAGTTACATTAAGCTTTGATGACTTTCTACAACTTATCAAAAAGGAGGACAATTAGATGATACCTAGAAGAGAAATACCACTTACGCCAGCACCTACGTGGGAGTCAATGATAAAAGTACTATCACCGCTTGATAAAAATTCAGTAAAAAGGAAGAAGAATGATATGTACACTATTACTGTTAATGTTTCTGATTATTCTAAAGAGGATATCTCAGTTACTATTGATGCTGAAAATAGAATTGTGGTTTCATGCGATAGATCATATACTACTCAAGCTGGCATTAAAGAGCATCATAGCATAAAGAAGACCTATTCTCTACCAGAAGATGCTGATTTACAGACAATCAACGCTAAAGTCGATGATGGTATACTAACTATTACAATTAAGACTAAGACAGAAAAGACAAAAGATAGAGAAATTGAAATCAGGTGGTAGAGGAAATATTACCGTTGAAGAAAACAAATCAAGAAGTATTAGATTTACTAGACTTAATTAAGTCTGGAGATACATTTGAATTATGGGAAAGAGTAAAGTTTGTAGGATATAAGATTGAGCCTGATATAAATAGTAGGTACTTGATCTTCTTAAATATCCTACCTACTTTTGATTATACAAAAAATGATAATTTCTTAGCATTTTATAAACAGCGATTGAATTATTTAAAATTTGAAAAGAATTTGAATTTTTTAACTACAACTGATCCTAGAATTATGAAAAAACTAAAGAATGAAAGAATATCACCTACAGGTAAATCTAGTAAACTAATTAAAGATTTAGGTAAGTTTACGAAAGAGAGTGAAATTCGTGACTAGAAAATATGTGTTACCTAGAAAAGAAGGTAGCTTAAAAAGTACTAGAGATTTTTCTACAAATCAAGAAAAACAAATAGCTGAGTCATTAGGTTTTAAAAGAACTCCTAATTCTGGTGCTACTGCATTTAGTAAAGGAGACTTATACTCTGACAATTGGTTATTAGAAGCTAAGACTAAGATGACTAAGAGTAAGTCTATTTCTATTAAAGAAGATTGGATAACTAAGAATATTCAAGAGATGAATTTTATGAATAAGGAACATCAAGCTATAGTTTTTAACTTTGGTCCAGATGAACCTAATTACTATATTATCAGTGAACTTGAATTTAAACGACTCTTAGAATTGGAAGATTAAGGAAATTTTGTATGAAATTTGATGATTTAAAATATTTAAGTAGAGAAGATTATATAGAAGAATATAGAAAATTAGGAGATAGAATGTTTTCGGAATGCTATATTCCTAATTCTTTTGATTTACTAGATAAAGATAATTCTTCATTAGCTGAAATTGCAGCTTATACTGGTAACTTAGAAGATATTCAAAAATCTATAGATAGAGAAGACTCTTTATATACTGAAGAAGAATCACACAAATTCATGGATTCTGTTCTTGCTAGTAATATTGTTGATATTGTTGAATCAGGTATGTTTTATAAAGCTCTTATGAGTGCTACTGATGATATGCAAATTATTAGTGAAGATTGCGATGACTCTGGTGAAGAATTTACTCTACCTATCTCTGAAGAGGATTTTAATTATTATATTCAAAATCACTTTGTAAATGAACTAGATAAATATGTAACTTCTTATGATAATTTTGTAGAAAATACAAAGAACTTAAAAAAAATTCATGTAAGAACTATTTTAAGTTGCAAAGCTCATAAAGGTCATAGATGCTTTTGTAGTAAGTGTCTAGGTTTAATTAATAGAGGTGACGATAATTATTATAGTCCTGAATCTATTGGTTTATTTTCAACGTTGATGGTTACTGAATCAGCTACTCAAAGTTCATTAGACTCTATGAATAAAGGTATTACTGAAAAAGTTACAGATATGCTTAATCAGAGAATGCTTAAAGGCTCTTGTACTGAAGAGGAAGTTATTGAATTTATTAAGAGTATTCTAAAGCAAATAGGATACATTAATATTCAGAGTAGATATTTGCAAATTGCATTATTTTCAAGATTTTACTTAACTAATTCTGGAAAATTTAAAATATCTAGCATAGCTTCGTCAATTAATCAAAGAGAAGACATTCTTGCTAAATTTATTTATAGACCAAATACTAGAACATTGAGAAACTTAGTATTAGCTGACGAATTTGAAAGTAATTCTGTAAAAACAAAAATAATGTTAGATAATTATTTAGACAGGAGAAAAAAGATTTGACACATTTAGCTATTTTAAGAGATAATAATACCAGACTTAGTTATGCATTTGCATCTGAATCATTTAAAAGAATAGAGTCAGAAATGTATGATTGTCTTTTGAATAATGCAGGTTTTATGAGAGATGAATTAGAAATTTTAGAATATGAAGAAGGTGAAAAACTTCAAAATATTTGTGCTGATGGAGAATATACAATTCGTCATATTAAACATACCAGTGAAAGTTTTAAATTGTATGTAACAATTCCAAATGCTTTTGAAATTATCTAGATGTACACTAGAGAAAGGAATAATTTTAAATTGAAGAAACTATTAAAATTTAATTCTAGGTTCTTATTAGTCATTTGTATAATACTCATTTTGAGAATATTCTTTGTACCATTCTTTGTTATTGGACCATCAATGCAACCTACACTACAAAATGGTAACTTTGGAATTGCTCAAAAATTTAGAGATATAAAGAGAAATGATATTGTACTGATTAAAAATAAAGCAACTAAGAAAACAATTATCAAGAGAGTAATTGGACTACCTGGTGAAAAAGTAGAGTATAAAGATAATAAACTTTATATTAATAACAAAGAGTATAAAGATAAATTTAGTAAAGTAACTGGTGATTATTCAATAACTCTAGCAGATAATCAATATTGTTGTCTTGGTGATAATAGACTAGTAAGTGCTGACTCTAGAACATTTGGTAGTTTTAGTAAGGACGATATAAAATCAAAAGTTATTATTCACATGTAGAAAGGGTTTTTTAAATTATGAAAATCAAGAGTAAATTTCTAACTTGTATAAATGTATTTATTGTATTAGATACTATTCTATTATGTTATTTCATTTTTGGTTCTGCTCAGTTACTTAAGTATAGATATGGTGATGGTGCTACTATTGCTACAATTCTAACATACTTACTTCCAACACTGCTAATGAGTTTACCACTACTGATGATGCTTATTATAAGTAGATACTTTGTTATTGAAAGTCTTAAGAGAAAAACACAGATTACAAATGCTGTTGAAGTAGAAGTAGTTAAAGAAGAAATAGTTGAAGATGTCAAATCAGACGAAGAAGTTCTAAAGGAAAAGATTGAAGCTATTAAAAATGAAGAAGAGCCTCAGATTGAAGAAATCAAAGAAGAACTTGAACAAATAGACGAAAGTAAGGAAGAAGACAAGTAAAAATGAAGAAGTATGGAATTTCTAAGAAACAGTATATAACAATTATTCTTTTAGTACTTTTACTTTTTGTTTCTTTTAGATCATACAACTATTTTTCTCACAGAAATGTTATTGGTTGCTCTAATTCTCATGTATCTACTAGTTTTGAAAAATGGTGTGATAAAGAATTAAATGCTGATTATGTTCCAGTTTATATTATTATTAAAAATGGTAGAGTAACAAATCTTCAAACAGGAATTACAACCAGTTTTGATTTTAAAAAATTGAGAAGAACAGACAGATTAGACAAACCAGTATTAAAAGAAAAGATAAAAGATTTAAATGGTAAGGAATATTCTTTAGATGAATTTGATGTCATAGAAGTAGTAATGTTAGATTGTCCTGCTTGTAAAGAACAACAAAAGAAGTATAGTTCAGAAATACACAGTAAAAATCATCTGAAGTTTTTAACATTTTACGTATTTTCTACCAGTAAAGAAGTTAAGAAAGAATTAAATTACAAATAAGAACAAAGCTGATATTTGAGTTATCAAGTATCGGCTTTTTTTTTCGTTTTTTGATATCTAGTATACATGAATGTTCAGAATGTATCTAGATGTACTCAGAATGTACACAGAGACAAGTTGAGTTGTTTTTAATATAAATATATAACAAAATTAAAAAAAGTTTACTAGAGTACATCTAGTGTACACTGAAAGTTATCAAAAAAAAAAAGAGTGCTGAATTGCACTCTCTTAATTAGCTTTGAAATTATAAATAGGTCTAATCACATCTATAATATCTACGGTGTCTACAATTGCTTCTTGTATTTCTTCAAGTTTTTTATAAGCCATTGGAGACTCATCTAAAGTACTTTCACCTACACAAGAAGTATAGATACCTTTCATGGACTCTTTAAAATCTTCTAGGCTTAATAACTCTTTAGCTTTACCTCTAGATAGAACTCTACCAGCACCATGTGGAGCTGAATAATTCCAGTCAGAATTGCCTTTTCCAATACCGATAATAGAACCATCTTTCATAGAAATCGGTATAATCAATTTTTTACCTTTTTCTGCAGAAATAGCACCCTTACGAATGACTTTATCTTCTATGTAATTATGAATAGAACTAAAATGTTCAACTTCAGTCCAGTCCATATACTTTATAATTTCATTAGCCATAGCTTGTCTGGATAAAGAAGCATATTCTGCAGTAATATTCATATCATGTAAATAATCTTCTAAATCTGAACCAGTAATATATCTCAAGTCTTTTGGAATTATTGGAGTCTCTTCCTTAATTCTTTTAAGAGTACTTGATATTTCTAATTGTCTACCTTCTAATTTTAGTTGATTTATAATTTCTTTAGTATTAATAGTGTTGTCATTCTTTTCTGCAATGTTCTGGTAGTACTTGCAAACTTCAATTCCCAAGTGTCTTGAACCAGAGTGAATTACTAAGTAGATATTATCATCTTTATCTCTATTTAATTCTATAAAATGATTACCACCACCCAAAGAACCAAGAGATAATTTAGCACCATTATAATCAATAGACTTAAAACACTTAAGTTCTTCAAGTCTTGTTTTCTTTACAAATTCATGTTCATAGTTTCTCTTACTAAAACCATATGGGACTTTAATATTTTCTTGAAGCATATTATCAAGCTTTTCTAAATCTAATTCAGTTTCTTTAATCTTGTATACTTCTACACCACAGCCAATATCAACTCCAACTAGGTTTGGACAAACTTTATCTTTTATAAGCATAGTAGTACCAACAGTACAGCCTTTACCAGCATGAACATCAGGCATAAAACGAGCATGACATTCTTTAGCAAATGGCTGATTTAGTAATTCTATAATCTGTGACTGAGCTTCAGTTTCACAGTTGTTTGTGAATATTTTTGCTGTTTCGTATTTACCATTTAAAATTATCATGCTTTATTACCTCATTTGTTTTTATTTGTTATATAATTATATAACAAACTAGTATACTTGTAAATACTCTTAAGCAAAAAAAAGAGTGGTATGAACCACTCTTCTAATTATCTATTTCTTTTTCTCTTAAGAAGATATATTACTACACCAGCAGAAAAACCAGATACAAAACTATAGAGAATAATATTCATATCATCTCCAGTTTTAGGAATATCTTTGAACTTCTTAATAACAGTCTTCTGTTCAACTCTTGGACTTTCCTGATTATTTTCTTTTGGTTGCTCAACCTTATTCTCCTTTGGAACTTCAATGCTTGGAGTCTCTGGTTTCTTAGGCTCTTCAGGCTTGTTTGGAACATCTACATTCGGAGTTTCAGGTTTATTTGGTTTCTCCGGCTTACTAGGTTCTTCAGGCTTTTCAGGTTTACTTGGTTCTTCTGGTTTATTAGGAACATCTACATTTGGCTTTTCTGGCTTATTTGGAGTATCTGGCTTGTTTGGCTCTTCAGGTTTAGTAGGTGTTTCTGGCTTTTCTTTAGTATTCTTGATTGTTAGAACACCACCATCTTTAGTAACATTTACAGTAAATACTTCATTAGTAGCTTTATATCCACTTGGAGCAGTTACCTCAGTTATATTATATTCACCAAGCTCTAACTTATCAGACAATGCAATGCCCGTATCATTTGATACAAGTTCAAAACTCTTATCACCTTTTGTTACCTTAAACTTAGCTCCAGCAAGACCTTTTCCTGTTTCAGAGTCAACTTTTCTAATTCTAAGCTTACCATTGATTTCAGTACTCAATCCACCACCAGCAGCTTTGTAAAGCCATACACCAGAAGATTTACTTGGATCAATTGCATTTGCAGTAAGTTCTGCAGAATTATTCTGTACAGGGTCTTCATCATTTACAGTTGTAGCATAAGATAGTAGATAGCCTTGAGTACCAATTGAACCAAGATCTAATATAAATGATGTTTTATCAGAATTGTACTTAATCTTATTTGTTACATCAACTTCTTCACCATAGCTAGTAATATTTCCAGCCTCAGCAAAAGTTACTTTCTGAAGCTTAAACTCTGGGAGGTATTCACCATTTCCAGATTTAATCTTGTCAGTTATAACAACATTCTTTAAATCTTGTCCATTTTTATTAATACGGATTCTCCAGTCAGCTCTATCCTTACTCTTTGAAGGATTTGCCCACTTTCCTATTACTTCCGTACCAGATACTGGCTTATTAGGAGTGAACTTAACTGGTGGAGCTACACTATAACTATTAGCGTTGCTATTATTTATTGTAATTTTGATTGGTGTGACTTCTCCAAGTTTAACACCTTTTGCATTTCCTCTAGCATAAAAGAAAAGGTTTCCTTTTAAATTCGACTTATTATTAACCTTTTCATTAAATACTACATGTACAGTTCCACCACCATTATCACTAGGCTTAATCGTAGCATTCGCAATTACTTCTCCTTGACTGTCATTTAGTGTGAAGTTATAATTAGTAAATGCTGATGATAGATCAACTTCACTGGGAACTGTCATGTCAAAATAATCACCAGTGTGGACTGTGTCATTAATTGAATAATCGGCAAATAATTTAAAAGAACTACCTACAGAGATCTCTTTGATCGTCTCTCCATTATCATTTTGAAGTTCTAATCTAGTAAGTTGAGTGTTTAAAGACTTACCCCCCTCATTAGCAAATACACTAGATGGTACAGCAACCAAAACTAGTATCAATGTTACAAATATTGAAATAAGTTTCTTCATTTTATCTCCTTTGATTTTAGATATGCAAAGAATTAACCATTTGAATTATATTTAGCCTCCTTAAAGAAATTGTATAATAAGCAAATTACTTTGTAAATATTGAAAGACTAAATCTTCTTGAATATTTCACATTCTGGATCATCAGAAGCTTTGAATCTAAAGCAGTAGCGTCTCTCAATATCTTCTAATTTTGTATCATTTACAGCACTAATATATTTACTTGATACTACAGTATCACCTAATCTTTCTCTTAGATTTAGAATAATTCCGCTTTTAGAGTAACGAGGCTTAGTATCAAAGTCATAGAGTCTTTTTCTAATTAGAAATCTCAAATGTAAAACTCTAATAGTTTTGAATATAAATTTGATAACACATACAATAGCAAATAATGTTGCAATTGCAACTTGACCAAGTAGTATATCATCTAGTATATTAGTATCAACAAGATTATTATTAATTCCATTACTCGTAAGAATTATTACAAAACCATATCCAAGAATACAAGAAATTCCAATGTACATTGAAGAAGTAAAAATAAAAATTAAAAGTACTGAAATTTCTGTATATATTTCATGAAATTTTTTAAGTCTTTCTTTCATACTGTTGTCCTACTTTGTCTTAATATCAATAATTGTCATACCATCAGTGCGCTTGTTTTCAATGTATGGTCTATCTTTAAGTAATTCTCTAGTATCGCAACCATGATCAGTAATAACATGAAAACCATTTGGTGTATCTCTGACTTCAATTTCTTCAGGTTTAAAGAATTCACCAAGGTCTTCAATAAATTCTTTAAGAAGAACTTCATCTTTTAAGTCAAAGTCAAATAACCATCTCTTAGTATTTAACTTACTTGTCATACTGAGAGAAACCATAGTGTTATTGATATTTGTTAGCTTTACATTATCATCAGATAGAAGTTTAATAATGAGAGCTTTCTTTAAAACCTCTTCATCGATGTTATTAAATGCTGCATAAAATCTACAAGTTTCACCGGCAACACCTTCTTCTACAAACTTGTTGAAGTCTTCTTTAAGTTTTTCAATGTTTTCAAATTCTTCATCTGTAACAAGTCTAAATTTCTTTCTGACTTTAAAACCTTCAACATCTTTATTATCTTTTGCTCTTGATTGAAAAGCAATCTGTCTTAGAGTTGTCATTATACTTACCTCTCTTTTTTCTTATTGTTTTTTAATTATATCATAAAAATAATAAAGAGTAAATTGATAACTTAAAAATTTTGAATTATTTCAATATTAGAACTACCACAAAATTTACAAGTACAAAGACCAAACTTAATAAGATCAAATGTTTTTGAAGATTTTTTTCTAAGACTTAGTACATTACCACACTTTGAGCAAACAATAACATATTTTGAACTCTTGACCATTTGATTGAAATGTTCAGAAAGAGGAAATTTTTCCATGAAAGCTTTTTGTCTCTCTTTTGAATATGGCTTAGCTAAATGAATATCAATATTAGAATAATCATCTTTATAATTTTTAGCTAAAGTTGACACAGCTTCAAACCAAATAGCATCATGACCGTTAGACGATGTAATACAATGACAAGCTTCATGTGCAATAACAGCTCTAATTTCTTTTAAATCTGCTACATTTACAAAGTCATCATTGAGAGCTATATAGTCAAAACCACGAGCATAACCATAACAATTTGAAAGTTTTTCAGTACAAATTTTAATATTATCGGAGATAGGAAAACCTAATTTCTTAATTTTTTCAACTTCTCTCTTTAGTTCTGTTTCTAAATTAATTTTCATACATGCTTGTCCTTTTTTATTTTTAAGGTATTTTATCACATATCATGTTGCATGTAAATAAGTAAAAGTATGATAATACTACATCTTTTGCTCAGAATATACTTCAGTGTACTCAGAATGTACATAGAGACAAGTTAAGTTGCTTTTAATATGAATATATAACAAAATTAAAAAAGTTTACTAGAGTACATCTAGTGTACATGTAAATAGGTATAAAAAAGAGAGTCAATTGAGACTCTCAATAATAAGACTAATTATTATAAGTACGTGAATACATTATAGCAAAGTTTTTAAGATCTTCTAAACTAGTATTTGGAATTAACGTAAAACTCTTTGCATTTTCAATCCACCATTCACGATTATTTTCAAAATCAGTAAACTGCTTATCTTCTGCTCTACTTCTAAAATCATATTCTTCTTCAGAAGTAATGCATCTATTCAAGTACTGCTTTTTTCTATGTTCTTCATCACAGAAAATATATACTACATGAAAATCAATATCTGGTAGAGAAGTAACAAGTTCTTTAGCACCAAGAGCATCTATAATATAGTAATCTTTACTCTCTAAATCTTCTTTTCTAGTATAATAGAAATTACCATTAATCTCTGTCTTTGCTACTGCATTCTTCATTTTGTCTTTTGCATCTTCAATAGAAACAAATCTATGAGAATTATCATCACTACTTCTTTTACTTCTAGTAGTAGAAGATAAAACACCTTGAAGTCCTTGCTCTTCTAAAAATTTAGCAAAAGTATCTTTACCTGATGCAGTTCTACCTATAATCAAAATCATATTGTACCTCCTTACACTAGACAACCACCACAAGAATTAAGTCTAAAGTCATTATCTCTAAAAGTTGAATATATCTCTTCTTGTTCTTTTCTACTATTTGTAATATTCTCTAACCAGTACAAATTCTTTTTGATCCAGTCCTCACAAGTAAGACCATCGGAATATTTAGTGTAATAAACTGATGAGTCTTCACCTATATTCCATTTCTCATAAACATTATAAGTGTTCATATTCTCATGTCTTATCTCTTCTGGAATTAAGAACGATATTTCAACACTGTCTTTAAATAATGACCATTCACCAGAACACAGTGTAGGTCTTTGACCAGACCAAAAAGCTTTGTACTTTAACATTTTAACTCTCCAACTTAATCTTATAAATTACTTCTGTAATATTTTCAGGTGTTGAAACTAATAGCAACTGAGATGGCATACTACTTAGTCTAAGCTTATGAGCATAGTCATCAGTACCAATTAAAGAACCTGAGCACATAAACTCAGTATTATTATTCTCATCAGCACTAAAATGATGTAAGTGAGCTGAAAGAATTAAATCACAATGATCTCTAGTATAAGAATTAAGACTATTGATAATTCCTTTCTGTGGATCTTTATCTCCATGAACTGCAACAACTTTGTGATTAAATACATCAAATGAAATAATATCATCTCCTAGAGTATTTTCAACCATTTTAAAGTTCATGCATTTTTCAAATCTATTTAGTAGATGCCAGTCAATAAATCTATAAAATGACTCAGATGAAATACTATCAGCTTTATTAGGATCTACTCTAGAATGATTATCTACAACTGAATGATATTCTACATTTCTTTCAGTTCTAATAATATCATGAATAAACTCAGCAAGAATTTCAGATACTTCAATAGTCTGTGAAATTACATCTCTTCTATTATTTATTCTAAGAGGTAGATGAATATTACCACTAATCATATCTCCAAGATTAATAATAACTAAGTCTGTAATATTTTCCTTATCACAAATAGAAATTACTTTATCTCTAAGTTCTCTAATTCTCTCAATTGCAATTTCTGGTGAGTACTGATTAAATGGAGTACTCGTTGTTAAACCATAATGCCAATCACTCAAAGCAAGAATACCTACTTTATCAGGATTTTCATTCTTAATCTTAACAGAACCAAGAATTTTACCAGCATCTACAAGCTTATTAGAAGCTTCAATTGCAAGTTCCTGCATTACTTCATGTCTAGCAATCTTACGGATTTCAGATTTAATTTGAGTTCTTTCATCTTGTAGCTTAACTCTCTCTTTCATTAAAGCTACTTTTGCAGTAAAGTTCTTATCAATATTAATTCCTTTATTCTCACACTCTCTCTTACAGTATCTATAATAGTCCTTTCGATACTTACTATCTGAAAAATTAACATCAAATAGATTATTAAAAATATCTGTAAGTTCTAGCCAAGTCTCAAAAATCATACCTCTAAATTTCATTTCATAAATTCGATGTATATAATCTTTCTTAGACTCATTTTCTTTTAGTTCAAATACGTTTTCCAAAAGTATTAAGTTCCTTTCTTTTGTTATTTCTTACAACTTCCATATTCAATTTTGTATATGTAAACAAAAACAGTTGTTCTTGTTTAATAGCTTAGTCTATCTACTTCTTCACAAGCAAATGTAATTAGTTCAGAAACGTCACTTGCAAGCATTTCTCTATTTTCAAACTCATACTTTCTCATAACTTTGAAACAGATACTTGGATCTGCTGAAAAGTAAATGTAAATATCTTCTCCATCTGTGTTTGAGAAAAAGAAATAATCTTCATTTTCAATCTTCTGATTTTCTAAAAATCTTTATAAGTCATACCCTACCTCTCTACTATTCTTCTCTTTGTAACATTACAAACGATTTAGTTCTATTATTATAAATTCTATTTACTCCAATCATTGATTTTTCTACTTTAATAGTATCACCAGATTTAATATCATAAAAAGAATTATTATCTACATTAACTGATGTCATTGTCTTATTATCATCTTTGAAATATATTCGATAATTAGTATTTGAACCAAATAGTAAACTACTATTTGTATATTTCTCAGTTTGAACTACTTTAGTCTCAAATGAAAACGTATAAGCACAAAGATATGCTATAGAAATCATAATTGCTAAGTAGATTAAGATGTGCTTCATGAGAAAGTTTAATTTTTCATTTGAGATCATAGTATTTTGTTTCTCCTTATAAATAGCAATATCTAATTTTGTTTATGAAAACAAATATTAAAAGTATCTTAATCTTGAAAATTCAATGAAACAATAGTATCACAAGCAAAGTCAATCAATTCAGCGATATCATTACTCATTAATTCTCTATTTTCATATTCATACTCACTAATAACTGAAAATAAAGAACCGTCTTTAAAATAGATATAGACATCACCATTAGTATTTACATCTGCATAATAGTAATTCTCAAGCTGAGCATTTTCTATGAAATTCTTATAATTCATAATTTTTGCCTCTCTACTGTATTTTCTTAAGTTCAAGATTTTTGTCAATGTACCAAATTCCAGGCTCAAAAGTATCATTGAAATAGAAGAATTTATCTTCGTCATTCTTTTCTTTTAGAGCATCAGAGTACTTATAGTTCCAATTATCATTTTTAGTGATTATCATGAAAGGTATTTCACGATCTCTAAACATATCTTTACAGAATGGAGAATTTCCTAAATAGCCATAATCATCTTCAGGTAATAGAACTTGTAAATCCAAAGATACATGTAACTCAGTAGTAGTTGTAATATATCTATCATATACAATACCCGCATTATGTTCATATGGTACATCATTCCAGTCATCACCATAGTAGTCACTGCATGTAGATTTTCCAAGATATAACTGAATACCATTCGCTGTTCTATCAAAATCAATGATTTTTAAAAATTCTTTGTTGTCAATATTATCATATAATATTTCCATATGTGAACCTCACTTACTTATATTGGTAATAACTCTGAAGCATGCTTTGACATGTATGTAAATAAAAGAAAAGAAAATATTATGAATACTAGCATAATACTCATCATTCTTATTCTTTTTTGACTATCAGCATCATCAATAATTATTGCTCTTATTACTACTAAACAGAAAGTACTTAGAAAAATTAGCATAGTTAGTGGAAAGATATAGATCATCTTAAAATCTCCTAGTCTTTATCAAACTTAATAATTCTCAAAGGTATACCGTACTCTTTTGCTAATTTAATTGTATGAGCAGTACCTTTAGACTCTCCATCCCAAAAGACAACACAGCCTTTGTTTGGATATTTTGCGATAAAGTTAATCATTTCTTTATTTCTTACAAATCCAGCTTTCTTACCAAGACCTTCCCAATCAGGAAGAAAGACTTTTGTTTCAAAGCCTCTATACTCAGCATACTGAGCAGCGATTGAATCAGCACCGATAGCACCACCATGAACTATTAGTACTTCTTCTTGTCTCTGTAAGAAATAATCTAATTTATCAAATAATAGTACTGCATCTTCAAAACATCTTGAACCAGCAACTAAGCACACAAACATTTACTTCTCCTTTGTTTTCTATAACAATAAATATACTTACTTTTTGTTATACTTGACAGTAATACCATAAAAATCAGAATACATCTCCAGAGTCTTCCATGTACTTATTTGCATTTTCAATGACTTTGAGTTCATCAGACACTAAACCAGAATTATCATTTGGTAAGTATGTATATGTTCCAGTATCAATATCTACATTGTACAGTAATTTATTACCAACTTGACCATATCTATTTTTCTTTATGTGAAAACCAATGATACTATCTTTGTTAGTTATAGCAATAACCCTAGTTGCATTATGCGATATACCGTCGCTATCTCGAATGTCTTCCAGGTCAGGTGCTTCTTTTTCTTGATTAGCTCCACCTCTATTAGACTGTATTGCTACAATAACTGGAATTTTTAGCTCATTTGAAAGAGTCATTAAGTCCTCAGCAATATTGGTAAGACTTGTAGTAGCGTTATCTCCACGTCTATATCTTTCATCTGTTAGATATTTAATACCATCAATGACTAGTACATCTAACTTATTTGACTTCATCCAACTTCTTAATTTTGATACTGTAGCCTGTTTTCCAAAATCAACAGGAGATGTAACTAAGAACTTTGTCTTATTCTTTTTAAGTTCTCCAATATATTTTTCATAACCAGAAATTGTTTTTGCTTTTGATAGACTTGTATTACTAAAGTGCTTATAAAGAGTATCGAATCTAAAACCTACAGTGTTTGCAGCCATTTCTGGAGAGAAGAAACCAACATTACCACCTTGTTCCCAAATTGATATTGCTATTTTTTCAAGTGTCCAACTCTTACCAATACCTGGTCTAGCAAAGAATGTAATAAGTTCTTCACCTCTTTGGATTCCACCTAATAACTCATCTACTTCGCTTAAACCAAAAGAGAAATACCAGTTTTCTTTATTCTTCTGTTTATCCTTTAGTTCTAATAATCTATCTTCAGCATTTTTAATAATATCAAAGCCTTCAATACCATAATTTGTTTGTACATCTTTTAGATTACTTAAAATATATTCTACAGCTTTATTAGCATCTTCTTTATACAACTCAGCTGTCTTTTTAATTATTGGAATTGTAGTCTGTGCTAAATGTTCTTCTCTTAATTTATTTAAAAGATATGCATTTGGCTCTGATACTTCAATTACATCAAAGTTATTAAACTTACTCTTGAATGTTTCAACATCAGGAATAGATTTATATCTGTCATAATGTTCTTTAATAAATTCATATTCCTTTTCACAACCAATAAAGTAAGAAGAGTCAATTGTATTATCTACTATAAAATCAAAATCTTTTGTATTTAGTATTTTACATATTGTTTGCTGTGATACGAGCATTCAATATTCCTCCATTCTTCTTACTTATCTTCAAGGTCTGTAGATACAAATTTACCACGACCATCTGCTGCTTTAAATTCAATAACTTTAGAAGTACTGAATATTCTACTAGCTAATCTTGAACCAATAATTTCTTCAAGACTTTCTAATGTTGTCACATTACTTGTATAAATATTTGACTTTCCGTTTAGTATTCTGTGGTCAATATAAATGAGCAATTGAGTATATTCATAATTACTCATATGAGATGTTGCAATATCATCCCATACCACTAAATCACAACTCTTTACAAGCTCTTTATATTCAGAAGTAAGAGGATTGTCAAAATCTTTAAGTTGCTGTAGAAATGTAGGAGTATGAATAAATAGACCTCTTACCTGCTGTCCATTACCATTCCAAATATTATCAAAGTACTTGAGCATTAATTTGATAGACCAAGAAGTTTTAGCAGTACCAGAAGATTTAGATGCGATATATAAATTTTTACCTTGTTCTACAAAAGCAGTTATATTATCTTTTATCTTCTTTAATTTTTTAAATTCTGATCTGTCAGTCTCATTTGCATGTAAAGCTAGAGGTTTTTTATGACTTTTAGGTATACCAGAGTTATCTATTAAATAAGACATCTCAATGAAGCGTACACAACCAGTACATTCTAATTTACATACACTTCTATACCAACAATCTTTATTTCTCAACTTTAGTACACCTCACCATTCTCAATACTCCAAATCTTAGCTCTATCAGCATCTGCCTGAGTCATAGTATGAATTTCAGCATTATCTCTAGAAGAAGGTGCTGCTTCAAAGAATTTAAAGTATTCTTTATTTGTACTTTGATTTACACTTTCAACTTTATTCTTGATATTGTCTAAATCTTTCAACATACCCTTTACTTGAGAAGCATAAGGAATTTCAGTACCATAGAATCTACTATCCTTATCTGGCTTTATTCTATAGTGGAAATATCTTCTTAATGCTTCTTTTAGAGCAACATCATCAGTATAGTTATTAATCTCAATGTTAATTAAATCTATTCTAGATGGCTTCTTAGGCTTTGCTTGCTTTACACATTTCTTAGAATGCTTTAAGAGCTTATATTCTTTCATACCTTTTTTTTCAGTGACATTAATATAACCAGCTTTGTAAAGTTCATTTAAACTTTCTCTGATTGTCTCTATATCTGAAGAGGTAAAATCAGACATTTCTTCAAAACTACTTACAAATGACTTATCAAAGCTACACAGAATAGAATACATACCCTTTGCTTCTAAAGATATATTTGTATTTCTTGGTATCTCTAATGGTAGATGCATAAATGTTCTTTGTGCTTCTACTGAAAATTTAATATTCTCCATTTTTAATACTCTCCTGTTGAACCAAAACCACCAGAACCACGTTCAGTAGTATAGTTATAAAAATTATCTTCGTCAGTACTAATTCTAAGAGGTTCAATCGAAATTAATGTAGGAATAAACTGAATTACTTTCTGTCCATAGCATAAAAAACTAGGTTCATGCCCAACATTAATTAGATGAATATAAACCTCTCCTTGATATGAAGCATCTACAATTTCTGCACCAGCAATTAAACTATACTTAGTAGCTATGCTAGATTTATTAGCTGCTTCAAGTGCTATATTTTCGGAAAACTTACATTTTATTCCAGATGGTATAAATACTGAATATCCAGGTTCTACTTTAATTCCTCTCTCAGTAACTACACTATTGGGATTTTTAGCAATTATTTCTTCTCTTAATTCTTCAGAAAATGATGGTATGAAAAAGTCTATACCAGCATCTCCTACTTTTCTACAGGGATCTTTTACGTTCCTTACTTTTAAAAATTCTATCATCTATTTCTACCCTAAGTCTTCCATAATTGAATTAATAGTGAAGCACAACTTATCAATTTTAGTATTATCAATTCTGCTACTACAATTTACAAGATAACAATCATTGTCACCATAAAATCCACCTATTTGAACTTTATGACGAAATGTCAAGCATTTTGTTTGAACATTATAATCAAATTTGAAATGAGTATTACCGTTTCCTCTAAAAATAATTTTAAGCAGTTTGTCATTGTCCCAAACAAATTTAGGTTTTAAATCACCACTCAAAAATGAAAAGTTATTGTTTAACTCAATTATCTCATTTTCTTTCTGTTCTTGTTTTAGTCGAATATTGTTTAGCATAATATAAACCTCTTTCTTCATAATTTGTTTTCTTATTTTATAATATCACAAATCATTTTAAGAGTAAATAGCAATTAGATGTACTAGATATACTACTGAGTACTCAGATACCTTTCCGTGTACTCAGAATGTATTCTAGTAAAAGTTTATGCTCTTTTAATGGAAATATATAACAAAAAATTAAAAGTATACTAGAATACATCTAGTGTACACATAATACTATATCAGATTAAGAGCAAATTCTTTAGCTTCATCAAGAGTAAAATATTCTTCAAAGCTTTCATTAATACTAGAGCTTACAACAATCATATTCTTTGTAAACCATGTAAATGAATAATCATCAATCTCGATGACAATATCTTCATCTAAAGACAAGATACTAAAAAGTTTTTCAATATACTTTCTCTGCTTTCTCTTATCTTTTGTTTCAACTCCGTCTTTAATTCTTTCATTATTTGAATCGAAATGCATAATTTTTAATTTCATACTTACTCCTTAAGTCAGAATATGTCTAGATGTACTCAGAATGTACTCTAGTAAAAGTTCAGCTACTTTTAATATAGATATATAACTAAACTTAAAAGTTAACTAGAGTACATCTAATGTACACTGAGATTATTTTAAGCTTCTTCTGAGTACTTCTTGAATTTTACTCCTTGAGATGTTCTATTCTTTGTTGTTGTGTACTGATTAACATTGAACATTCGACCATTTACTTCGAAAGTATCATTATCATCTACAAGTCTAATATCAATAGCATCTGGTCTAATTCCTTTAGAGATTATTCTTCTAGAATTATCAAATCCACTAAGTTCAATTCTTGCAGCTTTTTTGTCATAAATAACAAATAAAGTCTTCTTCTTTGTTTCCTCAGTCAAAGGAATTTTAGCAATTACTTGCTCTCCTACTTCTAATTCTTTGAACTTAATCAAGTCACCTTCAAATTCATGTGTGATATTTGGCTTAATCTTATGTACAAAGATCTTGAAGCATCTACCCTTATTAGTAAATAACATTATGCTGTCTTTATTATCAACAACTAGCTTTTCATAATGTTCAGGAGTTCTAGCTTTACTTTCACCGTTTACTCTTCTAATATCTTTACCAATAAATAGAGTTGAAGTACCATCAATACTAACTTTCTTCTTTTCTTGAACTATTGGCTTAAGTTCAGTCCAAGTAGTTAGAATTTCAGTCTTTCTTTCAATTCCACATGTATCTCTAATCTTTTCTAAGTCTTTTATAATAACTTCTGTAGGCGTTGTTTTCTTTAACTTTTCAATTGCTTCTACTAAGTTATCAATATCTTTAGTACGATTTAGAACATACTCTTCATTGAAATTTCTAAGTTTGATATTAGCTACATATTCAGCTTGAACATCATCGATTTTAAAGTAACTCTTTAGACTAGAAATAACTTCATCATCATTCTTACTATTCTTTACAATTTCTACAGCCTTATCAATATCAAGTAAGATTTTAGATAAGCCTGTAAGTAGATGAAGTTTTTCATTCTTTTCATCAATCTCAAAATCAAGCTCATCTTGTATCCAAGCTTTTCTGTGCTCAATCCACTTTTCTATAATTTCAATGACACCCATCTTAACAGGTCTATTCTTATAAACAAGAGTCATATTACAACTAAATGCACTTTGAAGAGGTGTGAGTGTATAAAGCTTATTGATTAGCATATCTACATCTGTGTTCTTCTTATAATCGATTGAAATTCTAAAACCATCAATACCAATTTCATCTGTAATATCAAGTACTTCTGGGAATTTGCCCTTGTCATAATTATCCTGAACAGACTTAATAATCGCTTCAGCTGTAGTAGTGTATGGAATTTCGTTGACAATTAGTTGTTTATTCTCTTTGTCATTCTCAATTTTAGCTCTAAGTGTTACTCTACCAGCACCAGTCTCAAAAATCTTTATGAGCTCATCTTTTTCAAGCAATAGAGAAGCTCCAGTAGAAAAATCAGGTGCTGGCATTACTTCATAAATATCTTTATTTCCATTTATAACTTCAATACAAGCATTGCAAAGCTCTTTGAGATTAAATGATGGAAACTCACAAGCAAAGCCAATACCAATTCCAGACTGAGGATTTGCTAAAATATTAGGAAATGGCGCTGATAGTAAAATAGGCTCTTTAGTTGTACTATCATAGTTATCAACCATATTACTTGGGTGCATGTAAAGGTTATCCATCATCTCATGACAAATAGGAGCTAATGACATTTCAGTATAACGCTCAGCAGCAGCTTCCATAGAAGAAGAATAGACCTTACCAAAAGAACCTTTACCATTTATAAATGGAGTTAAAAGAGACTCATTTTCTCTAGTCATTCTTACAAGTGTGCCATACAAAGAACTATGAGGGTGTATCTTCATTACTTGACCAGTAATATTAGCACTCTTAGCTAACTTATTAAAGAGGTTCATAGTCTTCATAGTATATAGAGCTTTTCTCTGTGCTGGTTTGAAACCATCTTCTAAAATAGGTAGAGCTCTGTTTGTAATAGCTTCTAAACTCATAAGCATCATATTATCTCTAATACTAGAGCCTACCTCTAAATCAGTTATATGCATCTATTTACCTCCTTACTCAAAGTCAAGTTCATACTCATCTGCATGTTCACTAATGTATTCTTGTCTTACACTTGAGTCATTACCCATGAATAATTCAACAAACTTTGCAGCATGTTTAGCATCATCAATTGTAAATCTAATAAGTCTTTGTGTTTCCTCATGCAGACAAACTGACATGTCTTCTGCTGAAATTTCACCAAGACCCTTGTTTCTCATTATCTTCTTAACTTCTTTCTTTTTAATGAGCTCATTCTTTTCTTGCTCATTGAAAGCAAATTCTTTAGTTCCATCTTTATAAGCTATTTCAAATAGAGGTGTCTGTAGTGAATAAACATGACCATTCTCAATAACTTCTGGCATAAATGTATAAAACAAAGTTAAAAGTAGAGAATTTATATGCAGACCATCGACATCTGAATCGTGTGCAAAGATAATCTTATTGAATTTTAAACTATCAATATCACATTCAGTTGTCTTAGTCTTTACACCAGTACCTACAAGCTGAATAATATTCTTGATGAGTACACTACTTAGAGCATCAGAAGCTTTTGCTTTATAAACAGATTTGATTTTACCTCTGATAGGCATTAATGCTTGATACTCAGGATTTCTTGCTTGCTTCAAACTAGTCATTGCGGACATACCTTCAGCAATATATAATTCTCTCTTTTTAGAATCCTTACTTCTACAATCTACATAATTATCTATTCGATTGCGCATTCCTCCAATATCAGATTTTAACTTTTCTTTAGCTACTTTCTTACTATCAACTACTCTTTTTCTAGCTTGCATCATAGTAAGAGCTCTAGATGTAATTTTTTCAACATTTTCAGAATTTGACTTTGTTGAAATATACTTTAGAAGTTCTGACTTAATTGCATCATACATTGCAGCTTTAACTTCTTTACCAGCAAGTTCTTCTTTTGTCTGACCAGAAAATAAAGGGTCTGGAATAAATACAGAAAGTTGCAAATTCAAACCTTCTCTATAGTCATCGATATTTGGTTTATCTTTACCTCTTACTACAGAATTAAAAGCATCTACTAAAGCATCTTCAAACGCTTGTAAATGAACACCTTTGAGTCTAGTCTTAATAGTATTTACATACGTGTCAATATTGCTTTCATCTGAATACACAAATGCGAGTTCAATATCTACAGAACGCATCATGTCTGTATGCTTGAGTTCACCATCATTGTTTATTACAACAACATTCTTTTCTAAATACTCGTTCATTGTTGTAAATTCTATGATATCTGAAGATCTGTTTTCTGGTAGTGCGTCAGTGAGTCCATTTTCAGAGTAAAACTCATAAGTTTGATTTGTCTTAAAGTTGTCATTAACTTTAATTGTTGACTTAGGTAGAAGATAACTTGTACCTTTCAATCTGTCAGTTAAATCTTCAACATTTACCGGATAAGGACTAGAAAAGATGTTATCATCTAGCTTAATTCTAATCTTTGTTCCTGTAGAGAAGTTAGTTTTGTAATATTCATCTCTATCATCTTTTCTTGACTTTAGAGTAGATTTCTTCTTTAGAGGTTTAAATTCACCATCATCTGAAAAATATCCAGGCTCGAAGTCTTTAAATGACATGTAGTAGATTTTATTATTTCTATAGACTTCAATATCTACTCTTTCAGATAATGCACAAGCAGCAGAAGCACCAAGACCATTCTGAGATGTACTCTTACCACCAGATGAATTACTACCTAGATTTTCACCAGAACGTAAAGTACCTAAAGTGATAATGAAACCATTTACTTCATTACCAGAAGCATCGGTAGCAGTGTCAATAGGTAGACCTCTACCATTATCTAATACTGTAACAAAACCATCAGCATCAAAAGTAACTTCTATTCTATCTGCGAAATGTCTAATAATTTCACCACATGAATTATCTATAATTTCACGAATGGCTACTGTCTTTTGTAGAGAATATGGATTGCTTTCATCACCAGTTTCTCTACCAAATGTTAAGTTTATCTTCTTTTTTAAATGCTCAACGTCTGTTAGAGAAGTAATATTCTCAGCAGAATAGTGTTCTGTTATTTTTTTTCTTGCCATTGTTTTCCTTTCCAATTTTCAATCAATCTTTGAATAGTTTTACTATACAAATTAATTTTATCATACTATATATCAAAAGTAAATAGAAATAGAGTAACACGACTAAGTATTACTCTTTCATGTTCTATCAAAGATAAATATGACTTAATTTTACTCTAAGCAATTCTTAATACAAATATACACAGTTATGAACTGATCATCTTGTATAGTATAGCATTTCATGCGTACATTATCAAAAAGGAATATATCCTCTTCAGACTTATTATTAACATTTGAGTTATTATCTACAAAATAGACATTAAAATCAGAGTCTTCAGTGAAATTTTTCAGTATCTCTACAAATTTTGTATATTCTTTTTTCTTTGATATACTCAAATTATTTACGTCATTTACAATAAAATCTTCATCATTTGAAGCAAGAGTAAATAAGTCAAACATAGACTTTTCAAAATCAAAGAATTGATCAAGTGTCAAAAAGACTTTATTATTAATTCTATAGTTATTTGACTTTGAAATTAGTGTTGATTTTACATAGCTTGTCAGAAAAGAAAAGTATTCTTCAAGTGAATCGATGCCCAAAGAATTCATTTCTTCAAGAGTCAATGGGAGTGCTCTATTCTTTTCCCAAGTACTATATATTGAGCGAATATGATATAAGCGACGTAATGCCACCAAAGCAATCTTAAATATAAATTTAGTAACATAAAACATTGATACTAAAAATAATATACTAATCATTGATACAACATAGCAGCTTGCGAATTTTATAATAATGATATGGCAATTAGTATTAAATACAACGTTTATCAAATTAGTAGTTGCAGCATAACAACAAGCAACAAAGTGTAGAATAGTACAAATTAATGTAATTTCAAATTCATATGCTTTTCTAAATTTAACTTTCTTTTTTATATTTACATTTTCGTAATTTGTCATGTTTTATTCCTTTACTTACTCTTAAGAGAAACTAAATCTTTGAACCCTCTATGTAAACTACCGTCCCAAGATATTACCATTTCTTCTTCAACTGGATCTTCACCAGTAATATCAGTTGATGCTGTACGTAGTACAATATCTGTACCATCATCTAAAGAAATTATTACTCTATTAGTAGTTGTTTCTTTACCTTGCTTACGCCAGTACTCTTCATCTGCTTGATGCTGTACACACCAGTCATTAGATAATCTGAGTGTGGAGCAAGCAATTGCTACTCTATCATCTAAATTCTCTCTGAGCCAGTTTAAATCTTCTATTGTAGAAAATCCATTCTCTAAGTTTGATAATAGAACTTGTACACGTAACTCTGCAGTAGGGTTATCATTCATAAATTTGTTTATTTTATCGAGCATAGCTTCACTTTTGTACACACCTAATGATACTCTTATAAAACTAAAATCGTCTATGCATTTTACTAAGTTCTCAGGTTTTGTAAAATTTGTTATAATACATATACCATCAAAAAGATTTGACTCTTTGAGTTTATGAGTTAACTTATACAAATCAGGAAATAGAGTAGGCTCACCACCAGATAATGTAATAAATCTGACTCCTTGCTCTGAGAGTTGTTTCAATGGTAGATTATCTAATTCTAAGAATGTTCCCTCATTTTCTTTTACAAAATTCTCTGCTACACAAAACTCACAATTTAGATTACATTCATTTGTAACTAAGATTGTACACACATTTTTAGCATTAATGTCATACCTAAATCTTCTACTCATAAAAGTCTCCTAGATAAGCTTCGTTATCATTCCAAGAACCACACAGTCTACCTGATTCATGCAACACAAACTCATAAATTTCATCTTCTTTTCTATTTTTCATATTTCGTAAATCAGCTTGTTCAAAACACAATATCATTCCCTTGTACTTATAAACTTTCACGTCATAATAATATCCATGAGTTTCATTTATTAATACAAACTCATTGTCCTTTTCTATTTCTTCTAGAATAGGTGTCATGTCGACTGAGTTTGTAGCATAAAAGTCTTTCTTATCTTGATTTTCAATTTCATCTGACTTCATAAGTTCTCTAAAAACAATATTATCTACATAGTCAGAATAAAAATCAGCATACTCTTGAATATCTTCTTTAGATTTAATTGTAGACTTCGTTAGTACACATGATAATCTTATTCTGAGTTTAGATTGTTTTTCTTTGATGTGATTTACTACTGAAACTAGGTCTTCATCTGAAAAATAATCATCTGCTTTGTATCTCATTACTGCACGATTTTTACTTTCATTAAAATGTGCTTTGGAGATATTGAGATGATTAAAGTTCAGAATACTATCTAAGACTTTAAAGTTATCTCTAATTAAGTAAGATCCATTTGTAGTTACAACAGTCTTTCTAAACTTATACTTATCAATTAAATTAGCCAACTCAATAAATCTAGAATTAGCAGTAGGTTCACCACCTGTAACTGAGATACTCACATCAAGTTCTCTCATTTTAGATAGTACAGCTTCGTAATTGCAATCTCTCTTTTCATTCGAGTGATTTCTTAAATCTTCCACACAAAATTTACAATCAGCATTACAACTTCTATCTACTACAATAGAGAAATTAGCGTTATCATATGCTTTATATTTCTTATTTCCAAAAGTAAGTTCTGTAAACATGCACCCCCCAAGATTAAACATTTAAGAATTTTACAATTGCATCTTCAATATTTTCAATTAATTTTTCAGCATAATTATAATTTTCAACGATGACTTTACCAGTTTTAAAATTCTTGCAGTATCTTAAATTTGAACTTTCTATAATCAACGATGTATCAAATCTATCAAAAATTTCGAAACCTTCTATTTCTTCTTGTAGATCAAGGCATTCGTCAGTATATGCATCTCCATCAAATAATACAATGTTATAATACTCAGCATCTCCAGCACACATGTTATTTAAAAACTTTAAAATTTCATTTTTGTGCATAAATAACTTGTTACCACCTATAGCCGAAAAAGCATTCTGATCACAGTGTGACCATACTACAAAATTAGTATTTATCGTAGAAAATGAATAAGAAAACATTGGATACTTCTTTTCAAGTAGATTTAATGAATTTATTATAATGTTTACTTCATCTCCTGCATCAAAAGAACCAGAATTATCTATTACAAATCTAAGATGTAATTTGTTGTGATTCTTATACTGTCCATTTCTATTTATTGATGTCCACCAACGATAGTCATCATTTACAACAGCTCGATTGTTAAATACACCGGAATAAGAGCAAGTACTATTAAACTTATTTTTATTCTTGTTAAAGTACATTTGAAAATTTTCATCTAGTGACTTGAATGAACTTCTCAACAAATTAGTTTTTTCTTGAAACCTATTAGCATTTCTATAACCTTCTGATTTACAATCATCAAGCCACCACCAGTCTTCCTCTGAATATCGATTGCTATCATACTCTGGTATACAACCACCATCAATAATTCTCTTGTTATTGACTGTAATTTTTTCGTTTATTTTTAGTCTATTAAATTCTTTACAAAATGTATTTAATGCTTCTACAGCGATCTCAGAATAATTATCAGCGATAGCCAGTTTTATGTCATTATGTACATGATCAGAATAGAGACTTGCATTATATCCTAATCTAACAAGCCATAGAAAATGATCTAAGAAATAATCACTTTCTTTAATTTTTATAAGTTCTCTCTTTGTTTTATCAAAGTCTACACCAGTATAATAATCTTTATAGATTGATTCGATTCTTTCATCAGCTATAATATTATATGCACTTTGTTTTTCTTCTTCAGTGAGTTCATCGAAGTCAGTAACCTGTACATACTTTGACTTATCGAGAATATGAGAAATTTCATGGTAGAATAAACTACAAATCTGACGTTCTGTTAAATCAGCACCATATTGTGACAACATAGGATAACTAATATGAATATTAAAATGATTTTCACATATCTCTAAATATGTACTTTCACTAGTCTTATCTAACTCTACAAAAATATCATATCTAGTTTTAGTATAGAATGAAATTGGTAAACTGGCTACAATCTCATTCATCTTTTCATAATTCATCAGCATGGTCTTTTTCTCCTTTACTTGATGAATTATATCATACTAGTTACGAAAAGTAAATATAAAAAAACCGGAGCATCAACTCCGGTAATAGTTTAGATTACATTTGCGAGAAGAGAAGCATTTGGCTTAAATTCTTTAATTACTTCACATCTATCAACAATAGGTTCTGGTAGAGAGAATTCAATACCATTTACAAATAAGTTCATAGTAGCAACAGCCTTAAAGTTATCATGAATTTTAATAACTCTATTTTTGTATATTAATTCTTTTTTACCATCAAAGATACTCTGTAAAAATCTAATAGTTTCAAATGGTAGTAGATTGAACTCATCAAGAACTATTGTTTTACCATCTTCAAGAGCAGTATAAAATACTGACTTATCAAATGAAGGTTTACCGTCGTCAAACTTAAAATCTTCAAGCATATCCTGAGGTAGCATACCTGAATGACAAACCATAACATTATCACTACTTTTAATAGCAAATGTAGTTTTACCAGTACCCTGAGGTCCAAAGTAAACTTCTAATCTAGTATTTATCTCATCAGGTGCTTTTAAATCTCTAAGTTTTTTACATATTATTCCCCATTCAGTACTTTTAAGCTTATTCTGTACTCTGGCATAGTTTCTATTACCAGAAAGCTTGAAGTAATTTTGAACATACTCATTAATTTCTTCAGTAGTATTAAATCTTGCAATAGTATTTATAAATCTAGTAGAAACATCATAATCAAATTCAATGAAGAAGTCAATTAGCATCTGAGCTAGTTCTTTCTTATCACTCTTTGATAATTCACCAGAAAGTTCAATAGTAATTCCATATTCATTTTTTAGCTCATTGAGTATTGCTTTAATTTCTAGATCAGTAGCAACATTTTTGCAACTTTTCATAGCACCATATAACTTAGCAGAAATTTCTGCACTCTTTCTAATACCATTTTCATTGAAGAATATTTCAAAAGCACCATTCCTTCTTTTTACTATGTCAACATCTTTGAATACATTAATCTTCATGATATAATTTTCTCCTTTTTATTTAACTGGTGTAATTATATCATATATTTACATTGATGTAAACAAAAAAAAGAGTCAAATATTGACTCTTATCTTTTTAATCTTTAGTGCTATCAAATACAAACCACCGGAAATAAGTAGCTACACTAGATACTATAGAAAATAAAATAATATTTTCGATAGTAAGTTTGCTCATTGGCCAGTCTAGGTTGAGTTGTAAATCGATGAAGTACCAAGCACCACCATAAAGTAAACCACTTATATCTAGAAGCATAGAAATTTCAGCATATAATAAGATCTTATCTTCTTTATGTTTCTTGTAAATTATAAAATTTGTAATTGCTGAAACAGTAGCTATGATACCAATCATAATTATAAACTCTGCTCCAGCCATGAGATCAAAGTCAATGATCGAAAGCAAGTCATCTAGCATTTAGAAGCCTCTCATTCAACTTCACTAAGAAAATTATTTTGAATTATATTTTTTAATAACAATCTCAACTGTTCTACAATCATACATAGAAACAAACACATTTCTAAAAATTGTAGCATGTTCATAGTCATATGTTGAGTTAGTAACTAAGTTGAATTTAAGTCTTGTATAGTTTAGCATGTTTTTAGCATCATTGCTCACAAATTTTGAGTTTTCTTTATAAAAGTTAAATTTACCGTTATAAGCATCATTCATTAAACTTTTAGTAAATATTTGAAAACAATACTCTTGTTCTTTAGTTAAAAATATATAATCATTTAATGCTAAAGTGCAATCTTCATCAAATAATTTACATGTTGATTTAATATTTTCTTGTATATACTCAAAATATTCTTCTAAAGAATTAATATTTAAATATACAAGTTCTTCTCTTGTAAGAGGTATTCTACTTATTTTGTCCCTTGCTATAATAATACGAGGAAGCTCTTTTAAATATATAAAAGCTGGATGTGCAAAATAGCATATAATATAAATAAATAACATTGTAGGTATACTATATAGTAGTGTTACTCCTATCAGATTACCAAATGCTAACTTTGAACCAGTGTAGTACATAATACAAAAGCTCATTATTATGCTTGATAGTAAAAAAGCAATTACAAGAAATTGCATCTTATACATGCTAAAAATACTTACTTTTCTTTTAGGTTTAATCATTCTTTTCCTCTCACAATACAAAGCCTACTTATTTAACTTCTAGTGTACAAGAAGTAAGTTGGTTATATATTACTATTAAAACAACTCTAACTTTTACTAGAGTACATCTAGTGTACACTGAGATATATTCTAAGTATAGCTTCTAATACTACTTAATTTTCTGCATCCCAGCTCTAATATCTTCAAGAATATCTGGTAATGCTACTGGTGTGAAATTATGAGCATCTAAACCAACATGATAGATATAAGGATAATCTTTGTAAAATTTTTCTGTACTATGAATATGACCAAATAAACAAATAGCACTATGTTTTAATCTAAAATGTGCCGGATCATCTCTTATAATTGTTGGATAATGACTCAAGTAAAAAGGCTGCTTCTTGATTGTAATTAAAGAAGCATATCCTAATACTTCAGTATTAGGTGCTTGAGAATATAACTTAGCTCTATGAGCAGTGTCATGATTACCAAGTACTATTTTCTTTTGTCCTTTAAGTTTATTAAATAACTTGATACTTTCATCAGTACCTAGCATTATATCACCTAAGATATAAACTGTATCTGAGTCATTAACAACATCATTCCAGTTTTTAATTATTGTATTATTCATTTCATCAATTGAATTAAATTCTCTATTTTTATAGATAAATTCTTTATCATGATTGAAATGTAAATCACTTGTAAAATATATCATAATAATGTCCTTCTTTAATGCTTACGTATTAACTGCTGACAATATTTAACTGTTGAATATAATTCTTCATGAGACTCTACTTCTATATTGCATAGTACATAAGGTAAAGTCTTAATTTCAAATGTTAATTGATTTGATTTTTCAATGTATTTCATATTTTGTATATTACTGGCAACATTATAAAAAGAAATACTGATAATTTTTGAGCCACTGTACTGAACAGAATGCCATATGTCTGTATCTTCTGGAATACAGAAACTAATTAATTCTTGTTCACGTTTAATAAGCATCATGTCATACTTTGGGAGAAAGCCTAGATAATGTTTTGCTTGATTAAATAGCTTTCTATTACCTAAGTCTTTATTGAAAATCTTCAGTATCTTATGACTATGTACAAGTTCAAACTTATACTCAGTTTTTGCAGAGTTATACTTCACTGAAACTACCTTTATAGCATCATTCATACCATAAGCAGATAGTAATGCTTTGAGTTGCATTTTAATATCTTTGTTCTTGTCATAAGAAGGAATACATTCATGTAAATTCATCAACTTAGATTCAATGTCTTTTAGTTCCTTTTTTAAACGGATCTTTTCGTACTCAAGATCATTAATATTTCTAGTAATTTCTCTTTGATTTATCATTTATTATCTCTTTTCTACTATGTCATGCATTTTTAATTTTTTACTTAGATTATCATTTAACTTTTCAAGCATATTAATATTTTTAGCACTGCAAACGAGATTATCGAGTAGATTAAGATCTTTTAAAAAATCTACACATGCATGTTTATCAAAAACTCTAGTATAATATATACTGAGATACAAACTATTTGTGCTTGGATTGGTATGACCTATTAGCTCACCGTGTAGTACAAAATCATCTAAGTCAATAATTACTGTGTTATTAATTACTATCGATTTTTCGTCACAACAATCTAAATAAGAAAAAGTACTTTTAAGCCTACAAGACTGTAATTTGTCGAGCAAAGTATCTGAAGCAATTTTTGAATTTTTTAATTTTTCAAGATTTTCTTTTAGAGTATTAATTGCTTTTTCAAATTTTTTTTGATTGAGACGCTTTGATAACTCAATTTGCTTTTTTCTTTTTTCATGCACGTTTTCACCATGTTTATTCATCCTGTGAATATCAATCGTGTTTGCATCTGTGAGTATAACATGTACAATGAGTACAACATTTTCTGTAACATGTATTTCTTTTGCATATGGTCTAAATATACAAGAAGTATTTGCATACTCTTGTATAATCTTTTCAAACCATTTCATAATGTCTTTGTATTCATCTCTATTTAGTTCTGATGCATGTAGTATTTGCTTTAGATTTCGTGCAACATCATTTGATTTACCAGAAATATTATATTTTTTACATGTGTCACCAATTACTCTAATTTCCACATCATAATCTTTGTATCTTTTAGTATTCATATTTTTCACCATTATTTCTTATCACTAGGTAAATTCTTTTTAATCAATCAATTATCGTCTCAATTTGTTTACCACAGCATGGACAATACTTTATCACTGACAATGCTTGTAGAGGTATTCTCCAATAGAAGTCTTCTACATCATGCAATGGTACTACATAGTATTCTTTTAAGATCCATTTACATTTATTCATTTGTTTTACCTTAAATTTTCATCGATTTCTGAATAGTCGATCTCTTTGCCACAGTACGGACAATACTTTAAATAATCTTTATTTTTTTTTGGTAATCTTCAATAAGGATCTTCAATATCAGAATATTCTTTTGGTGCTATTATTCTATAATCATATAGAAACCATTTGCATTTACAACTCATTTTTTCTCCTTATTTTCTAGGTAAGCTGTTGTAATATTTATTAGCCATTATCTCTTCTAATTCAGAAGCATCATGTGCTAAATATCCGATCCATCTTATCGTATTCTTTAGCTCTTGTAATTCTTCAGATGTTAGAGAATTCTTATTTGAAATGTAGTTTTTGAAGTCATCATTAATTTCTTCTATCATTTTAATGCTATTCTTAATTTTGCATATTTCTACTTTCATATATTTTACCTCTTCTTTAAAATTAACTCAGTGTACACTAGATGTACTTTAGTAAACCTTTACATCTAGATATATATTTATATTAAAAGTAACTCAAAATTACTCTATGTACATTCTGAGTACACTGAAGTATGTTCTGAGCTAAATGTATACCACTTAACCAAAAAGCAAACTAACTCCAAAATTTTCATCAAGATACTGTGCTACTTTTATTCTAAGTTCCTTTGCATCTTTTAATACTTCTATGTACTGGTCAAGCATTACATCAGAGTAAAAAGAATACTCTGCTTCTTTTAGATGTATTTTAATATCGCACAGATTATTAAGATTTTTTGCACAATCATAGACTGGTTCAAAACTTATTAGCCTCTCTGTAAAGTGATCGAGTGCTCTAATAGAAAATGAATATGCAATAGGATCTGCATTAATTTCAAAAACAAAATATTCTGAAGTAATTCTATGTAGATACTTTTCACTACTTACATTGCTCATACGATTTACCTCTCTTTTTTAATCTGTAATTATCTTATCATAAAAGAATAGAAATGTAAACACAAAAAAAATACAGTACATGCAATGGCCAGTTACACATACTGTATTTCTTGTTTCTAGCGTTCCGCCGAACAGGTTAACTTATCTTATTTCCTCAATTACCTAGAGTACTGCTTTACTTTTGACGAAGAGGGATTCGAACCCTGATGGTTATTTTTCAACCGAGTGGCTGACTGGCCACTCACAGCTTACACCCAACTGCTAGCTCCATCTACTTGAAAAGTTT
>ERZ772961.142-NODE-142-length-33892-cov-4.548482_pt1 | contig 33892 bp, 50 predicted proteins | sample MGYA00580677_ERZ772961 | MGnify/ENA primary metagenome ERZ772961 (study PRJEB29015, sample SAMEA2738088) | human oral metagenome | biome: human oral; feature: human-associated habitat; material: saliva | place: China | collected 2227 ... | reverse complement strand
TTCCAACGGAAGCCCGGGGTGGGATGGTGGAGATGGGGGGAATCGAAACATAGGCCCCTAATCGCAACGGAAAGTGGGCGTACAGTTTCTCGCGCGCCACTACAGCGCCACAAGGTTTACCGGAATATGCGACCCCAGCCACCAGGCTTCGGGGCGGACTGCTGAGGCGCGCCGGGCCAGCGGGTAGGTACGGGAGGGACTGCGGGCGCGAGCTGAGCCTGCGCAGCCTTCACAGCGGCGCGGGTGTGTGCAACGAAGCGCATCAGTCCGTCAACCGCTTTGCGCTCGAAGTGGAGAGTCAGCAGGGCACGCTTCGTCTCGATCATGAGCCACTTATCCCCGCCGCTTTTCTTCTTCGCGGCGAACGCGAAGATGCCGAGCGCGACAAGGCGCGTCGCAGTCACGCGCGCCTGCGCTGCTTCGCCGTCCTCAACCTCGACGCTGACGACATCAGTTAGGGGGATTCGCTGAATTGGCTCTCCGCGCCGCTTCGAGTCATATAGCAGCTCAGTATCGGTGCAGATGATCTCGGCAGGATCGGATGAGTAGAGCCGGAAAGCGCCTTTGGGACGGTGCATGACTTCTCCTTTGAGTGAGGCCTGTCTATATGGACAGCCTACAGCTCGCAGGATGAGGGCGGGCGCGGTTGTAATCCGCGCGGGCTAATTATCAGCCTGTGCGACTGCTTGCTCTGAGATGAATCGACGCTCAGCCTCGGCAAAGACGTCAGATCCGCGCACGCCGAGAACCTCTGCAACAGCCAGGACGTGATCTACACTGATGGTCCGTTTTCCGGTAAATATGCGCGAGATTTGCGCCTGAGACACGCCGCTGCGGCGCGCAATCTCAGCCCCGCTGAGGCCCCTGCAATCAGCAAGTTCGCGCAGGATGCACGCCACCAACTCAACATAACGAGTCGCCGTTCCCATGCGGTAAGTATGCCAAGTGGCAACATGCGCATGCAAGTTGAGTTGACAAGTGTTGCCAATTGGCATAGGTTATGCGGTATGGAATATATACCAATCGGGATAGCTGATGTGATCGGAGCCTCCGCAGAAGCACGCGGGATCTCGCTCCTGCAGCTCAGCAAGAAGTCCGGCCTCTCCTACAGCGGAGTGCTCCGGAAGGTCAGGTACCGCTCGCGACGTATCAGCGTCGAAGACCTGTGCGCCTTTGCCGCCGCCCTCGAAGTACAGCCCTCCGAACTTGTCAAACAAGCGGAGTCCCGCGCCAACGTCGAACCGCAGAAGCCGAGCGGCTTCGCAATCCAGGACAAGCAGTCCGGCGTCGTAATCCTCCAGGCATCACACGACAGCATCTATGACGAGGACGAGCAGTCGTGAGCGCGCCCACGCCGTTCGCCCCGAACCGCTGGTACTCAGCCCAGCAGGTTCAGGAAACCCTCAGCCTCTCCCGCTCAACCGTCGAGCGCCTCGGAGTCGAGGGCAAGGTCGCCGCGATCAAGATCGGGCGCTCCGTCCGATACAGCGGCGACGACCTCAACCGCCAGTGCCAGAGCCTCGGCTCCGGCGCCACCGAAAAGAAGAGCTCCCAGCGGTAGAAGCGCTGGGAGCGGCAGAACCCCTAGAGAAGGAAGGAAGATTCCATGAACAAGACTACCACACGCCGCCGCCACCTGCGGCACTGGCGAACCTTCACCGGAGGAGCCGCACTTGCCGCCGCCCTCACCCTCGGTTTCGCGATGCGAGGACTCGACAACCCCGACGGCCTCCCCGAGTGGACCTTCTGGCCCGCTCTCGGCCTCCTCGCGCTCGCGGTGGTCCTGATCAGCGCGGACTGGAAGGCATGCCGACTGTGAACGCCTCGGTCATCTTCGTTGTCATTGTCCTCCTCTTCGTCGGATGCGGCCTGCTCACCTGGATCTCGGTCCGAGGTGCATCGCGCGCCGCCTCTATCGAGGAGATCGCGGCGCGCATGCAGCGCGCGGCGTCGAAGGCACGGGCGAAGGGGACGACGCTCCTCGAGCGTCACGTCGACTTCGCGTACTACGACGTGGACGGAGACGCGCCGCTGCCGCACGTGATGTGCTTGGCGATGCAAGACGTCGTGATGGAGGCGGAGCTAAACGGATGTGTTGCGATCGATACACCGAAGATCGCGGTTGATCTCGACCATCAGCAGGTCCACGTGACACTCGAGGTGCTGCGGCTCGATGAGCCGAGCCTGGAGGTGCGGGCCTGATGTTGGAGAAGCCGCCGCTCGATGTCGAGATCACGCGCGCGATCGCCCGCGCTCACATCCTCTACTCGAACCGCCCTCACACAGATGAGCGTGTGCATCACATGGTCGTGGAGGCCTGCGCCCGCGCCGCTCACTACCCGGTCGAGGTCAAGCCCTCACGGTCGGCGCTCGCGCCGATGAGACCTCGTCGCACCGCCTGACAGTCATCACCCACAAACAAGAAACGAAGGAAAACAATGAGCAAGAAGTTCTGGGCAGCAGGCGCTGCCCTCACCCTCGCGGCGCTCGCGCTGCCCTACGGCGCCGCCGAGGCCGCGCCGACCATGACCGCGCAGGTCACCAAGGCCACCAGTGCCTCCCGCCAGACCTCGAGTGAGGTCACCGTCGAGGGCACCTGGTCCGCGCCGAAGCTCGCGGTCGGCCAGCATTTCACCGTTGCCAGCAAGGACGGCGGCTTCAAGTGGCTGGCATCGTTCCCGTTCGTCCTCGACGACGGGACCAAGATCGGCGACTGCGAGGCCAACGAGGCGACGCTGACCTGCACGGTCGACGAAGTCCCCGCGTCCTACGCGGACAAAACCGACGTGACCGGCAGCTTCCACGCTCGCGCGCGTCTCTCGGACGCCGCAGTCGGCACCGAGGACACGCAGATCGTCGTGAACGGCCAAGTCACGCGCACTCTCGTCTGGGGCGACCGTGACGGCTCGGGCACCTGCACGAACGACTGCTCGACGCCCGCGCACTTCGAGTACGCAGCGCCCGAAACGATTAAATTCGGGTGGACCAATGCCGACAAGTCGATCAGCTGGGGCATCAAGTGGACAATCGAAGCCGGAAAGACCTACACGCTGACGGACGAGACGAACGCTCTCCCGAAGGCCGTGAAGTGCAGTAGCGGCCCGACCTGGGATCCTGCGACTACGACCTGGACCGACGGCACGCTCGACGAGTCAGCGCACACGCTGACGTTCACGCCGCCCGCAGGCTCGCTGGTCTGCATCGTCTATCCTGCAGCGACCCCTCACGTCGAGGGCCAGGACACCTACACCAACCGCGCGACGATCAACGGCAAGAGCCTTGAGGCGACTGCGACGATCAAGGCCTCGGGCGGTACGGACGGCGACGGTAAGACCAAGCCGAAGCCTGCGCCGGTCCCCACGCCTGACCCGAGCATGCCGACCCCCGCGCCTGTTCCCTCTCCTCTCCCGAAGCCCTCGCCGAAGCCCGAGCCGACCCCGACTCCCACAGTCGAGCAGACGAAGCCAGCGCCTGCTCCGACCGCCGCCCCTGCCCCGCAGGAGCGCCTCGCTAAGACTGGCGCGACCGCTGACGGGATCTTCCTCGCTGTCGGAATCATCGCCTTCGGAATCGGCGTTGGCCTCGTCATCCTTCGCCTGCTTGAAGGCCGTAAGTCCGAAGAGGAGGCCGCCCGATGAACGCAAAGCACCTCACAAACCCGGTGACACTGACCCTCGAACTCGACGACCTCGGGTGGCTGCGCAACTTCATCAAGGAGGAAAGCCTTCACGCTGAGATCGATCACGAGGAAGTCGAGAGGCTCCACACTGACGTGGCGATCCGCACCGCAAAGGCAGTGCTCAGCAAGGAGCACGACAGGATGACGAAGATCATCGACGCGCTGGACGAGGCCCTGGTCGCAAACGACGAGCGCGAAGCCATAGCGAAGCGGATCGCCGCGACGGTGCCCGGCATGCCGCCCATCGCTAACACCCACAACTAAGCAAGGAGAAGGACTGTGAGGTTCAAGAACACGATCACTGTCGAACTTAACCAGGTCGACGCGGCAATCGCAGCGGTCCTGTTAGCAGAGCGCGCCGGCACCGCAGCCTTCAATGCACTGCTCTCAGACAAGACCGCAGAAATCGGCGGGACCACCAACAGAGGGGAGCGCGCGCTCGCGGACGCGTACATCAGGGTTGGCAACGCTCTGACGCTCGCGATCATGGGTGAGAAGGGCAATCAGGGCTTGCAGAGTACCGGGACACTTGCCCGCAGCACCGCGCTGATGGCCGACGCCATGCGGGCATCAGTTGAGGTCACCGCAATGAGGGAGACCGAGAAGGAGGCGGGGCAATGACAAAGCTAAAAAATGGCCTATCGAAGGGGCAGGGGGATGGACTGTCGGCTGTGGCCAGGTTGGCCCTGCGGGAACCCCGCAGGCGACAGATGGCCATCGTGATCTGTGATTGCTCGCAGATCACAGTGGACACGGAGACACAGGCACAAGAGGCGACAATCCGGGTCATCCGCCTGGAGAAGATCGCGCCTGACGACGTACAGGAGGCCGAGCGCCTATATCTGCGGGCAATCGAGGCCCGCGAGGGGCGGCAGATGCTGCCACTTGACCTACAGGTGACGTTGGAAGAAGCGTTCGGGAAGGACTACAGGATCGACCCGATGACAGGGGAGATCATCGTCCCAGACCTGGAACCCAGCATGCCTGATGTCGATTCCGCGACCACCGATGAGGCGAGAGGAGAGCAGGCGTGACCGGTTACGTGCGAATCGAAATTGACTACGCCGAAGCGCGCGTCATCAGGGATGACGCGCAGGACAAGGCAGCGGCATTTGAAGCCGACTTGGAGGCGACGATGAAGATTGCCGACCTGGAAGCGCGCCGCTGTGCGCGCGAGGTGCTCGCCCGGAAGCGCGAGTTTTACAAGGCCCTGGAAGGCAAGATGCAGGAAGCGTGCGAGATGTTCGAATTCGATGGTTGCAACTGCGACGAGTGCACGAGTAGCGACTGAGCATACTCCCCGATGAGCGCGGCCACGGGGAGGCCACCCGCCACCTAGAAAAAACACGGCGGAACCGGCAGTAAGACCGCGCAGCCCGACCAGCAGACACCGGGGTGCAAGTCCCTGGCGGGCACGAAGCCCGCACCAGCGAGTGCAGGGTAAGACCCCCTAGAGAAGGACCAAAGATGACCAACATCAACGAAATCAAGGACCGCTTGGACGCTGTTGCGTTTGCGGGCCGCAGCTACGCCGGAGCCGACCGCGCCGACGTCGCAAAGGCCTACACAGACGCTGTCGCGGCCTTCGACCAGAACGCAGCGGTTGACATGGCGTATCTCCTCGACCGCGTCGAGGAGCTGCAGAAAGCGATCACCGTCGCCGCCGCCGAGCTCGCAGACGCCGCCGCCACCATCACCGACATATACGCCGACAACGACGCAGAAGCCCTCGAAATCCGGCTGCTGGTCGGCGACCCCATCGACAAGCTCGTCAACGTCGCACAGGGCACCAGGATCTCGACCAAGGAGGCGGGAGAATGAGCACCGCAGGACTCCTAAGTATCGAGTGGGAGATTACTGACCAGCATCTCCCCATGCAGCACCTCGTCGCGACGGCCTCCGCAGCGTTCGTCGAGGAAGTCGAGCGCCGCGGCCTCGTCATCCGCTCCGGCCTCACCCACACAGTCCTGCACGGTCTCAGGCTCGTCCAGATCACGGGCAAAATCGCCAAGCATGACGACGCCGCCGAAGAGCCGCAGGCACCGCACAACCTGCGCCGATGCCCGGCCTGCGGCGTCCACATCTACGCCCTGAACGATGTTGAAGGAGACGACCAATGATCAAGATCAAGCCCATCCGCACCGTACACCCCTTCCGCCGCTGCCCCATCTGCCGCACACAGCTCGCGCCGAAAGGCTCGAACGTCATCGTCACAATCGACGCCGAAAACGAGGACACCGCAATTGAAGCGATCACCCACAAAGCCTGCGCGCGAACCATCATCGATTTCACCCGCACTCGCGGCTACACGCCTGCCGACCTCCACGAGCTCGGCGTCTGGGCTGAGGAGCAGCGATGAGGCTCCCGATCAGGATTCAGCGCCGCCGCGCTCGCGGTTGGAAGATGCCGGCGCACACGAAGTATGTAGGGCGAGGAAGCCTATACGGTAATCCGTTTAGGATCGCTCGGTCGCCGTTTGAGCTTGAATATGGCGGCGCATTTATCGTCGAGTCTCCTGCGGAGGCTGTCGAGAAGTTTCGTGAGTGGATCAGGCACACGGCAGAGGGGCGGTTCGTCGCTGGGTGTGCAGCGCGGAACCTCTGGGGCCTCGATCTCGCGTGCTGGTGTCCCGCTGATCAGCCGTGTCATGCGGATGTCCTCTTGGAGATCGCGAACCCGCGCGGGGATCGCGAATTTGAGAACCCCTACTACAGGATGTGGGATCGAGACGAGGTCGCAGAATGACGACTATCGGGAGTCTCTTTACTGGATACGGCGGGCTGGATATGGCCGTGCGTATGGCGCTTGATCCGGGTGCCCGGATCGCTTGGACGAGCGACGTTGAGCCGGGGCCGTGCCGTCTTGCTGAGGTGCGTTGGCCGGGCGTGCCGAATCTCGGGGACATCACGCAGGTTGATTGGTCGGAAGTTGAGCCGGTCGACGTTATCTGCGGCGGCTCTCCCTGTCAGGATCTGAGCCTCGCGGGTAGGCGCGCGGGCATGGCCTCGGGTACCCGTTCGGGTCTGTGGGGGGCCATGTTCGAGGCAATCAAGACGCTGAGGCCGCGTCTAGTTGTGTGGGAAAACGTGCGAGGGAGTTTGACGAGTGGAGCCTACAGTTTGGTGGAACAAGAGCAGGGACTGCTGGGAGACAGAGCAGATGGACTTGCTCTCAGGGCGGCCGGCCGTGTGGTCGGGGACATGGCCTCAATCGGGTATGACGCGCAATGGTGTCTTGTACGCGCTTCCGACGTTGGTGCCCCTCATCAGCGAGAGCGGCTGTTCCTTACTGGCCACACCGCAGGCGAACCTTGGGAGCTGCGGGGGCTCGCAGCCTCCGCAGAAGCGTCGAGAGGGAGGCCACTCCGTGAGTCTCGCGGATCAGATAGAGCACATAGCCCTCTGATGCCGACGCCGACCGCGTCGGACCACAAGGCCGGTAGGCACCAGGAGGGCACGGGCATGAGCCTGACACAGGCGGCGCAAATACTACCGACCCCAGTCGCGCAGCCCTCGGGCAACTCGCCAGAGGCTCACCTGCGGAAGAAGCCCGGGCGCGAGCGGGTGACTGACCTGGCGATCCTCGTCGAGAACGGCCTGCTGACAACGGGAGGTCTCCTGCCGACACCGCAGGCGACGAACGCGACGGCATCCTCGACCGGGTACGGCGCGAACCTTCACGAGGTAGCTCGCGAGCTGCTGCCGACTCAGCGGGCGGGGGACTCGGAGATGGGCCTGCCCCGCGCGTCAGGGAGACCGTCGGAGAAGTCGTCACGCATTGAGCACCCCGACTACGGGGTGTACGCGCCCGCGATCGCACGCTGGGAGCAGGTGCTCGGTCGTCCGGCTCCGGCTCCGACTGTCCCGCCGACGCGCGAGGGGGGGCGCTCGCGGCTCTCGACTCGTTTCGTCGAGTGGCTAATGGGATTGGAGGACGGTCACGTGACCGGAGAGGACCTCGGGCTGACGCGCGAGCAGCAGCTCAGGCTTCTCGGGAATGGAGTCGTCCCGCAGCAGGGCGCCGCCGCTATCTACCAGCTCACCAAGATCGCCCTTGAGGAGGCAGCATGACCGGCATCGACCCGCTGAAGGATATCCCCGGTGTCAAGGAGTTTCAGGAGCGCGCGATCGTTCGAGCAGTTCGCCTGACTCGTGAGAACGCGGACGAGATCGCCCGCCGCGCTCGCAAGCATTGCGGCTTCACGCCGGACGGGCGGGTGATGCTCGTCGAGCACACCTACACAATATGGGCGCTTGAGGGGGACATGATCGTCGCTCGCCTGGGCAGTATGCGTCTGTCGAACCGTCTCCAGGCGGACTTCCTCGCCTGGTACACGAGGCCGGGCGAGCAGCTGACTGAGGAGGATCTGGGGTGAGCGCGCAGCTGGTGTGGGAGTCGCGTGTCCTGCCGCTGACTCGCAGCAAGCTCATTACCGCCAACGACAAGATGCACTGGGCCGTGCGTGCGCGGTTCACGAAGCAGCTTCGCCAGTGGGGCTACTTGCTTGGCCGGGATGGTGAGGGCGTCGCGTGCCTCGGGCTGACGCACGCTCGCGTGGAGATCGAGTTTGCGTATCCGGATCGTCGGCGGCGTGATCGCAGCAATCTCGCTCCGACGGTGAAGGCCCTCATGGACGGTCTCATCGATGCGGGCCTCCTGCCTGATGACGCGGACCGCTTCCTCGATGGGCCGCACACCGTAATCGCGGACCGCCTCGCCGCGAAGCGGTTCGGCGTCCCCATGTATGAGGTCCGCGTACTTGTTTACGCGGACACGGACACGAAAGAGAGTAAGTAATGGCCGGAGATACCGTCATTACCGTCATCGGTAACCTGACTGCCGACCCCGAACTGCGGTGGACGCAGTCCGGCGCCGCGGTCGCCGATTTCACGGTGGCCTCCACCCCCCGAACCTACGACCGTAACGCCGGTGAGTGGCGCGACGGCGACACCCTCTTCATGCGCTGCTCCGTGTGGCGCGAGACCGCTGAGAACGTCGCCGAGTCGCTGCGCAAGGGCATGCGCGTCATCGTTCAGGGTCGCCTCACCCAGCGCTCGTACGACACCCAGCAGGGTGAACGTCGCACGGTCGTTGAGCTGCAGGTCGACGAAATCGGCCCCTCCCTGCGCCGCGCACGCGCGCAGGTCACCCGCAACCAGGCACAGCCCGCGAGCGCGGGTGGCTTCGGGTCGGGGCATGCGCCCGTTCAGGATGCGGGAGGGTGGCAACCGTCTGCATCGCTGGATGCGGGGCAGCATGATCCGTGGGGTGAGCCTGCTGCCCAGTCTGAGCCGCCGTTCTGATGGAGCGGCACTGCCCGGACTGCGGCGAGGTTCTCGCTGCAGGGCACGCGCGCTGCAGGCCGTGCTTCCGAAGGTTTGAGGCTGAGTACCAGCGGAAAACCGAGCGCGACTGGATGCGCAGAAACTTCCCGGAGTTCCGGCCCCGGGACTTGTTCCCGGAGGACTACTGGGAACAGTCGGAGATCAAGACACCAAGTATGGAGGAGGGCGAGTAATGGCCTGGGTCCGAGTCGGCGATGAAGCGCTGAGCCACCCTAAGCTCATGGCGCTGTACGACATCGAGGGAGCGGAGGACATCTCGATCATCGAAATGTTCGGCTTCCTCATGGCTCTTGCGACCTACTCGGCCAAGCACTTGACAGACGGAATTATCGAGAGGGGCGCGTGCTTCCGCGACGGCGAGCGCTCGCGGGTTATGCGCCTCATCGATGCGGCGGTGGCCGCAGAACTGCTTACGTGGGTTGAGGTGGACGGTGCGAAGAAACTGCGCCTGTTCACGGACGAGGAGTTTATTCACGTCCAGCCCCGTGAGGAGGTTATGCGGCGCCGCGCCAGGTCGCGGGAGAACCGCGACAAGGACAAGAAAGCTGCTGTGATCTTCCGCGACGGCGACCAGTGCCGTTACTGCGGCAAGCTCGTGCGTTGGACCGGCCCGATCGGCAACAACTTCGGCACGCTCGATCACGTCGATCCGGACTCGCTGGGGGACGCCCCAGTCGAGGGGCTCGTGGTCGCTTGCCACGAGTGCAATTCCTCGCGCGGGCACGCGCGGGAAGCGTTCGACGCAGCCTCGCCGCTGCGACCCGTCCCGTCCACGCCCTATTACGGAGTGTGGTCGGCTGAATTCCTGACCAGGTGCGGATATGAGGCCGCGCCGTCCGTGGATCCGGGCACGCCCGTTGACCCCGCCTCAGAGCCGCCCGCGAGGGGCGTGCTCCCGGGCCGAGGGTCCGGGGCGCCTGTTGACCCCGGGCGTGGCTCCAGCGGCCCCGCAGAGGCCGCTGTGCGTGACCCCGGCGCGTCCGAGCGACGCGCGTCCGAGGGTCCGCGTATTCGACGTAGTCCGGACTCAAGTCCGAACCATAGTCCGACGGCGAAGGGTATCAAGCCGAATACTCTCGGGTCGGGTAGGGACGGGACGGGACGGGCAGGCCAGGGAAGGGCAGGCACGGGCCAGGCCGGGAAGGGCCAGGCCGGGCACCCGCGCACACCTCAGCAGCAAACCAACAAGCGGAACCGTAGAAGGAGAAGAAGATGAAGCAGAAGGAAGAGCTGAGGGGCAAGGTAGAAGATGCCCTCTCAGCACTGGTACAGGCAGGGCATGGAGACAAAGCAGTGACCGGGGCGTGGGTGATCTGCGCTGAGGTCATGGTCCCGGGCAAAGAAGAGGTCACCGTCTTTATGCACGATGGAGGCGGATCGATGCTTGCGCGACGCGGACTCATCGAATGTACTCGCGATCAGCTAGCCTCATGGGTGGAGGGATACGATGACTGAGCGTGAAGGCCGCAGGGTTTGCCCGGTGACGGGTGAGCCTCTCCTCGATGGAGAGTTCCTCTCTCGCGGCGGCGCTGCCCGCGTCCGCGTGGCGACAGCGTCGATGCCTGGCCTGATGAGCGACCTCGCCTATGCCGCGTCGCACGGCGTGCGCACGGGTGAGCAAGTCGGCGGCTCGGGTGTTCCATCGTCTCGGGCTCCGCTCAACCTTGCGCTCATGATCGAGGTCGACGAGATGTGCGACGCGATCCTGACATGGGCGACGCTGCTCCTGTCGCACGTGATGGGTCCGTCCTACTGGGTGCGCCCAGGCGATTGGTGGATGGTCTCGCGCGTGTTCGACCTGCATGAGGATAAGCTCCGCAGATGGTCGGAAGCCGAGCAGTGCGCAGACGAGGTGCTCTACTCTGTCTCGAGATTGGAACGCCTCGCCTCCCCCGGCAGACAGCGTCTCGTCTACGTCGGCTCGTGCAGTCAGTGCGACGCTGATCTTCTCGTGCGCGATCCAGATGAGGAGGCGACGACCTGCCGGGAGTGTGGAGCGGTCGAGCAGATCGGCGAAGCCTGGGAGCGACTCCTCTCGAAAGCTCGTGAGTCTTTGCTGCCGCGCTCGCGGGCGACCCGCGTCGCGGAGATCCTGGCGGGCGCGCAGATCAAGGATCCGACTGTCCGGAAGTGGACGCAGCGGGGGCAGCTGGCGCCCCGGGCGCGGAGGGGCGGGGATCGGCTCTACAGGGTCGGGGATATTGAGAGGCTGGCGACACATCGGATGTAGGCGCGTGTCGCTTGCAGAAGGGCTTGTCACGGCGTATTCTCCTAATGTGGCCCTGAGCGTAGGCGAGGGGCTTCTGCTTTAACGGCAATCCGCGCACTTGTACTGACCCCCGCTCCCATCGGCCCCGGTGGAGCGGGGGTCAGTGCATACGGGATGAGGGGGCGGGCATGGCATGGGAGACCTCAAATCGCGCCGCCCGTCTGCCTGATGACTGGGAAGAGCGCCGCGCCTTCGTTCGCGATCGCGCAGCCGGCAGGTGTGAAGCAATGCTGCACGACGGAACGCGATGCCCCGCTGCAGGTACAGACTGCGATCACATCGAGCCAGGTGACGATCACCGAGCGGTGAACCTCCAGTGGCTTTGCCGTTGGCATCACAAACGCAAGACGCAGAAGGAAGCTGCGGCGGCGCTGGCCGCTGAGCGGAAGAAAAACCAGCCGCGCAAGCGCAAGCATCCCGGCCTCATCGACTGACCCACCCACCGGAGACCCCCTCCCCACCCACCGCAAACACCGTCAAGAGCTGTCGATCTAAGTTTGTACGGGTCTGGGGATTTTACGAGGGGCACTTTTCGTTGATGCGCCGCGCGAAACAGCGCATCGGAGGGTGGGGGCTCTGAGGGTGGTCAGAGGGGCAGGAGCGCTCCCGGCTGGTACACATTGCCGGTGATGGTGATGTATCGGCCAGTCGAGTAAAACTCGATCCGCTGGCCTTTCCACTCGCGCTTGAAGCCGCGGCGTGGAGCTGCGGTGCCCCAGATATGCAGGCCCCGTCCTGACGGGGAGATCTCGACGTAGGAGCCCTCGTAGTACGCGAGCAGCGTGCGAGTAGCCTCGTTCGGGATGCCGTGCTCGTCCAGGCAGGCGTCCAGGTCGATACAGCCGACACCGTCGCCGAGGACGAAGCCGAGGGGCGCGCCGGTCGCGCTCGCGGACTCATACGTGCTCCAGGTCGTCGGGTCGGTGACGGAGGCCCACGCGCCAGTGCGCGCGCACATGGGAAGCTTGTTGACGTGGTTGACCCAGCGGGCGCGGGTGGTCAGCTCGACGGGGAGGCCGGCGGCTTCGTCGGCTCGGGTCGAGCGGTGATGAGCGACTCGGCAGCGAGTCGAGCAAAAGCGCGCGTCGGATCGCGCCCAGGCTTTGAGCTGGTGGCCGCAGTGTTCGCACGTTTTCATGTCTCTAATTGTAACGCTTATTTCGTTGATATTCCGCAGAATGACTGGGGGTGATCTGGGTGGCTGGTCGCGGTCCCGCGCCGAAGCCGCAAGGCTCGCGCGCTCGCCGGAACAAAGATCCGCAGGTGCTCCGGATCATCACGGCTCAGCCGGTCGAGCAGCCGGCGCTTCCGACTATCGAGCAGGTCGTCGTCGATGAGTTCGGCGTCCCGAAGAAGAAGCGCTTCAACTGGCCGACGATCACGAAGCGCTGGTGGAAGATGTGGGGCGAGTCCCCTCTCGCCGCTGAGTACACCGAGACCGACTGGGCGTTCCTCATGGACACGGCCTATCTGCATGCCCAGTACTGGAAGGGTGACACAAAGGTCGCGGCTGAGCTTCGTCTGCGCGTCGCTAAGTTCGGTGCAACGCCCGAGGACCGCGCGCGACTGCGGATCCAGTTCGCCGTAGCGGACGGCCTGGAAGATGACGGCCCATCCGCTGAGGCATTGCCGGTCTCGTCTCGTGCGAGGGGGCGAAAGACAGTCCTCAAGGCGGTGCAGTAATGCCCTGGATGCCGATCGACGAAGAGGACGAGTTTCCAACGCTCGGCTATGACGTCGCCGATTGGATGACCGCTTTCCTGCTGACGCCGGACAAGGACGAGCTGATTCCGTTCGTACCGACGCAAGAGCAGCTCGACTTCCTCGTCCATGTGTACGAGCTGGACCCGCAGACAGGGCGCCGACTCAAGCAGCGCGCCGTCCTCTCGCGCCCTCGTGGCTGGGGCAAATCGCCGTTTCTTGCGGCGATCTGCTGCGCCGAAGCGCTCGGCCCCGTCCTGTGCGACGGGTGGGACGCGGAAGGCCAGCCCGTCGGCGTGCCCTGGTCAACGCGCCGCACACCAATCGTCCAGGTCACGGCCACAACCGATGACCAGACCGCAAACACCTGGGACCCCTTGCTCGAGATGCTGCGGGGGTCCCCCGCCGAGGATGAGTACGGCATCGACCCTATGGATAGCTTCGTCGCTCTGCGGCGGGGCCGCATCGAGAAGCGAACGTCCTCGGCGACGTCCGTGAAGGGTGCGAAGGCAGTCATGGCGGTCATGGATCAGACGGAGACATGGCTGCCGGGCAACGGCGGGCCGAAGCTCGCCAAGACCCTGCGGTCCAACGCCGACAAGCTTGGGGGCCTCACGATTGAGACCCCAAACGCCTATACGATCGGTGAGCGCTCCGTCGCGGAAACAACAGCTCGATTCTACGAGCTGATGAAGGCCGGGAAAGTCAAGAAGGAAGCCGCGCGAGGACTCTACTACGACCACCGGCAGGCACCGCTGGATACCGACATCACGGATCGTGAGTCTCTCATCGAGGGCTTGCGGTTTGCCTACGGCGACTCGGCCAAGGACCCGCGTGGCTGCGCGATCCATGATCCAGAGTGCGGGCCCGGCTGGGTGGACCTCGAACGCATCGCGGACAGCTTCTGGCACCCGGACAATGATCCGGCGGACATGTGCGCGGACTTCCTCAACCAGATCAACTCCGCGTCCGACGCCTGGATCACCATGCCGGAGCTCAGGGCTATCGAGGACCACACGAAGCAGATCAGCTCGACGGAGCCGATCACGCTCGGCTTCGACGGATCGGAAGGCCGCAAGATCGGCATCGCCGATGCGACCGTCCTGATCGGCTACTCCATCACCCAAAAGCACCTATTCAAGGTCGGGATCTGGACACAGCCAGACGGACCGGCAGGTGAGGGCTGGCAACCCCCGCGCCTGGAGATCGAGCAGACCGTGCGCGCCGCGTTCGAGCGCTACAACATAGTCGGCTTCTATGCCGACCCCTCAGCGGGTTGGGCGCAGGACGTCAAGGCCTGGGAGGCGCGCTACTCGCGTCGCCTGCGGGCAAAGATCAGCGCTGCGGAGCCGATCCGCTACCCGCAGCGCAACGTCTCTCAGACGTGCGAGAACTTCGCTCAGCTGCTCTCCGCGATCCACCAGAAACTCATCACCTACGACGGCGACCCGACGATGACCGCGCATCTGCTCAACGCCCGCAAGTCCCCGCGACAGGCGGGGTACGTGCTCGTTAAACCGGCAGACGATCAGGACTACTCAAAGATCGACGCGGCATGGGGCGCGATGTTCGCCTATAAGGCGGGCCTCGACGCGGTTGGTAAGGGCGCGGCAAGGCCGACGGCGCGCCGCGCGCCGCGCCGACTCTACTAACAAACGCACTGGGGAAGGAGGCCCCACCTCATGACCAAGACACCCGAGGAGTGGCTCTCCTACCTCACCGCACGAATGGACAAAGCGCGCACCAGGACAGACCTGCTGCGCTCCTACACCAACGGCACCAGTCCCCTACCGGAGATGGGGCCGAACCTGGCGAGGGCCTGGATCAAGTTCCAGCGTCGCGCGCGCACGAGCCCCGGAAAGCTCGTCGTCGCCGCGCTCGTTGACCGCCTCATCCCGAACGGTGTGACCGTCGGCGCGAGCGACAAGACGCCGGCGGCGCTGGCAGCAGCCAGGATCTGGCGAGACAACAGACTCAAGGTCGTGTTCTCCGACGCGATCTGGGACGCCGCAACTCTCGGGAGTGGCTACCTCCTCGTCACCCAAGACGAGGACGGGCACGCTTGCGTCACCTATGAACGCCCCGAGCACATGTATGTGGAGCCGGATCCGGTCCGGCCCTGGCGTGCGCTCGCGGCTGTGAAGGTCTGGCGAGACTCCGCAGCGGGCGTCGATCATCTGGTGATGTGGACACCAGGGAAGCGCACAGCGTTCTCCCGCTCTGCCTACAGTGACTCGAAGGCCCTGATCTCGACTGTCTCGTCCGGTTGGCGGCAGGACGAGGGCGGCGAGCAGTCGTTCGAGGGCGCACCGCCCGTCGTCGTTCTGGAGAACCGCTTCGGCGAGGGAGAGTTCGAGAACGTTCTCGACCTGATCGACCGAATTAACTGGGAGACGCTCCAGCGGCTCGTCATCATCAGCATGCAGGCGTTTCGCCAGCGCGCGCTCAAGAGCGCCGAAGGGTCGGCAGGGTTGCCTGCTGAGGACGAGGCGGGCAACGAGATCGACTACCAGAAGGTGTTCGAGCCGTCGCCCGCCGCCCTATGGGAGCTGCCCCCGGGTGTGGAGATCTGGGAGTCCTCGCAAACCCAGATAAGCGAGATTCTCGCAGCGACCAAGGATGATTGGCGCGAGCTAGCGGTCGAGACATCGACCCCGCTGTCGATCATGCTTCCGGACTCGGCTAACCAGTCCGCGTCGGGCGCCGAGCAGCCTCAGAAGGCGCTCCTGTCCAAGGCTGAGGATCGGATCGAGCGATTCAAGCCAGCACTGGCCTACCTCATGGTGCGCGCGCTCGCGGTCGAGGGCATCGACCTTGACGAGACCGAAACCGTAGAGGTGCTATTCGTACCGCCTCACGCAGTGTCTCTCACTGAGAAGTACGCCGCAGCAGTTCAGGCACGCAACGCTGGCGAGGCCTTGGAGACAATCCAGCGAAATATCCTCGGGTACTCGCCGGAACAGATAGCGCAGGACAAGCAGCGCCGCGCAGAAGAGCAGTTGGCTCTCGCGTTCGCGCTGCAGGACAACCCCCAGCCGACCGATGAGGCGCAGCCTCCGGTCATGGGTGGGATCCGTCTGACTTGAAAGACCTTGAGGAGAAGTGAGCATGACGGACCTGGACGACCTCACGAGCGTCTACAGTGCCCAGGTCCACGCTGTGCGCACACAGATCACGAAGTTCGGCGAGGCCTACTGGGACTCGATGCCGAACTACCGTGCAAGCGCCGTCGAGGAGATGATTGCGGCGCTCGTCCCCAGGGTCACCGCCGGTCAGCTCCGCATCGCGGACCTGACCCGCGCCTACCTGGCACGCTGCGCCCACGAGCTCGGCTGGAAACTTGTCGTCCCACCGCTCGATAAAGCGGACATTCTCGGCGCTCGCGGCGTCGATCCTCGAACGGTGTACCGCCGTCCGGCGGTCGACGTGTACAAGGCACTGTCGGATGGGAAGCCGGTCGAGCAGGCGGTCTCTGAGGGGCGACTGCGTTTGACTCAGCTGATCGGCGGCGATGCTCAGCTCGCGAAGGTCCGCGCATCTCGCCAAGTGATGCGCGTCTACCCGGACGCTGGCTCGTATTACCGGCGTGTGCTTACGGGCCGCGAGAACTGCGGCCTCTGCGTCGTCGCATCGACGCAGCGCTACTACAAGGAAGATCTGCTGCCGATCCATCCGGGATGCGACTGCGACGTGCAGCCGCTAACGCCAGAAGCGGCAGGACAGCAGGTCATCGACGAGGACCGCCTGGAGCAGGTCCACAAGATCGCTGCCGAACGGCTCGGCGAAGCCGACCGAGGAGGCAGGACGCCCGACTACAGGAAGCTAATCCGAGTCGAGGCACACGGGGAGTACGGCGCCACTTTGACGTGGGCTGAGCCGAAAAACCCGAAGCAAAGCGGCACAGCGGATAAGGCGTAACGCCTAAACGCGCAGCCGCACAAACAAGCCCCGCCGACGCCGCAACGGCGCTCGCGGGGGAGGCTACCCGAAACGGGAGGACTGATCGACCATGAAGATTCACCTGAACGCCCGCCCGCATCTGCGATTCGTGGATGCCGCTGACGCGCCTGCGGGCGGGGAAGCGGATGAGGCTCAGGTCTCGGGGGCTGCTGCCGAAACGGAGCAGGCCAAGGACTGGGAAGCCGAAGCGAAGAAGTGGAAGGAATTATCGCGCCGAAACGAGGCGCGCGCCAAGGAGAACGCCGAGAAGGCTCGGCTGTTCGACGAGCATGAGGAGCAGGGCAAGACGGAGCTGCAGAAGGCTCTCGATAAGGCTGCGCAGGCTGAAGCCCGCGTGAAGGCCCTCGAAGTCCAGGCAGTGCGCGCTCAGGTAGCCGCGGCGAAGGACGTGGACCTGCTGTCCGGCTCGACGTTGGAGGAGCTGGAAGCGTCTGCGGACCGTCTGCTGGCGTGGCGAGGAGCGCAGATCCCGAAGGGCGCCCCGGCGTCCGACGCGGGACACCGAGGTGACGAAATCAGGCCGAGCAAGCAGCTCACACGCGAGGACCTCAAAACCATGAGTGCCGAGCAGATCAACCAGGCCCGCCGAGCGGGCCAGCTCAACGACGTGATGGGTCTCGCCTGACAGCGAGCCCGAGAAAGGAGCCACAACAATGGCTAACACGTACTTTATCCCCGAAATCTGGTCAGCCTCCATCCTGGAAAACTTCCACAACCAGGCTGTCCTGACCGGCCTGACGAACCGCGAGTACGAGGGCGAACTGTCCTCGGGGTCCAAGATCCACATCCCCGGAATTGTGGAGGTCAAGGTCAAGGACTACAAGACCGGTGTCCTCCCCGCTACTTCCGGCAGCGGCAAGCAGCCGCGCACGACCGCACCCGACAGCATCGCTGACACCGGCATCGACCTGGTCATCGATCAGGAAAAGTCTTTCGACTTCCTCGTCGATGACATCGACCGCGCCCAGTCGGGCCGGTCCTTCGACGAGTACACCAAGTCTGCCGCTCTTGGCCTCGTCGAGGACGCGGAAACGTTCCTCACGACTCTGCTGTCCACGCAGGGCACGGCGGTGACGGGACTGGCCAGTCCGACTAACTGGGTGACTGCCTACGACATCGTCCGCGCACTGCGAAAGAAGCTGACAGCACAAAAGACGCCGCACGCCGATCGTGCGCTGCTCGTGAACGCTGAGTTCGAAAGCTGCCTGCTCGCCGACGGCTCGAAGGTCACTGCCTTCGATAAGTCGAATACGACTGAGGGCCTGCGTGAGGCGATCATTGGTCGCCTACTGGGTTTTGACGTGGTGGTGTCATCTTGGTTGGACGATTCCAAGCCGATGGCCATTGCATTCCACAAGCCGTCTGTGGCCTACGTCTCTCAGATTACAAAGACTGAGAGCATGCGCTCCCAGAACTCGTTCGCGGACCGTGTGCGAGGACTCCATGTGTACGGCGGCAAGGTTGTGCGCCCGACCGCCGTCCAGGTCTTTAAGGGGGTCTGATGCTCGTCCGTGGAACCAACGGCCTTGAGATCGAGGTCGAGGATCAGGTCGCAACCGCGATGATCGCCGCCGGCATCGTCGAGGCTGTCACCGGCATCGAGCCTGTCGAGGAAGTTGAGGATCCGGAGTCCGCACCGGCCAAGACCAAGAAGTAGGAGGAGAGATGACCGCCGCCATGCCGCTCGCGTCCGTCTCGGATCTGGAAGCAGCCCTAGGCCGCGACCTCATCGAGACAGAGAAGCGACGCGCAGAGTTCGTCCTCGACAAGCTCTCAGCAGCTTTCCGAGACCGAGCCCGCCAGACCTTCACCGTCGAGCAGTACACGCACCGACTCAAGGTCGACGGCGGCGGTCGTATCTTCCCTACTCGGACCCCGCTCCTCGCAGTCCACTCGGTGACCACAGACGACGGGACGCCGGTCGCCTGGCAGCTTCGGCACGGCTTCGTCCAGGTCGACAAGCCAGCGTCCGACTTCCTCGTCGTCACCTACTCCGCCGGCCTCGCCGAAGTCCCAGCCGCCGTACGGCTCCAACTCGCCGACAGCGCGCGCCGCATCATGTCGATCGACGCCGCCGCCGCGCACGGAGCCACACAGGCCACGGACACGACCGGGCCATTCACCCAGACTAGGCAGTACGCCAGCTGGGCAATCGGAGGCCAAGCCCTACTCTCCCCCGACGACCAGGCGCTCGCGGACTCATTCAGGCCGCGCCGCTCGGGCCATGTGTGGGTGATGGAAGCATGAGCCGGGAGCCGATGGAAGAGTGGCGGACCCCGGTTCAGGTTGAGGGAAGTGTAAGCAGGGACGCTGACGGATACATGCTCAAGGGGATAGGCGGGAGGCTGATCGGCGGCTGTCTCGTCGCCCCGGGAGCTTTCACGGTCCCAGGACTGCTGACGTCGCCGACGTCGGAGCAGCCCGACGAGCAAGCGACTCTGTACGCGCCGCCGGGAACAACGCTCGCGGTCGGCGACAAGATCACGATCCCGGCTGAGCACCCGCTCGGCGGGAAATGGCAAGTCGAGTCGCCGCCGTCCCCTTGGCCGAAAGGCGTCGCAGTCACCATCAACCGGAGGTGAGACCGTGGGGAACAACTTCCGCCGGGACTCAGCCGGAATCAAGGGCTTCCTACAAAGCGGCGCCCTCGCGCCCGGCCTCCACAAGGAAGCCGAGCAGCTCAGGGCAGCAGCAGCAGCCGCCGCCCCGAGAGGCCTCACCGACAGCCTCGCCGACTCATACAAGGCCGAAACGACTAAAGCGCCGCTCAGGCCGGGAGGTCCGGTTCGAGACGTGGGTCGAGTCTACAACGACGCACCGTACGCGCTCGCTGTCGAGTTCGGTCATCGCTCGAGAACCGGGAAGCTGGTCCCTGGCGCACACACACTCCGAGCGATCCTCGGAGCCAGATCTAAACGGAGGCGGTTCCAATGACCTACACCGACGCAGTCCAGGTCATCCGCGACGCGATCACCGCGGCGACCGGAATCCAGACTGCACGAGTATTGCAGCCCGGCTTCACCGACGGGCCGCTGCCTCTCGTGCACGTCTCGCTCGTGCAAACCCAGACCGGGGATTACGACAGAGACGACACGATCTCGATCTCCATCTACGCAAAGACCCCGGCCTCCCCCGCCGAAGTCGGAGCCGCCGCGCTCGCGGACAAGGTCGAGGTGGCGCTCGCCGTCCGCCCGGTCGTCGGCGCGTCCGGCTGGGTAGACGCAGCGGAGGTTGACTCTCTCCTGGGCGTGCAGCCTTACTTCGAGGCTGTCGAGGTCGTTCATATGACGGCCACGGTCACGCACAGGCCCATCTCAGACGACACCAACTGATTAGAAAGGGGTCTTGCATGACCACCATCGAAGCCCTCAAGAAGCGGTATAACCGCACGACGAACGTCCGTAAGGGTCTGAACGCGCTGGCGTTCCTGGCACCGATGACGACGGCAGTCCCGACGGCGATCACCGACGCGGGCGGTGCCCTCAAGGAGATCCCGGCGGATTTCATGCCGCTGGGTCTGATCTCGACGGACGGCATCACCAACTCTGCCGACGCGAACACTGAGGACGTGGAGGCGCTCGGCTATGCCGAGGCCGTCCGCACCGACCTCACCAAGGCACCTAAGACCGTGAAGCTCACGGTCCTTGAACCCATCCGCAAAACAATCCAACAGTTGGTCTACGGCATCGATCTGTCGCAGACAAAAGCAAACAAGACCACTGGCGAGATCGTGTTCGACGAGGCCGCAACGCCGGCACTCGCCGAATACAGGCTGATGCTGGTCATGGCTGACGGCCCCGCCGCCGACGAATGGCTCATCGGACGCTGCTACCCGCGCGTGAAGCTCTCGTCCCTGCCGGACGAGAAGTGGGCCGCGTCCGACGCGATCCAGTTCGACCTCGAGTTCGCAGCGTTCATGGACGAGACAGCCGGCACGTCCTGCCGTCACTACATCGGCGGATCCGGCGCGATCCGTCACCGCGACGCGATCGGCTTCGAGCAGGATAACTGACCTGCTCTCGATCTCGGGTGGGCTGGAGTTGATCTCCCTCCAGCCCGCCCGTACACACCTCATCTAGCGGAGATCACCTCACAGATAGGACCACAGATGAAGTTCATCAAGACTGTCAAGACCGACGACGGTGACGACCTCAAGCTGGAGCGCGAGACCGACGCTGCTGTCGAGCAGAACCAGCTCATCTCGCAGGGCTGGACGCACGCCGACACCGCCAAGGGCGACGAGAAGCCGACGTTGCCCGCGCCGCCGACCTTCAACAAGTAACAAACCGCCAGACAAATAAGGAGATCACACATGTCTGACCAAGCACAGCCAACGTTCACGTTCAACGCCCTCTCGAAGCTGGAGAAGGCTGCGGCCCCGGAGCCGTTCACTTTCGGGATCGGGAGCAAGGTAGTTGTCTTCCCTGATCCGCTGAGCCTCACGCCCGAGGCTGCTGAGAAGTTCATGGCAGCGATGGAGTCCTCGAAGGCTCCGACGCAGATGATTCGCACCTGGCTCGCCGCTGCGGACGCGGACCTGCTTCTCAGCAAGCTCAACATGCGCCAGCTCGGCATCCTCATCCGTCAGGCGTCTGAGCACTATCAGGGCATGCTGGGTACCCAGGGGGAAGGAGCCGCCTCTACGACCGACTGAGTCGGTACGAGAGGCAGATTACCTCTGATTTAGCGGAGCAGGGCTGGGATGTCCCGGCCCTGTTCCGTGCCCGCCGCTGGCGCTTCCTACTCACGCTTATCGACGGCCTCGGGTCGACGAGTAGGACGACAGTCGCGATCCTCAACGACCCGGAAAGGTTCGAGGAGATCGCGCGCAGCGTCGCGGAGACCGAAGCGACTACCGACGACACCGAAGCGCGGATGAGGGAACAGACGCCCGTCGTGCGCATCCTGCAGGACATCTTTGATCTGGTGTCCGCTGCCTTCGGCGGCAAAGAGCCGTATCCACGTCCGGTCTCGGCGGTCGAGCTGGCCCTCGAGGACGCGCGCACCGACCACCTTCACGACTTCCGAGATGAAGCGATGAAGGCACTCCTCCCCAACTGGGAGGACACCGAAGAATAACTGCAGAGAGGAAACCCCGGAATGGCAGGCGTATACAAGGCGGGCACACTGTACGTCGATGTCGTGCCCTCCATGAAGGGGTTCTTCAAGACCGTCGAGGCCGACGCCAAAGCGCAGCTGCCCAACATCGGGCAGAACGCCGGTAAGGACTTCGCAAACGGCCTACGCGCAGGCGTTGGTACCAGCGGCGCGCAGGTCGCCAAGAGCATTAGCCAGCCCCTCGACGCCGCCGCAAGCGACGTAAAAAACAGCGTCAACGCGATGACAAAGGGGATGCAGTCCTCAACGAGCGGCATGCAGCGCGCCGCCGACGGAGCAGGCCGGAGCCTATCCACGATGGGGGCCGAAGCGGGCCGCGCTCGCGGGCCGGTTGATTCGGCGGCGCGCGCACTCGATGGGGCGGCGTCCTCGGCTGGCTCGGCTGCGGGCAGCATGCGCGAAGCGGGCTCGGGCTTCTCCTCTATGGCGGGCTTCGCGCAGAACGCGATCGCTCCCCTGGCTGCGCTGGCCGCTGCCGTGGGCGTAGGTGGTTTCGTCTCGGAGGCTATCGCTGCGTCGGACGCAACTCAAAAGTTCGCGGACACGCTGAATTTCGCGGGGATTGATCCTGATCGGATCGAGGAGCTGGGAGCCGCCGCGCAGAAGTATGCCGACGAGACCGTCTACGATCTATCGGATATTCAGGGCATTACGTCGCAGCTCGCGGCGAATGACGTTGAGGGCTTCGATAAGCTCGCGGAAGCGGCGGGTAACTTGAACGCCGTCGCAGGCGGCAGCGCGGAGACCTACAAGCAGGTCGGCCTGGCCCTCGTGCAGGTCAACGGAGCCGGGAAGTTGGCAACTCAAGATTGGAACCAGATCGCGAACGCGATTCCTGGTGCCAGTGGAAAGATCCAGAAGGCACTGCTCGACGCTGGTGCCTACACCGGCAATTTCCGCGATGCGCTCGCGAAAGGTCAGATCAGCGCGCAGGAATTCAACGAGGCGCTGTTGAATCTCGGCTTCGATGAGGTCGCGGTGAACGCGGCTCGCGATACGAGCCGTATCGAGAATGCCGCCGGCAACTTGCAGGCGACTCTCATGGGTGGTGTTAAAGACCTCATTGATTACATGAAGCCCACGATCACGGGCTTTATGGGCTGGCTCTCCGATATGTTCTCGAACTCCTTCGGCTGGATTAAGGAGCACAAGGATCTGCTGGTTGCCCTGGGTGAAGGCGTCGGGGTTGCCGTCGCTGCGTACTGGGGTTTCTCGGTCCTGACCACGGTCATCGAGTGGATCAAGAACACAACCTTGGTCCAAGAGGGGCTCAACGCCGCTATGGCCGCGAACCCGATCGGTCTTGTGGTCGTGGCTATCGGTGCGCTCGTCGCCGGGCTGATCTACCTGTACAACACGAATGAGGACGTGGCGAACGCCATTAACTCGATGGGTGCGGGTATTGCTGATTTCTGGACAAGCAACGTCACGCCCGTGATCGACGCTTTCGTCGACTACACGGAAAACACCCTCGTGCCGTCTATCGAGTCGGCGTGGGGCATCCTCACCACCGGCGACTATGACGGCAACCTGTTCGGCCTTGAGGAGGACTCGGCGCTCGTTAACTTTTTCTTCACGCTGAGGGAAGCGCTCCTCGCGGTCGGGGAGGTCGCCTACACGGCGTGGACGGACAAGATCAAGCCGTTCCTTGAGGCGGCGTGGAGCTGGATCAGCGGGACGCTGTGGCCGGGACTCCAGAACTTCTGGGCGACCGTACTGCAGCCCCTGTTTGAGGGGATCGGCTCAGCCCTTGCACTCGCATGGACAGCAGTCATACGCCCCACCCTCATGGCCCTGTGGACAATCATCTCCCGGGTCATCTGGCCTGTCCTACAGACCCTCTGGGAGACGGTCGTGAGGCCGCTGTGGGAGGGCTTTGCGTCGGCGGTCCAGTCAGCGTGGGCCGTGATATACCCGGCCATGCAGGAACTCGCGGTGTTCTTCCGGGATACGCTCATGCCCGCGCTCTGGTCCTTCTGGCAGGACGTCGTCGAGCCGGTCTGGACGAACGTGTCAACGTTCATCCTCGCTGTCTGGGACAACATCCTCTACCCGCTGTTTGACCTGTTGGCGACGGTCGTCTCGGGCACTATCGGCCTGGCCTTCGAGGGCCTGTGGACCACAATCACAGTCGTGTGGAACGGAATTTGTGCGACCATACAGGGAGCGTGGAATCTTCTTTCACCGATCTTCACGGCCATTTGGTCCTACATTTCCGGCACGCTTGGCCCAGTATTCTCATGGCTTTACGACAATGTCATCAAGCCAATATGGGACAACATTTCAAGCGCGGTTTCATCTGCTTCATCAACGATTACAGACACCGTGTTCCCAGCGTTGAAAAACGCGATTGAATCAGTTAAGACGGCCTTTGAAACATTCAAAACGTCAGTCGAAACGGTATTTGACGCAGTAAAGGGAGCGGCAGCCAAACCTATTAATTTCGTTATTAACACTGTATACAGGGACGGAATTAAATCTGCCTTCGATACGATTGCGGAAAAGGTGGGGCTTTCGACACGACTGCCGACAGTCAACCCTATCCCGGGGTATGCGACGGGTGGCATTTTTAGCACAATGACGCCTGGCTATTCGCCAGGAAAGGACATCTATCACTTCTACAGCCCGGACGGCGGCGGCGCACTGCGCCTGTCTGGCGGCGAGGGCATCATCCGCCCGGACGCGCTGCGGGCGCTCGGCGGCAAGCCGTGGCTCGACAGGGTCAACGCATCGCGAGGCTCCGGCCTCGCGACAGTGGGCGAGACAGGTCGGCGTCGAGGCGAGGTAGCGTTCGCCGACGGCGGCGTGTGGAACGCCGTCGGGCGCTCTTTCAAGAGCGCGACAGACTGGGTCAAGGAAACCACCGAAGCCGTCGCAGACATCGTGTCTGACCCGGCGGGAGCAGTCGTTAACCTCATCATCGAACCGGCAAAGAGACTGCTCGCGCCGAACAACGGTGACTTCTGGGAACAGGTCATCTACGCAGCTCCCGCGCTGTGGTTCGACGCAATCAAAAACTTCTTCACCGGCAAGGTCGAAGAATCAGGTGCGGCCGGCGGCGCGGGCCTCGTCGGAGCCGCAATGAAGGCAGTCCAGATGGGCGTCCCATACGTGTGGGGCGGCAGCTCTATCCCTCCGGGGCTGGACTGCTCCGGCCTGGTCTACTGGGCCGCGCAGCAGCTCGGCCTAGGCTGGCCGCGCCTCACCGCCGCCGGATACCAATCCGGCTCCACCACGATCCCCTGGGGCTCCGCAACCCCCGGCGACCTCCTCTACTGGGGGTCACCAGCCTGGCACGTCGCCGTCTACGCCGGAAACGGGCAAATGGTTGAAGAACCAAAGCCCGGCCTCAGCGCCCGCAAGATCGGGATCTGGGGATCACCGACCGTGGGCCGCTACGGAGGCGCACGCAAGTACGACCGCGGCGGTTGGCTGCCGCAGGGTGTGACCGCGGCCGTCAATCAGACGGGTCAGCGGGAGGCGATCCTCACTGCCCGCCAGTGGGCCGACGTGAGCGCGCTCGCGGCAAATGGCGCGGCCTCTGGTGCCTCGCTCGAGGGCGCGCAGGTGAACCTCGTCCTCGATGACGGGAGCGCTTTCCGCGCGCACGTGGAGACAGTGGCCGTGGGCGTTCTCGCCCGTAGGAAGCAGTTTGCGGGAAGGAGCCGATAATGGCGCGGACAAACCTATGCCCTAATCCATCGTTCGCATATGGCACGAATGGGTGGGCGAGGTATGCGCCGTCATCGCTCCGGGTCACGTCGGATACTGCTGCGTGGGGCGGGCACGATCGACAGTCACCAACATATCTGGTGGTCGACGTGCCCGCCCAGCTTCAGGGGCAGGTCGCTACACCTGGCCTGGTGCCGGTCGCGGCGGGGCAGGCGCTGGCGGTGTCGGCCCTTGTCCGCACGAGTCCGGGCATCGGTCTCGCGGTCCGCGTCGAGTGGACGGTAGCGGGCCGCAGTCAGGTCGCATCCGCTCCGCTGCTACTGACGTCGAGTGCGGAGGGCGATCGTCCGACGTGGGTCCACGTGGCACCCGCCGGGGCTACGCAGGCGCGCGTGCGCTTCGAGGTCCACACCTCGGGCGCCCGCGACAACAAGCCAGGGTGGGTCCACCTCGATGATGTCACGATCGTTGCTGCAACGACCGTCGAGGAGGCTGTCGCTGACGCGGCGGACTTCTTCGATGGGGATACGCCTCAGCGGCGTATCGGGTACGGTCGCCGGGCGATCACGCACGAGTGGACCGGCGCTCGCGGCTTGTCGTCGTCGCGCGAGGTGGAGGGTGAGCTGGACTTTTCGTCTGGGCCCGTCGCTGTCGTTGAGGGGGGTCAGGCGGCGCGGGTGCAGGTGGTGATCCCATCGGCGCTTGTCCCGGCGGGCACATCATGCCGGGTTGAGGGGTTGGCTGACACTGGGTTCACGTGGGTTCCGCGTGGAGGGGTCTGGGACAGTGACGGGACCCAGAGGGTGATTGGGGACCAGCTGGCCCCGATCAACACTCAGATCCGGTACAGGTTGACGACCTCGGCGGGCGTCGAGGTCGAGACCACTCCCGTGGTGCGCGAGTACAGGGGCTTGTCGCTGATGACCTCAGCGGCGGGTACGCTCCCCGTCAATCTGCTGTGGCAGGGTGCGGACCAGAGGGACCTCAAGCCCCGTGTCACGGAGCACGAGGTACCGGGACGATCAACGCCACTGGTGGTGTACGCGCCCACCGTCGGCGCGGGGACAGTGTCGGTGACGGCGCGCACGAACCTGCGTGACACGCCGGCGATGAAGGCCCTCCTAGGGACGCCGACCCCGGTGGCCCTGTTCCATAATCCGGCGCATTGCGTGCAGTGCAGGCTGGGGACGTGCGACATGGAGCTGGTCACGGTCATGGCCGTGACGTCGGCGTCGATGGAGCGCGCGCCTCGGCTCGACGTGGCCGAGCGTACATGGGCAATCAAGGGGACGGTCGTCGGTCTGCCGCAGCCGCGCACTCAGCTCGCGCTGTCGACGTGGAATAACTTCGACGCCAGAGCGCTGACCTGGTCTGCGCTCGATGGACGCCGCTGGCCCTGGGAGAAATTTGACCGGACGATCTGGCAGGAGGACTCATGACGATGCCCGCCAGCCAGGCAGAGCAAATCCCCGCAGATCTGCTCGCCTCTGCCTACACGGTGGAGGCGACTGTGGAGTCCTGGCTGGGCTCGGAGTACCTGGGCCAGGTGCCCGTCGAGGACGGGTCCGTCTCCTGGGACGCGAGCCAGCAGGTCCAGGGATCGCTGTCCCTGACGGTGCCGCGTGTGGGCGCTGTGGAGGGGCAGGACTGGCGCGACTGGGATCCCGTCGACCCGACACACCCCCTCGCCTGCTTCGGGCAGGTGCTGCACGTGAGCCTGACGATAGGATCCCTGATCGGTGGGGGCTGGTGGACCGTGCTCCTCGGCAGATTCCTCATCACGTCGGTAGAGCCAGGCCCGTCGACCGTGAGGGTCACGGGCAAGAGCCTCCTCCAACGTTTGGAGGAGGACCGGCTCACCGAGCCTATGGCGCCCAACCCAGCGGGATCAATGGCGTCGGAGCTGCGACGCCTCGTAGGCTCCCGGATGGGCCTGATCATCGATCCGGCGCTGAGGGACTATCCGTGCCCATCGATGACATGGGGCGAGTCCAGAATCGACGCGGTCTACGAGATCGCTCGGTCCTGGCCAGCCGTCGTGCGCGAGGGCGGGGACGGCATCTTGTACGTCTCACCGCCTACACCCGACCCGACCTCGCGGCCGGACCTGCGTCTCTCGGACGGGGCTGAGGGCACAGTGGTCGGTGTCGCGGCGTCGGTGAGCCGCGACAAAATATATAACAGGGTCGTTGCTCGCGGGCAGGAGAGCTCGGACGAGGGCGCGCCGTCCTTCCAGGCAATCGCCGATCAGATGACCGGCCCCATGAGGGTCGACGGCCCCTACGGGGTCGTCCCCCGCTTCTTCTCATCGCCGCTCATTACGAGCATCGCGCAGGCGAAAAGCACGGCTGAGGCCATGCTTGCCGACGCCGTCCGCAAGAAGGTCAAGGTCCCGGTCGAGCACGCCCCGGACCCGAGGATCCGTCTTGACGCGCACGTGGAGGTAGAGACGCGCCCGGTCGAGGGTGCGATGAGCCGCATCATGTGGGGCGTCGTCGCCGCATACGAGGTGCCCCTGACATACAGGGGCACGCAGAAAACAGAGGTTGAGGTGATCCAATGAGCAGAGTGATGGACCTGATCTCCACGACACCTGACGACCTGCCCCCACGGTACGGGTCAGACCGGGCAGTCACTGCGATCGCGCGAGTGGTCCGCATCGTTGAGGGAGGCCGCTCCCTCGTCGTCAGCCTCTACGGCGGCCCGCCACTGCAGGTCTCAGCGACGGCCGTCGACTGGACAGGCGCCGAGACCGCGCACGTCCTCCTCGACCCCGACGCAGGACGGCCAGTCCACGCCCTCGGGCCTGCACCCAAACCTGAGAGGCAGCTCCCCGAGTGGGCTGCGCCCGCGTCGGAAAAGCCCAGTGTGCGGGAGGCGGTGCTCACCCCCGAGTGGGTGGGCACCTGGGACGGGACCTCCTGGGCCAGGTACGGGGGCGGCGGGGCCTGGCAAGGCAAAAACCCTGCCGGGCAAACCCTGCGTGGCCTGGCCGTCTTCGGACGCCAGGCCGAAGCGCTCGGCCCCATCACCATCACCGCTGCGACCCTTACCCTCCGCCCCCACCCTACTGCAGCCCCCTGGTCCGCCCAGATCGCGCCAGCCACCTACACCGATGCAGGCCCCGCGCTCGCGGGGGCGACGGTGAGTGCCCCGGTCCCGCTTGCTGCGGGCCGGGTGGACGTCGACATCGCGCGGATCGCGGATCTCCTGACGTCTCCTGGGATGGGTCTCGCCCTGGTGGGGCAGGCGTACGGTGGCATCCGGGCGGGCGGGGACAGCCTCAGCATCAGGATCACATACATGCCGCGAGAGGATTCACGATGAGTTATATCGATCAGCGAGGCCACCGTGTGCCCTCGCCTACTGACCCGGCGCAGCGCGCGGACCTGACGGCCCTGTCGCTCTCGATCCCGTCGATTCGGACGGTTGTCTCAGAAACCGCTGCAGCGCAGTACGTCGCATCCCTGCAGGGAGCGGGGGTGCGGATCACTGAGACGAACCCCGCGTTCGTGTACCAGGTGGACACGGGGAACATTCGCGCCTGGAACGGGCGGGAATGGACAGACATTACGGGTAAAAACTACCAGTGGGAGACGCTACCTATGTCCCCGAACTGGGGGATTGGTGGCGGCCACACGCCCAGAATCTGCATGCGAGGCGGGGTCGTCTACATCTCCGGTGCCGTAATCACGGCGGGAGGGGATCACGAGAACGTCCTCACGATCCCGCAAAAATTCCGACCCTCGCGCGAACAATTCATCGGAGCGACGGTCACGGCCAACGGCGCGGATTTCGACTCAACATACGCAGAGATGCGGATCACGTCGTATGGCCAGCTCGCGATCAAGAATTACTCGACGATCCGCAGTGGACACGGTTGGATCATCCCGATCTCCGCGTCATACGTCCCCTGGTGATCCACCAGGGGACCCGCAGTCAAGCCCTCGAGGACCAGCCTCGGGGGCTTTCCCGTACCAGCAAATGAGAGGAGAGAAATGGGGGCATACACCCCGGCCCACTATTACGAGGGCCGAGAGAAAGCGCTTCGCCTCATCGTGATTCACACGATGGAGGCACCGGAGTCCCCGAAGACGGCGGAGAACATCGCCGCCTACTTCGCTTCCGACGCTGTCGTCGCGTCGGCACACGCTTGCGTCGACCAGGACAGCGTCGTCGTGTGCCTGCCACCGTCGGCGACGGCGTTCGCCGCGCCCGGCGCCAACGCCGACGGATACCAGATTGAGCACGCCGGGTACGCAGGACAGGACGCCGCCGGATGGGCCGATGAGGCCTCGCAGGCGATGCTGCGTCTCTCGGCAGCGCACGCACGCGCGATCGCGCTTGCGGCAGGGATTCCGCTCAAGCATCTGACGAATGCTGAACTCGCAGCAGGCGAGGCCGGATTCGTCGGGCATAACCAGGTGTCCGACGTATACAAGCGCTCGGACCACTGGGACCCGGGCACGAATTTCCCGTGGTCCCAGTACATGGGCCTCGTCAACAACGGCGAGGCCGAGACAGAAGAAGCAAACACCGTCCCCGAGGAGGACACAGTGAAGTTCGTTCGTTCGCGCCAGACTGGCACGATCTACTCAATCACACCGACCGATGTCGTCGCGATGACATCGGCGAAGGTGTGGGGCGACCTTGTTAAGGCGCACGGCCTGACCAACGATTACGAGGTGTCGCTTGATGACGGCGACATCGCCGGGATCGCCGCCGACGCCGCCGCTCGCCGCGCGCGGCTCGTCGCTGAGGTCGCCGCGACCGTCGGCAGCATCGACCCTGGCAAGATCGCCGAGTCCCTGGCTCCGGCGATCGTGCCCCCGCTCCTGGCGGCTCTCACGGACGCGGGCGCGGCTGGCCTGAGCCCCGAGCAGGTGCGGGCCGCCGCCGAGCAGGCGGTGCGCTCGGTGTTCGCCGACGCCGCGAAGGAGGGCTGACCGTGAACGACCTTCTCCTCGGATTGCAGTCCGATCCGTTCATCACCACCGTGGTGATCGGCCTGATCTGGCCGATCATTCAGGCAGCGCTGGACCGACCGTGGTGGACGCGTGCCCGCCGCGTCGCTCTCCTCGCGATCGTCGCAGGCGTTGTCACCGTCGGAGTTTGGATCTCTGGATCCTATCCGGCCACCTGGCAGTTGCTGACCTCGCAGCTGACGGTCTTCCTCGGCACGGCCTGGTCCGTGTACCAGGTCCTGGCGGCGATCCGAGTCAACGGAGCTAGTCTCCTGGACTGGGTTGGGGCCGTGACCCCCGGAGGGCAGACTGTCGACCAGCTGACCGGAGTCAGCGGAGGCACAGCCGAGTGAGTCCAGGGGAACTCGCGGCGGTGGTGAGTGCCACCGGGGCCGCGCTGGGGGGTCTCGTCACCGCCGCGAGCGTCCTCACCGGCCTGCACTGGGGCCGCGAAAAAGCGAAGGCCGACGCCGAGCTCGCCCGCGAGCAGGTAGGGAAAGCGCGTGCCGAACGAATCCATACTGAGACAACATCGCAGCTCGAGGCCATTGCGGGAGGCATCGACGCGCGCCTAGACGCGCTCGAGGACGCCTTGCAGACAGTACGCCATGAGGTAACTCCAAATCACGGGGGAAGCGTAAAGGACGCTGTCCTCCGGATCGAGGCGGCGCAGGGGGCGATCATGAGTGCCCTCGACGCTCACGGCCAGGTACTCGACGCTCACGGCCAGGTCCTCGCACAGATCACTGAGCGTCAGGACAGGGATAAGTCCGACATCGGCGCCCGCATCACCAGTATCGAGACCGTGGCGCGCGCAGAACATGAGCTACTGCGCACGGCCATGCAGGCGCAGGAGGAGACGGAGAAATGGGAACAGATGTAACGGGGCGTGTGACGCGCCTGGATGGAGTGCCGGAGTCTTCGGCGTATCTGACGGCGACGCTCGTACTCCCGGACAGCGAGAAGACCGCGATCCTGGCGGGTGGGCCTGTAGCCCGTGGCGCGGACATAACTGGCAGGATCTCCCTGCCCCTCGACATCAAGTCTGAGACGCGAGTGCGCCTGCGTCTCGCTGTGCCAGGACGGACGCTGCGCGAGGCGACAGTCACCCTCAAGCCAGGCGTCGTGTACTCGATCGAAAGCATTTTCTCAGGCGACCAGATCCCGACGCCCTCGCCGTCTCCGGTGCCGGGCGTGGAGATCTCCGGCGATGGGGATACAGCGACCATCCCAGGAGCTGTCTCCGGCGACGGAGACACGATCACGATCGGAGGCTAATCATGGCGAATACGGTGCTCTACACGAAAAAGGGCGCTGACAAGGCGATCGCGAGCGCGATCGCTTCCCTTGCGACGAGGGCGGACCTCGAGGGCCTGGCCACCAAGGACGAGGTCGCAAAGGCTGCAGCGGGCGGAACGATCGACCTCACCGAGTACGCCAAGCGCGCCGACCTGGCGGGCCTGGCCACCAAGGCTGAGCTGGCCGGGTATGCGACCTCAAGCCAGGTCGCGGACCTGCCGACCCGCGCCGACCTGGTGGGCCTGGCCACCAAGGCCGATGTCGCCGGCGTCGCCCACGCCTCCGACCTAGCGGGCCTGGCCACCAAGGCTGAGCTCGGCGGGTACGCCACCAAGGCTGACGTGGCGGGCGTCGCCCACGCGAGTGACCTCGCGGGCCTGGCAACCAAGGCCGAGCTCGCCGAGGCGCTCAAGGGCGTGGGCATCACCGTCTGCGCGACAGAGGCAGAAGCGCAGTCCCTCCCGGACGGCACGCTTTACTTCCTTGTCTCTGGCAAGGCCCCTGTGCCGTCCCCGACGCCTGGCCCTGTCCCCGAGGCTGGTCCCCGCGTCGTGACTGCAGCGGCCGGCCAGGTCGTCGGCCAGACCATCCCCATCACGACCGACGGAAGGACCGGGGACAAGCTCCTGGTCGTCGTCAACACCAAGGCCGCAGGCCAAGCCCAGGCCGACGTGACGCTCCCACAGGGCTGGGAGCAGATCATCGCGCCCTACTGGGTGGGCACCATGAGATTCACAATCATCGCCAGACCATGGGCGCCAACCGCCAACGTGAATCTCACACAAAACGCTGAGATCGGCTGGGCCGCCGCGCTCATCCGGGGGGCCGCCACCATCGAAGCCGGGCAGGTCAAAAAGCGCCAGGCAGAGCCCGCGGAAACCACGACGTGCACAGCACCCGCGCTCGCGGGCGACGGCCTGGTCCTGGGCGTCGCGTGCGAGCGTACGAGCGCGAACGAAACGTCCGAGCAGGTCACGGTCTCCCAGGGATGGGAGAAGATCGCCTACGCGGCCCAGGAAGGCGTGAACTATCAGACAGTGGTCATCGCGAAGCGGCTGGGGTCCTCGCAGCAGGACATGGTAGTTAGATACCCGAATGTGCAGGGGTCCAACGGCGCAGGTGTTCAGGTGATCGCCCGTGCCTGACATCCCTGTCATCTATCAGCGGCGTCGCGACGGCGACGACGTCCCCGGGACGGTGCACATCCGGCGTCGCGGCGGTGGAGACGTCGCGCTGTCGGTGCGGCGCTCGACGACGCCGGTGACTCCCGCAGGTGAAGACGCCGTCGCGCATTTCCTTGCGGCGCGCCCGTTCTATGTCTCCCACAGGATGGGTGGCACGGAGTACCCGGAGTTCACGCAGGCTGGGCTGGATGCGTCGCTGCGTGCTGGGTTCAAGGCGTTGGAGATCTCCGTGCGCCGCTGCGCGTCCGGTGAGTTCGTCGCGATCCATGACTGGAAGACGACGCGCACCGTGCCGGGAACGGACTACCAGATTTGGAACACACCCTGGTCGAGGCTGCGCACGCTCCGCCAGGCCTCGGGTGGCTTTATGCGCCTGACGGACATCGTCGATCAGGTGCCTGATGACATCGTGCTCGCGATCGACCACAAGACCACGTCATCCGAGGATCAGCGCAATCCCGGGGACCTCGCCTCTGAGGAGGCGCTGTTCGAGTACCTGGACACAGCGTTCGGGGGGCATCCCGAGCGCCGCGTCCTGTGGAAGGTCTTCGCGCGGGGAACGAGCGCGGCGCGCGCGAAGGCACGCGGCTACAAGACCATGGCCATGCTCTACCCGAACGAGGTCGCGGCCTCGGACCTGTCCCAGTGGGATGTGATCGGGATGGAGTGGAGCGCAGGCGCGGACGTGTGGAACCGCCTGA
>ERZ772961.141-NODE-141-length-34201-cov-4.133427_pt1 | contig 34201 bp, 33 predicted proteins | sample MGYA00580677_ERZ772961 | MGnify/ENA primary metagenome ERZ772961 (study PRJEB29015, sample SAMEA2738088) | human oral metagenome | biome: human oral; feature: human-associated habitat; material: saliva | place: China | collected 2227 ... | reverse complement strand
TCTATATTGTACGTTTTATGTCTCTGTCTAAGGATTTATATTGTTGCTATAAAGAATACTAGAGGAATGCGTATTTGTCAAGAAAACCTCATTATTCTATCCTGTCTAAATCTACTAAAAAGGAAAAAGCAAAATGTAACATATAAGTTACATTTTGCTTCTTGTACTCTTACTAGATTAACTTGTCAATCACCTTAATAACGCCATTGTTTTCATTAGTATCTGTGACGATGTCCGCGATAGCTTTTACCTCTTCGCTTCCATTTCCCATCGCAATGGCAAGTCCTGCGTATTCTAACATTTCGATATCGTTAGCAGCATCCCCAATAGCCGCGATTTCACTCGGTTGAATATTCAGTTTTTGGGCTAATTTTTCTAATCCAAAAGCTTTATTTACACCTTTTGTTAGTACTTCAACTAAATATTTTTGGCTACGAACCACATAAAATTCGTCTCTCCACTCTTTTGGAATAATTGTTTCAAACTCATTGAGTTGTTCTTCATCACCAAGTAATAAAAGCTTATAAAAATCAGTGGATAACGACTCTTTTTTTGTAATTCGCTTTATTGATCCGTTGACAACTTTCACGTCAAACTCCATCCATTCTGTTGGCTCTTCGTCAAATGAGTAGTAAGAATCAACACCAGCGCCCATGACACTAACTCCGTGTTTCTTTCCTAATTCAATCCACTTTTGAATTTCTTTGGAATCAACAAAGGCATCCATTATGCGTTTTCCAGTCTGGCTCTCGTAAATATTGGCACCATTTTGGCTAATGATATAATGGTTTTCTTCTAAATATCCTAAGTCTTTTAAATACGGGCGAATTCCTGTTTCAGGTCTACCCGTACATAGGACTAACAAAGTGTCAGTTCCTTTCGTATGGAATTCTTTAAAATATTGTTTTGTTTCTTCTAATAATTCTTTTTTACTGTTTAATAAAGTACCATCCATGTCGATAGCGATTAATTTAATCATTCTCAAAACTCCTTTTTAACTACATAATCTATTTTAACATAATTAAAAATAGAATTCCTATACAACAAAAAACACTCTCTATTCGAGAGTGTTTTTCGTTTAATTTAAAATTCGAATTGTAACGTTACGTCTTCCCCATTGATTTGCTTGTTCAACCGTTGTGAAGTGAAGGTCAATGATATTGCCTTTAATCGCTCCACCAGTATCTCCTGCAATCGCAATTCCGTAACCAGGAACTTCTACTAAGCTTCCTAAAGGAATCACGCTCGGGTCAACCGCAACGACTGTTGGATTCTTACGTAAATCGATTCCTGTAGCTGTATAATAGCTTAATCCAGGTTCATTGTATGAATACCCTGTCGCTTGAACGTTTAATGTTCTTCCACCAGATTGGTTGCTTGATGCAGCTGCTTGTGTTGTTGGTGTTTCTGATGTCGCAGGTGCTTGCGTTTGAGCAACCGTTGTAGCAGGTTCAGCTGTCGCAGCTTGAGTAGTTGGTGTTTGCTCCGACGATGATGCTACAGTAGTATTGTTAACCGTTAACTTCGGTACTCCTATAACAGTCGCTGCTATTGCTGATGCAGCTTCTTTTTTCTCTTGTTGCATCTTTTCAAAAGCTGCTTTATTGTCTGCAATCAATTGTTTCAAACTGTTAACAGAACCTTCAAACGCTTGGCTTTCAGCAATTAACTGCTCTTTTTTTGTTACTAAATCAGTCGCTGCTTTCTCAGCTTCTTTTTGCAATCGATTTAATTCAGCTACTTGATTTGATAAGTTCTTTAACACTTCTTCATCCGATTGGAATAATTGTTGAAACACAAATAATCGATTTAAGAAATCTGAAATACTTTCTGAATTTAGTAAATGTAAAATACTGTATGAAACAAAGTCAGAAACTTGAATTTGTTGCAATCGTTTAGATGCGACTTGTTTACGTTCTTCCACTTTTGCTTCTTGCGTCGTAATCTTTTCAGCAAGTGTTTCTTTCTCTTTATTGAGAGAATCGATTTGTTGGTTTAAACTTTCAATTTCTTGATATTTCGAATTCACTTTTTGTAATTCTGAAGTTAATTGCGCTTCTAGTTTTTGGATGTCTGCTTCCTCTGCAAATACAGAAGGCGCTAACGGTCCAAACGCTAATAAGAAAGCCATTAAAGTCAGAACAATTTTTTTAATCTTTTTCAAAAGTGATCATCACCACACTTTCTCCAACTTACCTCACATTTTACATGAGAAACATATTGAGAAAGTATCAGTTATATTACAAGAGTGTAACAAATGATTACAATTTTATGATTCTTTAAGATATGCTTTTAGCGCTTCAAGGAGCTCGTCACTGCTAGAAACAATCTCCCCACGAAGTTTCACAAGGCCTGCTGTATAAAGGTTTACATAGCTAAATTGAGACTCAGCCACTTCTTGTAAAGCCTCTAATTTTTGAGGATTATCTGCTCCTTGTTGACGGCTATCTGTATATAATCCAAGAATTGGCATATCCGCATGATATGCTACTCCGATTTCACTGGCAACACCAACATCAATTGTTGCACCGTCTAATACCGCAATCATTAAGTCTGATTCTAATAATGCATCTGTATCGTATTGGGCAATCATCGTTGAGTCTGCATAAGAACTCTTGTCGTTAATCGCCATTTGTTCTTGCGGCAAATATACCTCTACCCCTGGGAACTGGTTACGTATCTTTTCTACGAGTACTTTGTTAAAGGCTAATTCCATTTCTGAGAATAATGGACTTGCAAAATAAATTTTTGTCATTTGAATACCTCCTCTAATAATCTTATCCTACACTAAATACCGAAAAAAGACCAGAAGACTTTAACGCTTCTGGTCTAATCGTTTATTAATTATATAAAGCATCTACACGTGCTTGAACAGCCTCATCTTCAAGGAACTCATCATAAGTAGAGCCAAGACGGTCCACAATGCCTTTTGGTCCAATTTCGATAATGCGGTTCGCTGTTGTTTGAATGAACTCGTGGTCATGACTTGAGAACAGTAATGAACCTTTGAACGCGATTAAGCCATCATTCAATGCAGTGATTGATTCTAAGTCTAAGTGGTTTGTTGGGTCGTCTAAAATTAACACATTTGCTTTAGAAAGCATTAATTTAGATAACATACAACGAACTTTTTCTCCCCCTGAAAGTACGGTTACTTGTTTCATAACATCGTCTCCAGAGAATAACATACGACCTAAGAAGCTACGTAAGAATGTGTTATCTTGCTCTTCTACTGGTGCGTATTGACGTAACCATTCTAAGATATTTAGGTTCTCGTTAGAGAATTCTTCTGTCATATCTTTTGGTAAGTAAGCTTGACTAGTTGTGACACCCCATTTAAACGTACCACTGTCTGGTTCCATTTCACCTGTTAAGATCTTGAATAATGTTGTAATCGCAATATCTGAACGGCTTAAGAAGGCTACTTTATCGTCTTTTGACAATTGAAAGCTTACGTTTTCGAAAATCACTTCGCCATCAATTGTTTTTGATAAGCCTTCAACTAATAATAAGTCATTACCGATTTCACGCGCTGGTGAGAAGCCAACAAATGGATATTTACGGCTAGAAGGTTGAATATCATCCAATGTGATTTTATCCAACATTTTCTTACGAGAAGTCGCTTGTTTTGATTTAGAAGCGTTCGCAGAGAAACGAGCGATAAACTCTTGTAACTCTTTAATTTTCTCTTCTTTCTTAGCGTTTTGGTCTGCTAATAATTTCGCAGCTAATTGGCTTGAATGTAACCAGAAATCATAGTTCCCAACGAATAATTTAATCTTACCAAAGTCAACGTCCGCCATGTGCGTACATACTTTGTTCAAGAAGTGACGGTCATGGGAAACAACGATAACAGTGTTATCAAAGTTGATTAAGAACTCTTCTAACCATGCGATTGATTTTGCATCCAAACCGTTTGTAGGTTCGTCTAATAAAAGAACATCTGGTTTACCAAATAAGGCTTGCGCAAGTAACACTTTAACCTTGTCTGCTTCGACTAATTCGCTCATTAATTTGTAGTGTTGGTCTTCAGTGATTCCTAACCCTTGTAATAATTGTGAAGCATCACTTTCTGCTTCCCAACCGTTTAATTCCGCAAATTCGCCTTCGAGTTCAGCGGCACGGATACCATCTTCATCAGAGAAATCTTCTTTCATGTAGATAGCGTCTTTTTCTTTCATGATGTCATATAAATGTTTATGACCCATGATTACTGTATCAATAACGCGTTCATCTTCGAATGCGAAGTGGTCTTGTTTTAAGACTGTTAAACGTTCATGTGGATCTAGGATAACTTCACCAGTCGTTGGTTGTAATTCCCCAGATAAGATTTTTAAGAATGTTGATTTTCCGGCACCATTCGCACCAATAACTCCATAACAGTTTCCTGGTGTAAAAGTGATGTTTACATCGTCAAATAATTTGCGGTCTGAAAATAATAGACTTACATTTTGTACTTTTAACATTTCGTTCTCCTTTGTTTATGAATTCGATTCATTCTATCATACTCTTACTCTTTTTTAAACCTTTGTACTAACCGTGACACAAAAATAAGCTAGCCTGCTGTAGACTAGCTCAAAAAGTATTCTGTGTCTTACTTTGTAAATTTCAGTTCAACCTTATATCCATTCTTCGCGGCCATTTCGATAATAGTTGATAAGCGTGGATTCGTTTTCCCTTTTTCTATTGCAGAAATTTTATTTTGTAACAGCTGATTCTCTTCGGCATAGCGACTTTGAGAAAGACCGGTTTCAAGGCGTAACTCTACAAGCTGCAATGCAATCTTTTGCTTCGAATATTCTTTATTAAAATCAGATACAAAATTAGGATACGTAGTATTTAACATAGTGTATAATTTCTTCTGGTATCGTCCCATTTGGTTCACCCTCCTTATAGTCTCTTGAAACCTCAAAGCGAAAATACTCCCGTTTATTCTTTCCTGCTCCCCATTTTTCCCAGACGGCTGGAGTAAGACCTTCTTCTTCAATGATGGTTAGTATTGCTAATATTTTTACCAATTCATCATAAGGACAATCTTTAATATCCTCATATTTTGATTCACTTATTTCAAATGTTTCTCCCATAAACATCCCTCCTAAACACATTATACCGTATAAGGAATATACCGTATACGGTATAACTAACTTTTTATAAAAAAATCCGTAGACAAAATTGCCTACGGATTAACATTATTATTCAGTTACAATAACCGGACGTTTTAAGCGTTCAACCGTTTCAGAAATATTTCTGAAGTGGTCGCTGACACGTTCTAAGTTACTTAATAAGTCCATAACGAAAATACCTGATTCTGCAGAAGCAATTCCTTTGTTCATACGTTTCATGTATTTATCGCGTACTTCAATTTTGAGTTTATCGATATCACGTTCGATTTGAATGGCTTCTTGAACTTTGTTTTGGTCACCAGTGGATAAGGCATCAATTGATAACGTAAATCCTTTTTGAACAAGAGCATATAAGCCATCTAATTCGTGAGCTGTATCTTCGTCTAGGAAGATTTCACGTTCAATAATTGATTTTGCAAAGTCCGCAATGTTTTCTGCGTGATCCCCGATACGCTCAATATCGTTTGCTGTACTAAACAACTCATCGATTGTTTGTTGGTCTTTCGCAGATACACTTTGTTGAGAAATTTCAACTAAATACTTCACAATTGCTTTTTCATACGCATTGATATTTTTCTCGTTTTCAAGAGCTTTCTTCACGAGTTTCTTATCACGTGTACGAGCAGCTCCAATCGCATTTTCTAAAGCAAAGCTAGTTTCTTGTGCCATCGCAGCAAATTCATACATAGTGTTTTCTAACGCGATGGATGGAGTCACCAAGATACGTTTATCAAGATAACGTGTAATGCTTTCCTCTTCGTCTTCTCCATCTGGAATAATCATTTGGATTAACTTGACTAAAAGATTTGTGAATGGGAATAACACAATCACGTTGACGATATTGAAAATCGTATGCGCATTGGCAATTTGACGAGGAACATTACCTGGATCAATGCTTTCAACGACATTCACAAGAATTCCACGAAGGAATAACATAAAGTAAATTGTACCGATAACGTTAATCATTAAGTGGAATAACGCCACTTGTTTCCCACGACGAGAAGTTCCTAAACTACTAATTAACGCTGTTGTACATGTTCCAATGTTATCTCCGAAGATGATAAATACAGCTGTTGTAATCGGAAGCACCCCTTGACTAGCAAGAGCGATTAATACCCCAATTGTTGCTGAAGAGCTTTGTAACACAAGGGTCATTAAAAGACCAATTCCTACTCCGATAAATGGATTGCTACCATATTCAAGAATCCAGTTTGTAAACTCTGGTAATTCTTTTAACGGTTGTAAAGCAGAACTCAACGAACTCATACCAATGAATAAAATACCAAAACCAATAAAGATTTCACTAGCTTCTTTTACTTTTGGATTTTTAGTAAGCATGTTCGCTACTAAACCTGCAGCAATTACAAGTGGTGCCCATTGTGACAAGTTAAAGGAAACCATTTGCCCTGTAATCGTTGTTCCGATGTTTGCCCCAAAGACAACTCCTACTGCTTGCGCTAATGTCATTAGTCCAGCATTTACGAAACCAACAACCATTACTGTCGTTGCTGAAGAACTTTGAATGATTGTTGTTACAAACATCCCAACAAGTACTGACATAAATCGATTTTTCGTTAATTTACGAATAATCCCTTTTAACCCTTCTCCGGCTACTTTTTGTAATCCGTCGCCCATCAATTGCATCCCATACAGGAATAGGCTTAAACCTGCAATTGCGCCGAGAAACATCGTCGTATACATAAGTCAATAACTCCTTTAAAGTTAAGTGTAATGTGGAATGCTATCCACGTGCATTGTAACATATTGAAAGTCATTAAGAAAGTGTTCGCTTCACATCTGCTTGGTTAAAATGATTCACTAACGATTGGATGTTTTGAACGTATTCCAAACACCCAACATAGTTTCCTTCTTCATCCCATACAGCGTGATACGTTACGTGAACCATCATGCCGTCTTTCTTAAACCACATCTCTTCTTTTTCTTTTTGTTTTGACTTTAATTGCTCGAAAATAGTTTGAACAGTTTCATGTACTTTTGGTGGGTGGCATAAAATGACGTCACGACCAATTGCGCTTGGTGTTCGTTTGAAGATTTTCTCTTCACCATTTCCTTCATTGTAGTATTTCACGATATTATTGTGGTCTACAAACGATAATTCCATCGGTAATAAATTCAAAATCAGATTGAGTTGCTTTAATGAAAGTGAACCAGTCGATAAAGGAATGTCTCCCTCTTCTTCTAACTGAGCTTGTGCTTTAATAGGCGCAAAGTCTTTCTTAACCGCCCATTCCTTTTCAGGTTTCACAATACAATATCCATATTCTGGAGACTGAGCGGCAATCGATTCCCAATCGTCAACATGAAAAACTTGTTCTACCATTGGAATCAAAATATTCTCTTCCTTTTGAATCATTTCGAGTAATTCATCACGAACCACTTCGAATTCTTCTAACACATTCTCTTGGCCGTTAGAAAGAGCCTTCTTGAAATCTTTATATAAGTCACGAATTTGATCATCGACACCCCACATAACTTTAGGAGGTGCTGTGATTCCCTTTTTCTCCATAATTGGAAACATCGCATATTCTTTACGCTGATAGTGATGATCGAATTGATCAAGAAGTGAGATTTGGCGATCCAATCCTTTTTTAATTGTTTCATCCTTCGTCTCTAGATAATTCTTTAGCAAACGTTCCACACGGTCTAGTGCCCCTCTAATGGCTAAATTTTCCATCTTCATCACATGAACCGGGTGGCCAGGTTGTTCAAAATCAGCAATAGTCGTTTCTGTGTTTACTTTTGACCCCATCAAGTTTGCATGAACATTACATAGGCTCATAATTTCAGCAAAGGTAATCCCTTCACTCATGAGATTGCGTTCCATTAACTGGATTTCATAAGGAGTGATTTCGTCAAAAGCTTCATTAAATTCTTTTTGAATGACTTCTTTATCTTCTCCTGCGTGAAGACGAAGCATTAAATCTTTTAAAATCTCCTGACGCTCTTCCATCGTGTAATCATCTTTAGCCATCTAATCCCTGCTTTCTTTAACGATGTATCCATTCATTTCTAATGTTTCTACAATTGTTTCTAAGGGAATTTTTGCAATTTTTGAACCCTTAACAAGATTCGTGATACGACCAACCGTATGAACCATTTGTGGTTGATTGAGAGGTTTAAAACCAATCTCTACAAGCAAATCCTTTACTTCTGGATGCTCAGTAATCGTCGTATAGACGCTATCTTCTAAATAAATAGTATTCAAAGTTTCCCCTCCTATCTAAAGATAAAATATAGTGATAAATATGGTGCAAACGTGCGATATACAAGATAAATAATGTATAAAATAATGGTTACTCTTGTAAAAGTAATTTGTGTAATTCCATAAAATCCACGATTAACATCGATGTATTCTTTAATATCTTTCCATTTTAAAATAAGTACAAAGACTAAAATGACAAATCCAACCAAATCTAGAACTTGTACAATAGAAAAGTCTCCGAATTTGACCATTTGTTCCAAATAAATATCAACCACAACTGCAAATATGAAGTTATTCATCATATGGGCTACTACTGCCCATTGGAAGCCATATTCAATAGCAACATAAGCAAAAACAATACCTGCCATAAATGTGAAGACTTCTTGTGTAATATTGGCATGGAATAGTGAGAAAATAAGAGCTGTAAATAGAATCGTAAATACTTTCCCGTAACGCTCAAGACGATATCCAATAAATCCTCTAAAGATAAATTCTTCTACAACAGGAGCCATCACTCCTAAATACAATACAAAAATAATACTTGCCGTTATGTCCTCACTTGTATTTGCTATAAGTGTTACCGGAATACCCATCTCAAGGAGTAATTTCTCAATTCCTCCTAAAATCAATTTTGAGATAAAACGAACCCCATATAAACTAGCACATATCATCGCAAATGACTGGATATTCATTTTTCTAGGAGCAACGTGTTCATAAATACGTTTCATTGGGAATTTTTTAGAAATAGACCAAAGGAGTAAGCTTAGACCAGCGGCAATAAATAACCCAACACCCCAAATTGAGTAATACTCTTGTGTAGTTACTGCTTCGTCGTGTGCTGCCAGTTGACCAACAGTAGCGAAAAAGAAGAAAACTAACATATAACCAATTAATCTTCTTCCAATAGAAGTAATGTCCTTTTTAAACGATTCTTCCATATCTTCTTTGTAAAACTCATTTTGTGGGTCGAAGTCTTCAGACCCTCTTTGTTCATTAAATGTTACTTCTTCTTTATATGATTCAAACATTTACACACCTCGTGATTCCTTATATTTTTTAAATACTTTTCTTAATCGGAATACCAAGAATATACAACTACTCATTAATCCGATGATGAGTCCAATCCAGTAAGAATACGGACCTGCATTAAATCCATTATCTAAAATAAAACCGATTGGTAACCCTATAATCCAATAACCAATTAAAAACAGGATGAATGGCATTTGGACGTCTTTAAACCCTCTAAGTGTTCCTTGAATTGGAGCTGCCACAGCGTCAAACAGTTGAAACAAGAGACTATAGGTTAAAAACACAACCGTTAATTGAATAAAGTCTGGGTCTGTCCCGTAAAAAGAGGCCACTGATTGAATATTGAACGCTAATAAAGTCAGCGTCACAACAGCAAGTGTCACAGCCGTTGCAATTCCAATGTAAGCAAACTGCATTGCTGAACGAATATCCTTTCGACCCACTTCGTATGAAACAATGATGGTCAATGCCGTGGAAATACTAATCGGGAATGCATAAACTACCATCGCAAAATTCATTGCAGCTTGGTGGGATGCGATAATGGATGTTCCAAATTTCGACATGAGTAATCCTACAAATGCGAAAACAGCAACTTCTGCAAATACCGATAACCCTATTGGAATCCCAATCTTAAACGGTTCCTTCCACATTTTGGTATCAATTCCACTCCATTTTAAAACATCATATTCTTTTAATACTGGATGTTTTCTAAAGACTACAACTGCTACAACAAGTAATCCCCAGTAAGCCAGTGCAGTTCCAAGTCCAGCCCCAGCTCCTCCCATTTCAGGAAAGCCAAACTGACCGTAAATCAGTGAATAGTTAAAGAACATATTGAGTGGAACCAATAATACCATCAGCATCATCGATACTTTAGTTAATCCTAAAGCATCCACAAAAGATCTTAAGACACTAAAGAGTAATAATGGAATAAACCCTAAGGATAACAACGTTAAATATCCTACTGCTACAGCTTCCACTTCTCGTTCTAAATTCATAACCCCTAAAACAGGTTTAAGAAATAGTGCTCCAAAAACAAATAGACCAATAGCTAAAACTACGCCAATGATTAAGTATTGACGCATCACTTGCTCTATCTTATCCAATTTCTTCTGTCCAAAATATTGTCCAACAATCGGTACAAGCCCTGAAATTAACCCAGTCAATAAGGAGAAAAATGGCGCATACAAGCTACCACCAATCGAAACCCCTGCAAGATGAACTTCGTTATAACGTCCTGTCATTACGGTATCGATAAACTGAGCCGAATAATTGGCAATTTGATAGATTAAAACTGGTATTAAGATTGTTAAAAGAGCTTTAAACTTATGATTTTCTTGTATCGTAGTTTTCATAACACCCTCCTAACATAATTCTTCAATCGATTTTACTTTAAAAATAGCACTAGGAAGAACATCTGGATTATTAGGTTCACTTGTCACAGCGATAAATCCAGCTGTACTTGTAGCAAACTCCTCATCTACTGTTGAGTCACCGATATAAATCATCTCGTCAAAAGAAACGCCGAATTGATTTTGAATAGCAACTAGCGAATCCGTTGCAGGTTTTGAAGGAAATTCATCAGTGGTTCCAACAAAGTCGAATAACTCACCAATTCCAGCAACCTTTAATACGGCTTCTGCTGGTAAACGAGAATCATTGGTCACTAAGGCTATCGTGTATCCTTCTTCTTTCAATCCACTTAGTGCTCTCTTTACCTGTCCAAGAGTTTGGATTTTCTCTGAATGAGACAAAATATAGTCTGCAAAGTAATGCACCACAAAGTTATAATTTTCTTCGATATCAATTGCTCTAAATTCATTTATAACTTCTAGCATATCACGAACCGAACCAGCAGCAATCACGCTATTTTCAATGATATCTGTTTCAGTGATACCAAGACGGTCAAATAACTCGTCGTGCTCTTCATTCGTTAGATTCATCTCATTACGATTTATTAATTCATCAAGAACTAAAATCGTTGGTTCAAACCATAATGTAGATGTATCTGTCAAAGTGCCATCTTTATCGAAAATCAATACCTTAATATTATTCTCTGTTAAATAGTTTAAAAATTCTTCTTTCATTATTCGATACTTTGTAACTCCACAGAAATAATGTTGTCCAATGCGTTAATTTCTTTAATCACATCTTCCACACTAACCGTCGCCTCAGAAATATCAATCATAATTTGAACAACGGCGACACTATGAATGGCTAATCCTTGGAAAATCGTCAAAATGTTCATATCACGATTTGCGAACACTTCAAGCGTCTTAGTGAGTGTTCCTTTGATATTTTTCATATGGATATTAATGGATGCTTTTCTCCCAGCATTTACAGATGAAAAACCTTGTACTTTACGATAATACTTATAATAAACACTGCGTGAGATGCCAACCATCTTCACTACTTCAGTGACATCTTTGGCTTGTCCTGTCGCTAGTAATTCTTTGGCTTGTAATACTTTAGCAAAAACAGGAGGCACTGCATCTTCAGAAACTAAAAAATGTTTTTGTCGATTCATTATTTGTCCCTCTTTCGTAATCATTTGTATCTATTTTACCTTACATCATGGACAGATGGCAATTATTTCCGGCTAAAAGAACACGAAAAAAGAAGCTAGAAAACTAGCTTCTTGTCATAAAATCGTATGGTGTTAAGTCGTCCATTCCAATCATCGGAGAAATAAGTCCTTCTTCGATTGCTTGGATGGTTAATTGAATTTCTTTTTCTTCAATGGAGTCGTTAGACTCACTCGGTGACGAATTTGTTTTCTCCAGTATTGCTGGGGCTTCTTCTGTCTTTTCTATATCAAAATTCGTTAAGAACTCTTGTAAGAAAGTCGCCCGTTTTGGCGGAACCGTTGTTGCACTCTTTTGGAATGCCCCCGCTTCCCCACACATAATCAGATACTGCTGACTACGTGTAACGGCTGTATACAATAGATTTCTTTGCAACATACGCGAGTACTGATTCACCATTGGTAAGATAACCATCTTGAATTCGGAGCCTTGCGCCTTATGAATGGAGCAACAATACGCTAGCGTCAGTTGTTGCCAATCCGTTCTATGGTATTCCACTTCCATTTGATCAAATAAGACGAATATCTTATCCACTTGATCATCATTTTCTTTAGCAAATTGAATCGCAGTGATTTCACCAATATCTCCATTATAGACATTCTCTTCCGGTAAATTCACCAGTTGTAAAACCTTATCGCCAACACGGAAGACCTTGTCGAAGGACTCGACTTCACGAACTGAATTCCCAATTTTTGGATTCAAGATTTCTTGCATCATCTGATTGATAGCATTAATCCCAGCATCTCCTTTATACATCGGAGCTAATACTTGAATATCTCGCTTCGTATAGCCTTTTTTTAGAGCTGCTACAACAACTTGTTCAATAATAGTAACCAAACGGTCTGTTGAACATGGTAAAAAGCTACGGTCCGTTTGTTTTTCCATAAAGTTACGCGGTAAGAAACCATCTTTAATGCTATGCGCTAATTCGACAATAGAAGATTGCTGTGTTTGACGGTGAATTCTTTTTAATTCAATGGCGGGGATTTGATTTGTTTCTAGTAAATCCGTTAAGACTTGTCCCGGACCAACCGAAGGCAATTGATTACTATCTCCTACGAGTAAAATCTTCAACCCTTCTGGAGATGCTTTAAATACACGATTCATTAACCATGTATCTACCATCGACATTTCATCGATAATTAAGAATTCTCCATTAATTTCCTTATCTTCAAAACTATCATCCACACTATCAATTGCAATCCCTAATAACCGATGAATCGTTGAAGCAGGATATCCTGTCAATTCATTCATCCGTTTTGCTGCTCGTCCAGTTGGCGCTGCAAGAACAATCGCTTCTTCAATTTCATCATCATTCTCTAATTCCTTAAGCTGAGCATAGACATCAATTACTGCATTAATAATCGTTGTCTTCCCAGTACCAGGTCCACCCGTTAATACAAAGAGCGGTTCAGTCATAATGCGATAAATAGCCTCTTTTTGAGACGCATCATATTGAATATCGAATTTCTCCTGCGTTCTTTCAATCGCTTCTTCAATTTTCTCTTTACTAATTTCTTCTTTAGAAGCTGTAATTCGTTTGGACAGAGCGTTACTTATTCCTAGTTCTGCATAGTATAAAGAAGCAATCGCAATGCGGTTTTCATCCGAAAACACAACACCTTCGCGAATCAATTCGTTTAATGCATCTACTAACTTATCGGGTTCGATTAAGTAGTTTTGACAAGTCTCAAGTAATCGTTGCGCTTGCGTGATTAACACTTCAGCCATCAAGTAAGTATCTCCTGTTTGATAACAGAAATCTCTTGTCACAACAAAGAGCGCTCCTTTTAGCCTAGAAGTGTCATCTGGGTCAATTCCCATCGATTGGGCAATGCTATCCATTCTTCTAAATCCTAGTCCCTCTATTTTTTGAAGAAGAACATAGGGATCTTCGTCTAACACCGCTCTTGCCTTATCTTTGTACATGCCGATAATCTTTTGCGCAATCGCAGGAGTAAACCCAAGATTCGTGAGTTCAAACATCAACTTCTCAGTCCCCTGATTTTGTTGAATTACTTCACGGATCATTTCTTTTTTCTTTTTCGTTAGGCCACTAATTCCATCAAGCGCAGTATCGTCGTTTAAAATACGCTCCATGGCATCCTCGCCTAATTTTTCGATAATCTTCTCAGCCGTCTTCTCACCAATTCCTGGAAAATGAGCACTTGATAAATATTGAATGAGTCCTCTTTTTCCAGTAGGTTGTGTCTGCTGATAATTATCCGCTTGGAATTGTTCCCCATATTTTGGATGAGAAACAATCTTCCCATTAAAACGATAGGAGATATCCGAATGAATTTGTCCGAAAATCCCTGTTACAACAATCTCATCATCCACATCCACGCAATCAGATTCGATTACACGAACAAGCATGACTTTATAGAAGTTTTGAGGGTTCTCGAAAAAAGTCGTTAATACTTCCCCTACAATATAAGGTGTATCACTCATTTGGACTCTCCTTTCTGTTAATAATTATTATACGTATTGACGTTCTTCGCCATCCATATAGGCTTTATCGATGATACCTCCACCAAGGCACTCTTCACCATCATAGAATACAACGGCTTGACCAGGTGTAATCGCACGAACTGGTTCATCAAAAATCACTGTAGCCAATGTTGGATCATTTTCATCTAATACGACTTTCACTTTAGTATCTTGTTGACGATATCTAAATTTAGCGGTACATTCAAATGTCTTTTCTCTTGGGTTATCATTTGTAAATTGAATATCTGTAGCCGTTAAACTATCGGAATAAAGGTTTGGATGGTGGAACCCTTGACCTACATATAAAGTATTTGTAGATAAGTCTTTTCCAATGACAAACCATGGATCATTAGTCTTACCACCGCCGCCAATTCCTAATCCTTGGCGTTGACCAATTGTATAGTACATAAGTCCAGCGTGGTCACCTTTTACTTCTCCATCAAGAGTTACCATTTTTCCAGGTTTAGCAGGTAAATAGTTTGATAAGAACTCATTGAAGTTTCTCTCCCCAATGAAGCATACTCCTGTTGAGTCTTTCTTCTTCGCTGTTGCAAGATTATACTTTTCAGCAATCTCACGGACTTCTTTTTTCTCTAAGTGACCAATTGGAAACATCGCTTTTTCCAATTGCTTTTGATTCAATTGGCTTAAGAAATACGTTTGGTCCTTATTATTGTCTTTTCCTCTTAATAGGTGAACAATTCCGTTTTCGTCCTTCTCAACACGAGCATAGTGGCCCATTGCCACATAATCTGCTCCTAATTGCATCGCGTAATCTAGGAAAGCTTGGAATTTCACTTCTTTATTACACATCACATCTGGATTCGGTGTACGTCCTAAGCGGTACTCACGTAGGAAATATTCAAATACACGATCCCAATATTCTTTTTCAAAGTTCACTGAATAATACGGAATACCGATTTGTTCTGCAACGGCTGCGACGTCTTTGTAGTCTTCAGTTGCTGTACAAACGCCATTTTCGTCCGTATCATCCCAGTTTTTCATAAAAATACCGATGACATCATATCCAGCTTGTTTTAACAGTAAAGCTGTAACTGAGGAGTCAACCCCTCCACTCATGCCAACGACAACTCTTGTTTTTTCGTTACTCATTCTTTCACCATCATTTCTTTTTATTTCCTGAACTAGTCGATTTGAAGGTCGAGTTATCAGAATTTACCCTAATTTTAAATTTATTTTCTATTTTTTCAAAAATTTTGCTTGAAAATCATTGAAAATGCGATAGTACTGGGATTTTTGCCCAATTGTGTTTTTGACAAACGGTTGCGTTTTCACTATAATTAAGTTGAGAAAAAGGGGGCGAAGGTGTATGATGATCTCTTTACGAGCAGCACGGGTTAATCGTAATTTAACACTATTGGAAGCCGCCAAATATCTTAAAATAAACAAAGATACGCTTACGAAGTATGAAAAAGATTCAACTAATCTTCCATATTCTCTAAGCAAGAGAATGCAGGAGCTTTATGAAGTTCCTAGCGAGAATCTTTATTTTGGCGACACTCAAAGCTTCGTAGCACAATTTAAGCCGCTACCTGAAGTCGAATAATACAGCTACAGGGAACACCGCCCGTGCATGATAAACGAGACAGTTCAATTTTGAACTGTCTCTCTTTTCTTATACACTATTTTGTTGTTACTTCAAGAACGCCTCGTTCAACAAGCCCTTCTAAAATAAACTCTAATTTCTCAACAGCCATCGCAGTATTCGCTTTGCCGTATAAGTCAACTGTTTGTAATCCGTTTTTTGTTACTGTAGAGATCTTCAATTGTTTTTTATCTTTATCAACCATGACTTTTAATTTTAATCCACGGTGATCATCAATTGTTTCATCTAAACTACGAATTAATTGGAAGTTCCCAGATTTTGTTTCAGTAAAGCCATTATCACGTAATGTATATCCTTTACAAGTTGGATTAACTGAAAAGACATGGTTTGATCCTTTTAATGATGCAGTTGGTGTAAATGCCATATGCGCTTCTCCTCTTTCTTTTAATACATGATTAGTTTACCATATTTTGCCTTTAAACAAAAGCTCTCCATTAACGTAATGCGTCTACGAATGCATCAATATCCTCTTTTGTTGAACTCATTCCAAAGGAAAGTCTGATCGATTCTTCAAGGCGGCTGTTTTCACCAGGATACATTGCAGATAATACAGGACTGATTTGTACACTTCCTGCCGAACAAGCTGAACCTGCTGAAATAGATACATCTTTTAAATCATTAAAGATTAAGGTTTGTGTTGATTTTCTTCCCTTTAGCCAAATATTGCAAATATGTGGATTTTTAGGATTTGAGCTTCCATTCATTTCAAAACTAATTCCTTGTTGAGTTAATTTAGTCATTAAATACTCTTGAAGTTCTTGATACGTTTTAACTAACTCTTCTCTAGCTGCCACTACAATTTGCATTGCTTTTTCAAATCCTAGAATATAAGGAACATTCTCTGTTCCAGCTCTAAACCCTAACTCTTGACCGCCCCCTTTAATTAAAGCGTGAAGCGGTGCATCTTTTGATTTGTATAAAAAGCCAATGCCTTTTGGAGCATAAATTTTATGCCCAGAAGCTGATAAATAATCGATTCCATCCACATTCAATTCCTCTTGTGCAAAGGCTTGAACGGCATCCGTATGAAAGAATACTGGTGTCTCTTTTAACAAAGCTGCAATTTCTTCAATTGGGAATCTTGCTCCTGTCTCATTGTTGACCGTCATAATTGAAACTAAACGCGTATCTTCTCTAAGAGCTTTCTCAACTTGGGATACTGTCACAATTCCATCCTTATTCGGAGCTAAAAATGTCACATCAAATCCCTCTTCTGCTAAAAATTCAGCAGGTTTTCGAGCGGATGGATGCTCCACACCAGAAACAATGATATGTCCTTTATCATGTGCAAAGTGCTCCCTAATACTCTCGAACACTAAATTATTCCCTTCAGAACCTGAACTTGTAAATATAATAGCATCTTGTGGAGCTGCTTGTAATTCAGATAAAATCGCTTTTTTTACACGTTCAATTTTTTGCTTTTGTTCACGACCGATACGATACACACTTGAAGGATTCCCAAAAGAAGCCATTTCCTTTGTAATCACTTCTAACACTTCTTGGTTAACGGGTGTTGTTGCTGCATAATCTAAGTAATTCACCTTGTACTCTCCTCACTTTCAAACAATATTATTATACGGGATGTCTAATCTTTGTCCTAATAAGATGTTTTAATCTTTCCTATTATATCATTCTTTAAACTTATGATACACTAAACATAGAGAATTTAAAGGAGGAACTGTCATGAACCATCAACCGCTTGCTTACCGCATGCGACCTCGTACCATTGACGAAGTGTTTGGTCAAGAGCATCTTGTCTCTCCTGGAAAAATCATCAATCGTATGGTTGTGGCCAAACAATTATCATCCATGATTTTATATGGGCCTCCAGGAACTGGGAAAACAAGTATCGCTAGTGCCATTAGCGGAAGTACAAAGGTTGCTTTTAGACAACTTAATGCCGCAACCGATACAAAAAAAGACTTACAAATTGTAGCTGAAGAAGCCAAAATGTCTGGCAGCGTGATTCTCCTACTAGATGAAATTCATCGTCTTGATAAAACGAAACAAGACTTCCTATTGCCCCATTTAGAAAACGGTCGAATTATTTTAGTCGGAGCAACCACTGAGAATCCATACATCTCGATTAATCCTGCGATTCGTAGTCGTACACAAATCTTTGAACTGAAACCACTCTCTTCTGAAGATATTAAAAAAGCACTCTTAAAGGCAATCGAAGATGAAGAACGTGGTCTAGGCAAACTCAATTTAGAAGTGACAAAAGAAGCCTTAAATCACTTTGCAACTAGTACAAATGGAGACGTTAGAAGTGCCTTAAACGCTCTTGAACTAGCCGCAAAATCTACTGAACCAAGTAAGGATGGCCATATTCACATTTCCATTCAAATTGCAGAAGAATGTATTCAACGAAAAGCCCTCTCCTATGATAAAGATGGCGATCAGCATTATGATGTCATCTCTGCTCTTCAAAAATCGATTCGCGGTTCTGACGTAAACGCAGCCTTGCATTACGCAGCTCGTTTAATGGAAGCTGGAGACCTTACCAGTTTAATGAGACGTCTCTTAGTCATTGCCTACGAAGACATTGGGTTAGGAAACCCACAAGGAGTATCCCGTGCTGTTTCTGCTGTACAAGCGGCTGAACGTCTCGGTTTACCTGAAGCTAGAATTCCGCTTGCAAATGCCATTATCGAACTTGCCCTTTCGCCAAAATCTAACACCGCGATTCGTTCAATCGATAGTGCCTTGTCAGATGTAAGAAAAGGTCGTGCGATTAGTATTCCAGACCACTTAAAAGATGCCCATTATTCAGGCGCTCAAAAATTAGGTCGTGGCGTTGGCTACAAGTATCCCCATGACTATCCAGGACACTTTGTAAAGCAGCAATACTTACCGGATGCGCTAAAAAACGAAGAGTATTTCACTCCAGAACCAACCTCTTCCTATGAAGATGCTTTGATGAAACAATACCAAAAATTTCGTCAAAAATAATTAGTGATTTCTTAAGAAATCGGTACCAAAGTTTTATTGCATTTCACCGTTTCATGTGCTACTATAATGACATAGAGATCTACGATGTGCGCGGTATTTACTAAGTGTTGACCGAACAATTTACGACTTTTTAGGGATTCAGATTGATATTACAGATAACAAGCCCTTTCACTTGGTAGTTAGGAAGTAATACATAGAAGCCCACCTGCTTTAGATGCGGGTTCAAACTAACAAATACATCAAACGGCATCACTGGAAATCTATATAAAGTTATTAACTTTAGGCCACTCTTTATGAGTGGTTTTTCTTTTTGCAAAAATCCCTATACTATCCGTTTTGGTTCCCTTTTCATTCGTTTTATTTAGGTGTATAATAAGAATATCAAGAATAAGGATGTGATGATATGTTTCATGAATATGAAAAAATACTCGTTCCGATCGATGGGTCTAAAGAAGCAAAACTAGCCTTTGATAAAGCTATTGAAGTTGCTAAACGAAATCATGCGAAACTTGTTTTAACACATGTAATCGATACTCGTTCACTTCAAACTCCAACTGGTTTTGAAGGTAACTTCTCTGATGAGATTCGTAAACAAGCCGAAAACTTATTTGCAGAATATGTGGAATATGCTAAGACTCATAACTTTACTGATGTTGAAACTGTTCTTGAATACGGCTCACCAAAAGCAATCATTTCAAAACAACTTCCAAAAGACTATGGAATCGATCTTATTATGATGGGCGCTACTGGATTAAACGCGGTGGAACGTCTCTTTATCGGTTCTGTTTCTGAGTATGTGATTCGAAATGCGTCTTGCGATGTTTTAGTCGTAAGAACAGACTTAGAAAACAAACGTCCTTAATAAATATCACTAAATAAATAAGCACAGGATTTCTCCTGTGCTTATTTTTAATGATTTTTAGTATCTAGAATAATGGTCACTGGTCCGTCATTCACAAGACTCACTTGCATATCTGCACCAAACTCTCCTGTTTCAACGGTTAACCCATACTCCGTACGCAGCAACTCATTGAATTCTTCGTATAGGTTTGTAGCGAAATCTGGACTGGCAGCGCCTGTAAAGGAAGGTCTATTCCCTTTCTTCGTGTCGGCAAATAGCGTAAACTGCGAAACGGATAAAATCTTTCCTCCGATTTGGTCAATCGATAAATTCATTTTTCCATTTTCATCACTAAAGATACGCATCCCCGCAATCTTTCTTGCTAAGTAAGACGCATCATCACTAGTATCTTCAGGGCCCACACCAACTAACAATAAGAAGCCTTGATTAATCTTACCGACAACGACGTCATCGATAGAAACACTTGCAGACTTCACTCGTTGCAATACAATTCTCATGAATTCCTCCTATGAAATCACACGACGAACACTGTATACATCTGGAATCTGTTTAATTTTATCCACAATAAAATCTAATTGATGCGTATTCATAATTCCGATATTCACTGAAATCGTCGCAATCTTATTCGCATCGACTTTACCATTCACAGAGTTCAATGATTTCGTCGTACTATTAATAACGTTTAAGACTTCGTTTAACAATCCATTTCTATTGTATCCTTCTACAACAAGCTCTGTATCATATTGCTGACTTGTATTAGCTGTATCTTCCCAATCAACTTCAATTAAACGACTTTGTTCGTTCTCTGGTACTTGAACGTTTGGACAGTCTTTTCTATGAACAGAAATCCCACGTCCTTTTGTAATATAACCAACAATATCGTCCCCTGGAACTGGGTTACAACAACGACTTAAACGGATAAGTAGATTGTCCACTCCTTCGATGACAACGCCACCTTCGTGACGAATCTTCATCTTTTGACTTTCTTTCTTCTGTCCTTGAGGAGTTGTTTTCTCAAAGGCTGTCTCCACTACTTTTTGGTCTTCGATTTCGCGACGAGCCTTGTCAGTCATCTTATTAGCAACCGTTTGATACGAAATCTCACCAAATCCAATTGCAGCAAACAAGTCTTCTTCTGTTCCAAAATTGAAACGAGTGGCAATATCCTTCATTCCTTGTTTGGTCATGAAGTCCTTGAAATTAAATCCAAGTTCTGTAATTTGTTTTTCTAATAATTCGCGCCCTTTTAGAATATTCTCATCACGGTCTTGTAATTTAAAGAAACGCTTGATTTTATTCTTTGCACGACTCGTAAATACTAAATTAATCCAGTCACGAGAAGGTCCAAACGAATTTGCTGACGTTAAGACTTCTACGATATCACCAGTCTTTAACTGATAGTTCAATGGAACAATCTTATTATTGACTTTGGCACCGACTGTTTTGTTTCCGACTTCAGTATGGATATTATAAGCAAAATCAAGTGGGCCAGAACCTAAAGGAAGCTCAGATACATCTCCTTTTGGTGTAAAGACATAGACCTTATCGCCAAAGATGTCTTCCTTCACGCTATTCATGAAATCTTTGGCATCTTTTGTTTCATTTTGTAGTTCAATTAAGTCTTTGAACCAATCCAATTGTTTTTGTAATGGATCGTTCGTCACTTTTTCTTTATTTCCTTCTTTATAAGCCCAGTGAGCCGCAACCCCGTATTCAGCAACTCTGTGCATTTCAAACGTACGGATTTGAATTTCTACTGGTCGTCCGCCCGGTCCGATCACGGTTGTGTGGATGGATTGATACATATTCGCCTTTGGAATCGCAATATAGTCTTTAAAACGACCTGGCATTGGTTTCCATTTTGTATGAATCGCTCCAAGAACAGCGTAGCAATCTTTAATGCTATCTACTAATACACGGATGGCAAGTAAATCGTAAATCTCACTAAACTGTTTCTTTTGGTCCTTCATTTTACGGTAGATGGAATAAATATGTTTTGGACGTCCGTAAATGACCGCATCAATTTCCAAATCTTTTGTCGCTTCTTTAATATTTTCAATCGTTGTATTAATGTACTCTTCTCGTTCATCACGTTTTGAATTCATTAAATGGACGATACGATAATATTGCTGTGGGTTTAAATAACGAAGAGACGTATCTTCTAATTCCCACTTAATTTTATTCATCCCTAGACGATGTGCGAGCGGTGCATAAATCTCAAGCGTCTCTTCTGCAATCATGCGTTGCTTTTCAGGCTTATGGAATTTCAACGTTCGTAAATTATGCAAACGGTCTGCCAATTTTACCATGATTACACGAAGATCATTTGCCATCGCAAGAAGCATCTTACGGTGATTTTCCGCTTGTTGTTCTGCATGAGATTTATATTTAATTTTCCCTAGCTTTGTAACACCTTCAACAAGAAATGCCACATCTTTGCCAAATTCATACTCGATATCGTCAATACTAAAACCAGTATCCTCAACGACATCATGAAGAAACCCAGTTGCAATCGTGTCTGGATCTAGCTTTAATTCAGCAAGAATCCCAGCTACTTGAATGGGATGCACAATATAAGCTTCTCCAGATTTACGAATTTGTTCTTTATGAGCATATGTCGCAAAATAGATTGCTTTTTCAATAAATTTAATATGTGTTTCGTTCATGTACTCCTTACACATTGCAAGGACATCATCTGCGGTATAAGTCTTATTTTTAGACATTTGTAAACTCCTTAAGCATTTCTTGCTTCAATGTAATCTTTATAGTAACGCGACATGAGACTATCGTCAACTATTGGTTCTTATAATAACTCACATTGATAGGAAACTGCAGCTAGTGCATACAACGGTGCTGTTTCAGCGCGTAAAATACGTGGCCCAAGAGAACATGGAAGATATCCACTTTTCTCTAATAACTCCACCTCTTGTTCTTCGACGCCACCTTCTGGTCCGAAGACGAAAATAATGCGCTCGTTGCCTTGTAATGACTGTAAACTCTTAACCAATTGAAGGCTTTCTCCAACTTTAGCAGACTCTTCATAGGCAATTAACTTCTGTTCAAAGTGCGAAGTATAACTAGCCAACTCTTTTAATGTCATTACGTTCGTTACGCGAGGAACTTTGAGTCGATGCGATTGTTCGCTCGCTTCTTCGGCAATCTTTTGAAGTCGTTCGATTTTTTTAGATGACTTATCTCCTGTCCATTTAACTACGTTTCGTGTCATAGAAAGCGGAATGATTTCACTCACGCCTAGTTCTGTCGCCTTTTGGACAATCCAGTCAAGTTTATCTCCTTTTGAGAGACCAACTGCAATCGTAACTGCAACTGGTAATTCTACTTTCTGCTCTAAAAGTTCTACGGCTTTCACTTCAAATGGTTCTAATGCAGTCACTTCAACAATGGCTAATTGACTGTTATCATCAACCACTTCGAATAGTTCTCCCACACGTACTCTCATCACTTTCTTCAATTGATGCACTTGCTCTTTTGAGAATTCTAGCGAATGCGTCATTTCACTGACAATTCCTTTTACAAAATACCGTTGCATTATTCTACATCCTTTTTCATTACAAAGCAGTTCCACTCTTTCATCGTCATGCGTTCTACTAGAGTAAACCCTGCTTCTTCATATGCTTCTTGTACTTCACGTGCTTTTGATTCAATAATCCCTGATAAAATTAATGTTCCATTCTCATTTAAGTTACGATACGTATCTTTTGGCATTTGAACTAAAATCTCAGCTAAAATATTCGCCACAATTAAATCACTCTTTTGGTCTACACCAACGAGTAAGTTATTTTCATAGACATCGATTGAACCAATCGTAGGGTTCAATGCAATATTTTCTTTTGCTACACGTGTAGCCATTTCATCAATATCAAAGGCGGTTACTTGTCCAGCCCCTAACAGTTTAGAGGCGATACTTAATACGCCCGAACCAGTACCAACGTCTAAGACGCTTTCTCCACCACGAATCGTCTGTTCAAGCGCTGTAAGTGAGAGCTGTGTTGTTGGGTGCGTTCCTGTGCCAAACGCAAGACCTGGATCTAATTCAATTAAAAGTTCATCTTCTTGTTCTTTCTCGTAATCAACCCAACTTGGAACAACGGTTAAATAACGTGTTACACGTACTGGGAAGTAGTATTGTTTCCACGCCGTTGCCCAGTCTTCCTCCCCAACCTCACTCACACGAACGGTTAAAGGTCCAGTTTCCAAACCGTAACTTGCAAGCTCTTTTAATTGTTCATCTAACTGAGCTTTTGCTTCTTTCGTCCATTGGCTTGGTTGGAAATATCCCTTCACAATGACTGTATCTGTATCGTATAAGTCTTTTTGTTGCACTTTCAACCATTCTAATTGTTCATCTGTTAATTGATAATAGTCTTGTGGATCATCAATCGACACTCCTTTTGAGCCTAATTCAATTAAAATCGAACTTACGACTTCGACGCTCTCAGAATGCGTATTTACTGTGACTTCTAACCAGTTCATGTTAATCCTCTTCTTTACTTGTATTTTTTAAAAATTATAACAAATTTCATTAAAAATAACTAAAAATAACCCTATCCTATTTGTATTTTCGCATGGATTTTAGTATCATTAAGAAGATAAATTAATTAATGACTATTTGACAGATTAAAAAAGGGGAAAGTAATTATGGCACGTATTTCATTAAGTACAAAAGATATTTTACAAAAACAATTTAAACGCTCATTCAGAGGATTCGACATTGAAGAAGTCGATGCATTTTTAGATTTAATTATTCGTGATTATGACACATTCCAAAAAGAAATCAGCTTCTTACAAGCTGAAAACGAACGCTTATTAACAAAAGTAGACGAACTCTCACGTCAAGCTACTGTTTCAAAAGCAAATCGTTCAAGCAATGTATCTTCATCAGGAGTTACAAACTTTGACATCTTAAAACGTTTATCAAACTTAGAAAAACACGTTTTCGATTCTAAATTAGAAGAAGACAACTACTCTTCTCCTTCTCAAGATGTTGCAGAAGACGATGATGATTTCTACAAAACACGCGTCATTACACCAGTACGCGACAATAACTATTAATATATCAAATCTGATATAACGAACTTTTTTAAATTTAGTAAACTTTGAGTAATCGCGGCATTAATTTGCTGAGGAAAGTCCATGCTCGCACAGGCTGAGATGCTTGTAGTGATCGTGCTTAGCGAAACAATAAGCTAAGGCAACTTTAGGTTGACGGCAGAAAAACGAGCTACGGCAATGCTATGCTCTAGTATTCTTGAAAGTGCCACAGTGACGAAGCAATTCTGGAAACGGAATTGGTGGAACGCGGTAAACCCCTCGAGCGAGCAACCCAAACTTATGGTAGGGGCACTCTTATTAGGAAATGAACGAAAAAAGAGACACATTTTGTGTAGACAGATGATTACTGAAATTTAATAGATCCTGCTATTAAATGGAACAGAACATGGCTTACAGAAGTTTACTTCAGGATTTTAGCGAATTGTAAGGAGTGTGGCCTTGTGTCCACTCCTCTTTTTACGAATAAAGGAGAAATCTATGACAAAATATAAATTAGTAGCTACTGCTGCTGCAGGCATCGAAGCTCTTGTTGGAAAAGAATTACGCAACATGGGTTACGACGTTCAAGTAGAAAACGGAAAAGCCTTTTTTGAAGGTGACGATTACGATATTGCTCGTACAAATATTTGGCTTCGTACAGCCGACCGTATCAAAATCATTATGGGACAATTCACTGCAAAAACATTCGACTCGCTCTTTGAACAAACAAAGGCGATTCCTTGGGAGAAAATTCTTCCAGTCGATGCTGAATTCCCAGTATCCGGTAAATCTGTGAAATCAACGCTTCACAGTGTTCCTAACTGCCAATCGATTGTAAAAAAAGCGATTGTTAATCGTTTAAGCGAGGCTTATCACCGTCGTACTCATTTACCTGAGTCTGGTGCCCTCTATCCTATCGAAGTGGCGATTTTAAAAGATGTTGTGACTTTAACCATCGACACGAGTGGAACGAGTCTTTTCAAGCGTGGGTACCGTACAGAAAAAGGTGGCGCACCGCTTAAAGAAAACATGGCTGCTGCTCTAGTCATGCTCACAAGCTGGTATCCCGATAAACCATTCTATGACCCTACTTGCGGTTCTGGTACAATTCCAATCGAAGCGGCTCTTATCGGAAAGAATATCGCTCCTGGATTGAATCGTTCGTTTGCCGCTGAAAAATGGACTTTCTTTACTCCTGGTGTCTTCGATAAAGTCAGAGAAGAAGCTAGAAAAGAAATTCGAACTGACCTTCAACTGGATATTCTTGGTGCCGATATTGATGGTTCTATGATTGAAATTGCGAAACAAAATGCCATTAAAGCAGGCGTCGCGGATCAAATTGAATTCAAGCAAATGCAATTAAAAGACTTCCGCACCAAGAAAGAAAATGGAATTATCGTTGCAAATCCACCTTATGGAGATCGTCTTCTTTCACAAGAACAGGCTCAAGCCATCTATAAGCAAATGGGTGAAACTTATGCTCCACTGGAAACTTGGAGTAAGTACATCTTAACGAGCGACTTAACGTTCGAAGACCACTATGGTCAAAAAGCCACAAAGAAACGCAAACTCTATAACGGAGCAATCCGTACCGACTACTTCCAATTCTGGGGAGTCAGAAAACGTCGCGTACAAGAAGACCAATAAAGCATAAAAAAACGCAATGGACACTGTCCATTGCGTTTTCTTTTATCGATTATTCATTCTTTCCAATGACTTCAAATGTCACGTGATCGATTCCTAAATCACATTTCACTTTGTCTCCTGGAAGGATGCTTGCACGGATGATTTCTTTAGCAAGTGGTGTCTCAATTTCACGTTGGATGTAACGCGCAATTGGACGAGCACCATACACTGGATTATACGCATTATCTGCAATCCAATCTTTTAATTCATCTGTGAAGCTTAATACGATTTCTTGATCTTCCACACGTTGTGCTAATTGATTCAACATCTTCGTAATAATACCACGAATGTTGTCTTTAGAAAGTGGTGTGAAGAAGATTGTTTCATCGATACGGTTTAAGAACTCTGGTTTGAAGGTTGCTTTTAGAACACCCTCTACTGCCGTACGAGTTTCTTCGTCGATAGTGTCGCCTTGTGTTTCAAGCAAGAATTGTGAACCGATATTACTTGTCATAATCATCACTGTATTCTTGAAGTCCACAACACGTCCTTTAGAATCGGTTAAGCGTCCATCATCTAATACTTGTAATAAGATATTAAATACATCTGGATGTGCTTTTTCAATTTCATCTAAAAGTACGATTGTATATGGATTACGACGAACAGCTTCTGTTAATTGGCCTCCTTCTTCATATCCTACATATCCTGGAGGAGCACCCACTAAACGAGACACTGAATGTTTTTCCATATATTCACTCATGTCGATACGAACCATGTGGTCTTCTGAGTCGAATAAATCTTCTGCAAGAGCTTTAGCAAGTTCTGTCTTACCAACCCCAGTAGGTCCAAGGAATAAGAAGCTTCCGATTGGGCGACTTGGATTTTGTAAGCCTGCACGAGAACGAAGGACTGCTGAAGCCACTTTTTGTACGGCTTCATCTTGACCGATGACACGTTCATGAAGAATATCTTCTAAGTGAAGAAGTTTTTCACGTTCGCCTTCCATTAACTTAGTTACAGGAATACCAGTCAAACGACCTACTACACGAGCAATTTCTTCTGATGTTACGGATTCTTGAACAAGACGTTGAGTGTTTTCAGAATTTGCTTTATTTTGTTCTTCAAGTTCTTTCAACTCATGTTCAAGAGCTGGTATACGTCCGTGACGAAGTTCAGCAGCTTTTTCAAGATTGTAATCAGCTTCTGCTTGTTCTAATTCGTGTTTTGCACGGTCTAACTCTTCACGTTTATTACGGATTTTATTGACTTCTTCTTTTTCGATTTCCCATTTCATTTTGAGGTTATTAGCTTTTTCACGTTGTTCCGCTAATTCCTCTTGTAAAATAGCAAGACGTTTTTGAGAAGCGTCATCTTTTTCCATTTTCAACGCTTGTTCTTCGATTTCAAGTTGCATCAAACGACGAGTAACTGCATCTAATTCTGTAGGCATTGAATTCATTTCTACACGAATCGTTGCACATGCCTCATCGACTAAGTCAATCGCTTTATCTGGCAAGAATCTGTCAGTAATGTAGCGGTTTGATAAAGTCGCAGCAGCTACTAATGCGCTGTCGTGAATATTTACACTGTGGTGGATTTCGAAACGTTCTTTCAATCCACGAAGAATTGAAATCGTATCTTCAACAGTTGGTTCTTGAACAAGTACTTTTTGGAAACGACGTTCTAACGCTTTGTCTTTCTCCATGTTTTCACGGTACTCGTCAAGAGTTGTTGCACCGATACAATGTAACTCACCACGAGCTAACATTGGTTTTAACAAGTTACCAGCATCCATAGAGCCTTCTGTCTTACCAGCACCAACGATAGTATGGATTTCATCAATGAATAAGATGATGCGTCCTTCTGATTTGGTTACTTCTTTAAGAACAGCTTTCAATCGCTCTTCGAACTCACCACGGTATTTTGCACCAGCAATTAACGCACCCATATCTAATGAATAGATTAATTTGTCTTTTAAGTTTTCTGGTACGTCTTTTTTAACAATACGTTGAGCTAATCCTTCAACAATCGCTGTCTTACCGACACCAGGTTCCCCAATCAATACTGGGTTATTTTTAGTTTTACGAGATAAGATACGAATCACATCTCGAATTTCTTCGTCACGTCCAATAACTGGATCTTGTTTTCCAGATTGAACTGCTTCGTTTAAATTACGAGCATATTTTGATAATGCTTCATATTGTTCTTCTTGATTTTGACTAGTCACACGCTCTCCTCCTCTTAGCTCTTCAATACGAGCTCTCAAATTTTCTTTAGTTACGTGATGTTGTACTAAATAACGAGTCAATGGATGATTTTGTAGTTCCATTAACGCAAGTACAACTACTTCTGTAGATAAGTAATCGTCTTTAAAGCTTTCTCTAATCTTTTCAGCTTCTGTAAAGAGTCGATATAAGTTTTGACTCATACTTTGACCATATTGGACATTTTGTCCCTCTACTACAGAAATACGGTCTAATTCTTTATCGATTAATTCCTCAAATTCTTTGTCATTCACTTGTAAATCACTATATAAATTTCTAGCAAAGTGATTTGGTTCCATAAATACTTTCCATAAATGAGGAATATCTATTTCTTGATGTTTACGAACCATCGCAATTTGTTGCGCTTGGCCTAATGCTTGTTGCATTGTTGTAGTCAATTTTTCAATATTCATCTTCATTCCTCCTTTTGTGGTCTCTTGACCATGAATTAAGTATACACCATTGGTCAAAAAAGGTCAACACTTTTATTTGACTTTTTTTGACTTTAATAAATATTTAAAAATCAGCCACAAAAGTGACTGATTTCATCATTACATTTCTATTCGAATCGCACGTCTTACGCAATAATACCCTGCAGCAAGATGACCATTAGGATCCACTAATAGTGGTAAATTAACGGAGTAATAAGACGATAATGGTAATAAGTTTAATACTGGCGCTTTGAAGTTTTCTTCAAGCCATGCTCCTTTTGTATAAGGTCTACCTTCTATTAATTCAGGACCAAATTCCGCATTTGCAATTTCTAACCCAAACATATTTTCATTCCATATTGGAGAATTCACTTCATCTTGTATCAAAGAACGATGTAACTGATTCCCCCATTTAAATAGACGGCGCGTTCCACTACCGCAGCAATACTCCCACTCATCTTCGTTTAAAAGCCCCATACCCGTACGCTCAATTTCTTTTCTAGCTTCTTCGTAACCAACAGGGTCAGCCACATAGCAAGCGAAATTATCAGGATTCTTCAAATCTTGTTGCATAAAGTAACGGTCTACTCGAACGGCTCTAGGGAATTCTTGGAACAATGCTTCCATCGAATTATCCGGTGTAATTGCTTCTTCTAAAATTTCTAGTGTTTCGCTTGAAGGTTCACCAGCCCCTGTTAGTTGGCCAGTAACTACTGAGTAATTTCCAATAAAACGAAGTCCAACAAAATTAGGCTTCTTCTCTACTAACATTGCTGGAATATCAACTTTTCTTAATTCAGAGGTCATCAAATTAATACCATCTTCAACAATTTGCGTCGTCAACTTTTCATTCGATAAGTCTTTTTCTTGTACATCTTGATTCAAAAACATAAACCCTGTTAAATGTTGATTTAAATAGCGTTTAAAGGCATAACGTAGCTCTTGACGTTCTTCACTACAGTCTAATCCTGATAATCCAGAAAGACCACTATCCCAGCCTAAAATAACTTCATTTTGACCAGGAACAAAGACAAACTCTCTTCCATCGATAGTAACTTCAAAAGTTTCGTTCGTAATCCCGCCAAATTCAAATTTAACGGCTCTTAAATTTTCAATCGTTGATATTGGATTAACAAAAAATCTTAATACATTTCGAAAGACTATCTCTTTCGATTCAAGGGATAAATTTTTCCATGTTGGATTTAATACGTGTTCAAAAAAATCATTTGCCATACTTTCACCTCGTCTCTATTATACGGTATTCTTAAAAAATTGCACTCTATTTCAATCACTTTTATGCTATAATATAGGTAATTGAAAGGATGTTAATCATGAATTTATTTATTTTTGGAAATCCAATGTCTGGAAGCCACTCTGGACAACTTCAAATTAATCAAATTGTGGAAGCTTGTACAAAACATAGTATCCATTTTAAGCTATTTCAAACACAAAGAGCTGGTGAACTACCTGAGCTTCTTGAAAAGCATTTGCCAGAAAGAAATAATCATACAAAAGTCGTCATTATTGGTGGAGATGGCACACTGAATGAAGCCTTACAATATTTGAAACAACATCAGCTAATTGTCCCACTTTCCTACTTACCAGCAGGAACGGGAAATGACTTTTCACGAGAAATGAATCTGATTCATGATGCTGAGCAGTTTATTTTAAACCTTCCAGCAGCACCGACCGTAGATTTAGAATTTCTCTCCTACCATGAAAAATATTCAGGAAAGTCAGGCGTTGCATTAAATTCCCTTGGGTTTGGAATCGATGCGGCTATTTGTGAACTCAATCAGAGTCAACGTCAAGCCGTTCTTGAATCCAACGGCATAAAAAAAGCATCTTATCTCACACCGCTTTTAAAGGCTTTTAGAACCCGAAAAGAGTTTGAAGCGATAATCACTGTTGATAGCAACGAAAGTTTCACAGTGACCGATAATCTGCTTGTAGGAGCATTTAATCATTCCTACTTCGGTGGTGGGATTCGTTTTGTTCCAACTGCCAAACAAGGAAATCATTCTTTTGAAATCGTGATTGCTCGCAAAGTAAGTGCATTTACCATTCTTAAAGCCTTCCCGTTTATTCTAACCAACGGGACTCACTTTAAGCATTTTCCTAAAAACTTGCAAAAATATAATTGTACTTCTGCACGTATTCAAATTAACGAACCAATTAAAGCGCAAACGGATGGTGAATTTATCATATATGATAAAGTTGATTTAAATATCTCTTTAGAGTACTACCCATTTATCGTTACTCATATCCAGCAAAAATAAAAAGGCGAATGTTTACCACATTCGCCTTTTCTCTATTTTTTGAAAAGTTTTTTAAAACTGATTAACGGCTCTGTCTTAACGATTTTCTCGTTTCCAATGAATTCCCTCATCACTTTAAGTGTGCGACCAGAATCCTTGGACACAAACTGGAATGTTTTAGAGGAATTCGTATCGATGAAATAAGCACGAATAAACTTTCCCTTGAACATTACATGAGCTCTTACCAGCTTAATTTCTTCCCAAGGAATTTGAAGATAGCTTTCTGGATTTTGATGATTGTAAAATTCAAAAGCACGATCTCCAATCAGAATATCCCCATTGGTATATCCAAAGCCCCCATTAAATAGGTTTGCTTTGGTTCTATAAATGGCTTTTGTATTTAACGATACAACCATAGTCTACTCTCCAATCCTCTCTATTAAGGAGCCATTATTCCTGTTAAACTACCTAAAATACCTAATGCAAATAGTCCAAAGATAATGTAAATTGGTTTTACATTTTTCTTCAATAACCACATTACAAAGAATGTTAATAGTAATGCTGCTAACCCTGGAATCAACTTGTTTAAGTTGTCTTGAAGTGTTGTTACAGCTTCAGGTGATAATGTTTTACCACCTAATAATTTAGTGATAATATCTTGTAATTGTTCACCAGTGACAAATTCCCCTTTAGCTGGCAATTGGATATATTGATCAGCTTCTAATTGTACTCTTGTTAACACAAGTGGGAATTTTATGCTTGTCCAACGTTGTACTAAGATTCCCATTACAAACATCCCCACGATTGAAGATACTTTTGTAATAGATTGTAAAATACCACCAGATAAGTCTTTTGTAATTTCAGAACCTTGACGGTAACCTAATTCTTGTGTAGACCACATGAATGCGATACGGATTAAGTTCCAAACAATGAAGAAGAACAATGGTCCAATGATTGAACCTGTTGCAGCTAACCCTGCAGCAATCGCTCCTAAAATAGGACGAATTGTAAACCAGAATACTGGGTCACCGATACCTGCTAGAGGTCCCATCATCCCAACTTTAACCCCTTGAATCGTTGCATCATCAATTGGTGCTCCATTTGCACGGTCTTCTTCCAATGCTAATGTTACCCCTAAAATTGGTGAAGCGATATATGGGTGTGTATTAAAGAATTCTAAGTGACGTTTTAACGCTGCTTTTGAATCTTCTGGATTTGGATATAATTTTTTCAATGCTGGAATAAGCGAGAACGCCCAACCACCATTTTGCATACGTTCATAGTTCCAAGAACCTTGTAAGAATTGTGAACGTAGCATAACGCTTAAGCGGTCTTTTTTAGTTAAAGATACCTTTTTCTCTGTCATGTCATTCACTCTCCTTAATAGTCATTTAAAATGTCGCCAAGTGGGTCTCCTGAACTAGAATTTCCACCCGCAGAACCATTTCCGTTGTTGTTTGATAAGTTTAAATAAATAAATGCTAAGCTTAATGCGATAACCCCTGTAGCAATTAATGTTAATTCGTTTAATGGAGCAATTGCAAAACCAATGAAGAAGAATGGCCATGTTTCTTTTGAAGCCATTAAGTTAATAACCATCGCTAACCCTACTGCTACAACCATGTTACCACCGATTGTCATCCCATTTGCAAACCAATCTGGAATTAATTTTAAGTAGCCTTGAACCACTTCTGAAGATACGAAAAGAAGTGCTCCAGCAGGAATCATAATACGTAATCCTTGCATTGATAATGCTACATAGTGCCAGATAGCTACTCCTCTAAAGTCTCCTTTTTCAGCTGCAGCGTCCATTCTGTGAACTAAACCAACTGCTAAAGTACGTACAACCATTGTTAATACAAGACCAACTGTTGCTAAAGTAACTGCTGTACCAATCGCTAAGTTACGACCAGCCTCAGAGAAGTCATTCCCTTTGATATAAATAATAGCCGAAGCTACTGATGCTAAGGCAGCATCCGGTGCAACTGCAGCCCCAACGTTAGCCCAAGCAAGTGCAATAATTTGTAATGAACCACCAAGAATAATAGCTTCTGTAAGGTGACCAGTTGCAAGTCCGATTAATGTACACGCAATAATTGGTTGATGGAATTGGAATGCATCCAGGATTCCTTCCAAACCAGCTAAGAATGCGACAATTAGGACTAAAATAATTTGAATTGCATTAAAATCCATAATAATCTCCTATCTGTTTGTTATAGTTTTAAGCCTTCATTAGACTTTGCTTCAATCAATTTAAAGATATCCGCTGGAGAGTCAGAAACTACTTTACGAACATCCATCTTCACGCCTAAGTCACGAAGTTTCTTATAAGTTTCTACATCATCTTGGTCCACAGATAATGCGTTACTAATTTGAACTTTACCAACTGAGTGCGCCATTGAACCAATATTCAATTCATCAATTTTAACACCTTGTTCAATCACTTCAAGAGCTTCTTGAGGTGTTTCGAATAATAATAATGCCCTTGTATCCCAAAACGAGGGTCGTTATATACTTCCACTAATTTTTTAAGTGGAATAACGTGAGCACGAACTCCAGGTGGAGCAGCTTGCTCGATTAATTTTTTACGTAAATCATCTTTTGCAACTTTATCTGAAACAACGATGATACGATTTGGATTTGTTGCTTTTGTCCAGCTTGTTGCTACTTGTCCGTGCA
>ERZ772961.140-NODE-140-length-34278-cov-3.597025_pt1 | contig 34278 bp, 38 predicted proteins | sample MGYA00580677_ERZ772961 | MGnify/ENA primary metagenome ERZ772961 (study PRJEB29015, sample SAMEA2738088) | human oral metagenome | biome: human oral; feature: human-associated habitat; material: saliva | place: China | collected 2227 ... | reverse complement strand
TAAAGCAGCAAAGTTTATGTATGAAAATAAAACTTTCTACCACTATAATGGCGATTTAGAAAAAGAAGGAATAAGAGGCGCTTTAAAACATGGTACTTTAGCTATTGGTCAGATTGGGCTAGCTGAAGCATTACAAATTCTTATTGGATGTGACCATACCGAAGAAAAAGGTATGGAATTTGCTTTAGAGATTGAGCAGCTTTTTGATAAAAGAGCAAAGGAATATAAAGAACAATATAAATTAAATTTTGGAGTTTATTATACACCTAGATTTTAATTGTGGGTGCTTTACTAGTAATAGTAAATGTTAAATCCCTACCTAAACGGGCAGAGAGTAATAATCTGATAAGAGAGGCTAAACCTAAAATGGCAAGCTAATCCCGTAGGAAGTCCTTAGAATAAGGATGACTCTAACGACTATCGAAAGTATAGTTCAAGAGAAAAACTTGAATGAATAAATAAGTAGAGTAGCATATAATGCGAAATGGTAGGCTCCGGTGATTTGGTAGTAAGAATTTCCGGATGAAAATATAGTCTAAACTATAATGAAAATTATAGATAAATTGGCAGAAAATTTGTGTTTTACAGCAATGAAGAAGTTTCAAAAAAAGTATGGTCTAATAGACGGTGTTTCTGCATACAAAGATGAAACAAAAGTAGTAGATGGAATGATTGCAGCGTATAAAGAAAAGTATAATAAAGACCCGTCAGAAGAAGATATAAAAGAAATGCGTAGTTTTGCAGCCGAAAAGATAAATATTGATTACAATGTTTATGGCTAAAAATATAGGAGAGTAAAAAAGTGAAGAGGGAAGATTTAGAGCAATTATATAATAAAGCGTGTGAGAAGAATGTGCTTGTACCCCGTAAGTTTATGACAAATAGTGTGCACTGTCCAGTTTTTAAGAAGATGTCACCATTCGAAAAAATTGATGCAGAAAGTAAACTTACAGGGTACAGCCAAGCAGGGTGCATTACGTATGTAGAAATTGGGGATAAAGTACAAGATAACCCAGAAGCATTGGAACAGATTGTAGATTACGGATTAGAAAAAAACTTACCTTACATTGCCATAAATTGTCCCGCAGAGCGGTGTACGACCTGTGGTTTTACTGGTACAATTAAAGAGAAATGTCCAAAATGCAATGGTGAAGACATTACCAGACTTAGACGTGTAACAGGCTATCTTACGGGTTCGTACACCGAAGCGTTTAATGAGGGCAAGCAACAAGAAGTGCATATGAGAGTAAAACATACTGATTATATGTCTAATAAACGTTTTGTTTCATAATTTATAAGTCAATTTTTAATTAAAAAAGCGCCTTTCCATTTTGGTTTGGCGCTATTTTTTTAGTTACAGCTACTATAAATATATAGGAGTTATAAAATGAAGAAAAATGCTCATTGGTACACAAATGGTATAGTAGACCATCAAATAGCTGAAAGTGAATCAATTCCTGAAGGATTTTATCGTGGAAGAACAAAATGTGGAAAAGGCACAGCTGGGTATGTCGGAATAAATAATGGCAAGATTGAGACATACTTAAGACCAGGTGAAGAAATACCAGAAGGGTTTAAGCTAGGTTGGCTACAACAAACTATAGAGCATAAAAATAAAATAAGTAAAAAATTAAAAGAATATAAAAAAACAGCAGAGCATTGCAAAGCAATAAGTGAGTCACATAAAACAAATTCATATTTTGAAAAGATTAAAGCTACCTGTGAAAAGAAATATGGTGTTTCAAATCCATTTCAAGCTGAAGTTTGTAAACAGAAAATAAGAGAAACTAATCTTAAGAGATATGGTGTTGAATACATTTCTCAAAACCCAGAAATTAGAAAGAAACAGTGTTATAAATATAATTACAATGGTGAAATTTTCGATTCTTCATGGGAGTTAGCGGTTTGGATTTATGCAAAAGACCATAATGAGGACATAGTACATGAACCAGAAATTCTAGAATATGAATTTGAAGGTAGGACATATAAATATTTTCCAGATTTTAAGTATAGAGGAAAACTTATAGAAGTAAAAGGCGATCATTTCTTTAACGAAGCAGGCGAAATGATAAATCCATTTACTGAAGAACAAACTGGAAAAACAGAAGCTAAACATCAATGTGGTTTAGCCAATGGTATTATATTCTATAAAACAGCAGAAGTAGAGCCATTTTTAGAATATATAAATAATATTTATGGAAAAGATTATTTGGCTTCTTTTAAAAAGATTGACTAAGAGTTTTTAACTCTAGTTTTGTTAGCATTATCAAAAATTACTGAGAATAGCCTATTTTCTTTTAGAGTGTTGTTCTTACTAAGCTTGTTTAGCTCATTTATCATATCTTCATCACATATAAGATTTTTATTTTTAAATATTTTTAAAGCGCTTTCATTTGCTGTATCTACAAGAGCTATATTATATTTCTTGTCTATAATAGTCTCTAACATATCCGTGAGCATTATATCTAGTGCAGCGCGTCTTGAAAGTTCAATAGTAGTTTCTACTATTTTACCGGATAGTAAACGCCTTTTCACTTTTAGATATTTATAATTATTTGGGATTGGCAATTTCTTTTCTACAGGAAGAAGGAAATAGAATAGGTACTCTTTTATAGTATTATCGTCTAAATTTTTAGACTTAAATTCCTTATATACTAATGCTATCCAATTTAAAAACGGTAACTTATTTCCATTTTCGTCAGTAAAATACTCATATTCATTATAATTGTCAAATAACTTACCAGCGCTTGAAATATTATTTGGAGAATTTGGCTCTACTCTACTGAGTATTCTTCTAACAGCTAATTTTACAGATATTTCATTAAACTTCATTATATAGTTAGTTCTTCAAAAAACATATTATAAATATGGAAAATGAATTATCTTTATTAGATAAGAAATATATAGCGCATACTATTTTTTATGGTAATGGAAAACCAGAATTGTATTGTATAACACCTAAAAATATATTTAAACCTTATGATGGTAAGATAGAAACTGAAGTTATAAATAAATCAGTTGAGGAGCTGCTAGTTATAGCGGGCAAAGATTGTGATATTCCTATTGACCCATTTGTTGATAAAGAAGATTTAGTTGTAATAAATGAATATTATAAGAAGTTTGGTGGATATGTAACTTTGCTTTAAAGTTGTAGATTTTTTAATCTGTTTTTATTAGCTTTCTCAAAAATAAGATTAAATAATCTATTTTCTTTTAAGGTGCTATTTTTGCTTAGCTTATTCAGTTCATTTATCATATCTTCATCACATATAAGATTTTTATTTTTAAAAATTTTTAAGGCACTCTTATTAGCAGTATCTACAAGCGCTATTTCGTATTTCTTGTCTATTATAGTTTCTAACATATCTGTTAGCATTATATCTAGCGCTGTACGTCTTGAAAGTTCAATAGTAGTTTCTACTATTTTACCGGATAGTAAACGCTTTTTCACTTTTAAATACTTATAATTATTAGGAATTGGTAATTTCTTTTCAACTGGCAGTAAGAAATAAAATAAATACTCTTTTATTTTATTATCTGGAATATTATGGTTAAATCTAAAGCTTATATAACAGTACTTTAGCCATGTTAAGAAAGTAATGTCATTACCATTTTCATCAGTGAAATATTCATCTTTATTATAGTTATCAAAACTATAGCCCGCTTTGTGTATTTCATTTGGTTTGTTATCGCTTATTTTTCTTAATATATTTTTAACTGCTGTTTCTATAGAAACTTCATTTAGTATTTTAGACATATATAAATTAGTAACCTTATAATTACATATTATTTTTATGGGCGATGATTTTTTAGAATTAAAAGAATTAGATAAAAAGTATATTATGAAAGCTTATTTACTTACAACTGGAAAAGCTGATATGTATGTTATTGACCCTATAGGCCTTAAAGAACCAGTACCTAATAAACCATTAAAAATTGGTGAAAAAATATATTCTTCTCTTCAGGATGGTTTAAAGGAAGCAGGTAAAAATAATAATACTATGGTAGACCCAATGGTTGATAAAGAAGACCTATCTGTAATAGATAAATATTATAAAAAATTCGGCGGTTATGTTACTCTGCTCTAAGTCGTTGCTTATTAGCCTCTTTAAATATACAGGAGAATAGTCTGTTTTCTTTTAGTTCTTTTCCCATTACTATTGAATTATCTTCTTCTGTATGTTTATATTTGTAATTTAATTTTTTATAGAAGTTGACAATTTTATCTGTAGCAGGCCTAAGTAGTAGTTCATCAACATCTATGGATTTTGCAAAATTCTCTAGTTTCTTCATAAGAAAAGTGCCCAATCCTAGCCCTCTCCAATCAGGATTTATAACCAAACAAAAAACATAGCCGAGCCTTTCGTCATCTTCTTCATATACTTCTAATCCAACATGACCTATAAATATGCCTGAGTCAGAGTATAGGGAAAACTTATAGCTTTCATTTTCCATATTTATAATTTTATCATATTCTTGAGAATGATGGAATTTAAGATTCTTACCATGAACTACTTTAATTTTTAAATTGTTAGATTCCATAATAATATTATTAGCGAGTTAGCTAATACTTTATACTGCTACTGTGTATTTTTACTTTAGTTAAAATATCTACTAATTCCTGCGGTTTTGTAAAGTCTGTGTGTAAGTTATTACTTATATTATAGTGACACCTCTGCGGACCATTTAATATTATTTTCAATATTTTAATAATTTCATTAAGTGGCAGTTTATTATTAGAGCAATTCATACTGTTAGCCTCTTTAAAAGAGAGGTTAGAAAGCTTATTATTGCTACAGTTTAAACTGTAAAAAATAATGTTACTAACATTTAGATTTATAAGTTGATTATTATTGCAATTAAAAGAGTGCATTTTATTTATATTTGTATTTATGCTTATATCTGTAAGTTTGTTATTATTACAGGTCAAATAGTTTAGTTTGGGATTTTTACTAAGGTCTAAATAGGTTATTTCATTATTATTGCAATATAAATAATCTAAATTTTTATTATTACTTAAATTTAAAGTATGGAGTAAGTTGTATGAGCAGGAGAGGCCACTTAAATTTATATTTTTATCTACATTTAAGTCTAAAATTTTACAAAAGTTGCATTTAAGGAATTGTAATTTTAAATTTTTTTCCACATTTATACTGATAAGCTTATTATTGCTGCAGTTTAGGCTAATTAAATTTATATTTTTTTCTATATTTAGATTGGTAAGTTTATTTCTGGCACAATTTAACTTTTGTAAATTTATATTTTTACTAACTGTTAAGTTTACTATATTGTTTCTAGAGCAATTAAGTGTATTTAGGTTTATATTCTTATCTATATTTAACTGCTTTAACTGATTGTCAATACAATATAAACATTTTAAATTTATACACTTACTAACATCTAAGTATGTTAATTGGCTATTACTACAATTTAAGTCTTTTATATTACCTTTTATAATTATGTCTTGTTTATTATCTATAAGATTAACTTTTACTTCAAAATAGAACTCTTCATCGGTAGGTAGTCCACTATACAATTTCTTCCCAGCATTCCATATTTCTATATAAGGCGCCTCTGCATATAATGTATATGTATTGCTAGTAGCGCGTAGTCTTATCTCACCCATTTTTTCATATATAACTTCTCTATTTAATCTAGCAATATTTATCTCTTTTAGTTTGGTTAGCAAGTTTTCCACTACTAATTTTTTATATTTTAACATATAAAAATTAGTATTGTAGAGCTAAGTTCGCTGGCCACATTTTTATATTTTAAATATAGTAAGTTGTAATCAAATTTAAAAATAAAAAGGAAATTATGGATAGGAAAAAATTTTTTGAAAGATATTCGCCATTATTTGGTACGTCTTCTTTTAATGATACTTACGAGACTTGGCTTTCACTTCCAGAAGAAGAAAGAAAGCAATTAAAAAGCAAAGCTATAAGTGAGGGCAATATAAATTCTTTACAAAAATACCCAGATAGATATAAGAATCTTAGTGAAAAATTACGTGGAAGAACAAAGCCTTCTGAACAGAAAACTAAACCACCAAAAGAAAAAGTGAAAAAAGAACCAGTTAAAAAAGTAACTAAAATTCCAGTTAGAGTATTACCAAAGCCTAAAAAAGTAGCTTTTGTGCCGAAAGTTTTGCCAAAGGATGTTTCATTAAATGAAAAATGCGAATCTGAATTACAGACATTTGTAAAGTTAATTTTACCAGAAGCACAAATTAATGCTTCAACTATAATTAAAGATGTAACTTTTTCTGTATATAGCGAAAAATTTAAGGTTGCTATAATGGTACATGATAATTATAAGAGGTCAGAAGCTTGTATTGAACCGCCGGGTACTTTTAATCAGTTAAAGATTACAGAATTATGTGAGAAAGAAAATATTAGACTTATTCATATTTTTAGTGATGAATGGTTATTACAACAGCCAATAGTAAAGTCCCTAATATCTTCTGCCTTTGGTGTTTATAGCAGAAGATTTTTTGCTAGAAAACTTAAATTTAAAGAGCTTGATAGACAAACTGGTAATCAGTTTTTGAGAGAAAATCATATTCAAGGCTCAGTTCCAGCAGAACATTTCTATGGCCTTGTGACGGATGCTGGCGAATTAATGCAAGTTATTTCTATAGGACATAATAGATTTACTAAAGATAAAAATACAGAGCTTATTAGAATGGCAACAAAAATTAATTGTCAGGTAGTTGGTGGTTTTTCTAAACTTATTAAAGACGCCGGTATAACTGAAATAGAGAGCTATGTTGATAGACGGCTTTTTGATAGTAAGGGGTACAAAGCTAGTGGTTGGGAGTTAGTGTCTTCATCCGCGCCAAGATATTTTTATACGGATGGTGTAAATAGAGAGAACAGACAAAGATATATGAAGAAAACATGTTTAAAGAAATGGCCAGAATTTATTGGGTCCAGTATGACAGAATATCAAATGTGTACAGCAAAAAATTTATTTAGAATTTATGACTGTGGTACTTTTAAATACAAATATGCTGAGAAGGCGAAGTAGTATATGAGATATGCAGCTCTTATTGAAAATGATATTTCAGATTCAACTGGTGGTATTTGTGTTTCTTTCTGGTTTCAAGGTTGTCTATTCCACTGTAAAGGCTGTTTTAATGAAGATACATGGTCTTTTACCGGTGGGAAGGAATTACCAGAAAATTATTTAGAAATTATAGATGAAGCAATAACTAAAAATGGAATACTCAGGAATTTTTCTGTTTTAGGTGGGGAACCACTCTGTAAAGAGAATAGGGAATTAGCCGCTAAAATTCTAGAGCATGTAAGAACAAAATTTCCAATGATAAATATTATATGCTGGACTGGTTATACCTATGAAGAATTATTAGCTGAGAATGATGATAATATAAATATAGTTTTAAATAATATTGATACTTTAGTAGATGGACAATTTATACTAGAAAAGAAAGACGTAACTCTGAAATTACGTGGTTCTTCTAATCAAAGAATAATACATTTTAAAGATGGAAAATTTTTTAAAATTGAGGAGTAAGATAAATGAAAGAATTTAAATTTAATGAAGCAGTGGAAAAGCCACAGCATTATCAAGATATAGCAATAGTAAATAAATCTAATAGTGTTAACTTTGAAGCAATAGATATTATAGATTCAGTTGTAGACCATTTGAACTTTAAGCCATCAGCTTCACATGCTATTGGAAATGCTCTTAAATATATTTTACGATGTGGAAAGAAAGAATCCGATAACAGTTCTACAACAGATTTAAAAAATAAAGCTAAACAAGATTTATTAAAAGCTGCTTGGTATTTAAATAAAGCAGCTGAAAGACTTTAATCTCTTTTTAAGGGGCTGGCGGCAAATCATCTGGATTTACAAGACAGAATCTCCAACCCCTTGGTTTCTTGTAAAATTCATCAATCATAAAATCATCAATTACATTGATAGCGGATTCATAATTCTTACATTTAAAAGCTAAATTTAATACATCTTCTCCAGATAGCTGGTCACAATATCTTTGAGTAAATTCTAATGGCTGGTCATGATATTCTTTTAATATATAATAAAATAATTTATTAGCAAATTCAAATTCTGAGTACTTTTTATAAATAGCATCTTCTTTTACTTTTAGCATACTTTAATTAGCGCTAGTCTAAGCGTTTTAGCAAACCATTTATTATAAACAGCGAAACATCAGTTCTTGTTTCAAACTCTACACTATTTACTGTTAATATTGGGTTACCTTTAGAAATAGTATAAGTTGCAATATCAGTATTAGGAAGTAGTACTATAAGTTTAATAGTTGATTCATCTAATTTAACTATTTCTAAGCTCAAGTAACTCACTTCTATGAAGCTTAGAAAGTCTAATGAAACAAAATCAGAAAAAATTAAAGCCTCTTCACATTTCTTTTGATAAAGCTGTATTAATTTTGAATCTACAGGAATTTTATTATAATTTTCTATAACAAATTTCTTATTTCCTACGCTAAGGCCCTCTACTGCTTCTGCAATAGTTTTATTATTAAGTTTAAGCCCTATTACATCTTCTACACCTAAAAATATACTATTGTGTGCAAAAAAGAAAGGAGTATATACAAAGTTTTTATAATCATTTAAGTTGCTATAAAAAGCAGTTTTGTATATGCTATTAGAAATATTCATATTCTGCCGCATCTATTTTTTGAGTTTTTAGGAAAAGACGCATTCCATCAACAAAATCATCAAGAACTAGGAAGTCTTTATTTAAATAATCACAATGGTATATTGTTTCTGAATCTATTTGTACTATGTCTATGGTTATAATTATCTTATAGTATATATTAAATTCAATTTCTAATAAAATTTTATTTTCAGTTCTAAAAAGAACTAAAATGTTTATAAAATTAAGGCTAAGAAATTCTAAAAGTTCAGCAGGTAAAAATCTATAAATATTATTTATAGCCTCGCATTTTTGCTTATATAAATTTATTAGGGTTTTATCAACTGGTAATTTTTTATATAGCTCCTCTGTTTTTTCTCTAGAAACACAAATAAAGCTTCCAGATACTTCTGATTGAGATTCACCTTGAATTTTTGATTTTAATACCGCCTCTTCTAAACTATCATATGAAGCAATTCTATTATTATAATATTTAGCATTTATAAATTCAGAAACAGATTCTCTATAAAGAGATTTATAAGTATTATTAGTTATAAGCATCATAACATCCTCAAAAAATCTGAAAGATATTTTAATAAGTCATCCCTAAAAGTTATAAAATCTGTTAACTCACCATCAACTTCAATACATCTATACATAGCATTTTCTGAGCCAACAGAATATTTTTCCATAGTAAGGCGCTTTACAGCATATTGTCTAAACTCTAATTCAATTATAAGTTTATTTTCACTTTTATGAAGTACCTGAATATGAATAAAATTATTTTTCAAAAAATTATATAAAGAAAAAGATAAAAAATCACCTATCTGCTTAATTAATTCAATCTCAGAAGTGTAGAAAGCAACCATTTCATGAGGTACTGGTGAATAGCTATTATATATCTTTTTTATTTCTTCTACCTCTTCATTGCGTAATTTCAAAATTTTTTCCAGCGGTATTCCTTGAATTTTGTATAGAATTATAGCCTCATTAAGTTCATAATCTAATCCATAGTTATGGCCATTTAAAAAGCGGTCTAAATAAACTTTTATGGCTTTTTTATACAATTCTCTATACTTTGAATTACTAATAACTTTCATATATTAAAATTTCGGTGTATAAGAAAGAACATCATATAATACTTCATTAGTAAGACACTCAGATGTTCTAAAACCAACATCATTATAGTAGAAACTATCAAATAGGTAGTCATATGTTATAGTACAAATTTTAGAATATCCGTCAGAATAAATAAACTTTAATCTTATATATGAAGAATTTGTACATTCAAGAATTTGAATAGCAATTTTGTATTTAGTTTGTTTAATTATTTCAAGAGTAAAAAAGTAACTAAGCTTTTTCAAAAAGTCATACTGTTTATTATAATAATCTATTAAGGACTTATCTAATTTTACTTTATAAAAGGTTTTTAATACATCTTTTGTGGGTTTAAGTACTCTACCACTATTAGAGAATAACTGTTCTGCACCATTAAATTTCTCAACTAAAATAGCTGTTTCTAAATCAGTATGTTCTGTTATAAGAAACAAAGCGCCAAAGTATTGTTTTTCTTTTTCTAAAATTGCAGTATTAAAAGCTTCAATATATTTTCTATTAGGAATATTATCACCCATATATAATTATATGTTTTTAAAAGCTCAATTTTTCAAAGCCACAATCGAATATAACTGTGAATTTATTTTCAAAAACATTTTCATAGAAATTTTTCGACTTGGAATAACATTGTTCTTTAGAAAAGTCTTTTAGTTGAATTATATTGTAATTTTTGCTTAAAAAATAAGATATTGGTGTATTTCTTTTTCCAAATTCATATTTTAAATTTTTGTAGTAGATGAATGGCTTTCTATAGTAATCCCTAAAAGACTTTGGGAAATTCAGAATTACAAAATCACTATAATACGAGTAAGACAGAACGCCATCTTTTATAGAAACTTCAGCAATTTGTATTTCATCAAAAAATATCTTAAACTGGCTTTCATTTACTTTTCTAATTTCACATTCATCGAATTTAAGAATTTTTGGTTTAATAACTCTTTTAAGTAATTTAAAATATTTTTCTTTATCATTTAGGAATTCGCATTCTTTAATAGTTACAAGACGAATTCCAAGTTTATAGCATTTTGTTTGTTTATATGCTGCTACTTTTTTCATTTCTTGGAAATACTCCCTAGAAGAAGCACCATGATAGTAGTCACCGTCAAACTCAATTGCTAAATTTAAGTCTGGCAAATAAATATCTAATTCTTTAGGATATAGAACTCTTCTATCATTTTCAGTTATTTCTCCACTGTATATAGAGTTTATATAATCGACAATTTCTTTTTCAGATTTAGAGGTTCCATTGGACCAATCACATGAGTAACAGTCTGGACAACGTTGTACACGCCTCGCATTTGTTTCATAGCTTTTTCCACATTTTAAACAAGTACAAGCTATTTTAGCAAATGTTTCTTTTCCACCTTTAAATTTGTCCAAGTTTGGTCTTATTCTATTATCTAGCATCTTAAAAGTGCTAAACCCATCGAGAATGTCAGCTATTTTTTCTACCGCTTCATCAAACTGACTCTTTGCTCTTAGTTCTCTAGCTTCTTTTGTTTTTAGATAGCAGTCCACACCATATCGTTTTAAATTTGTTTCCTTTATTTTTTGTTTTATAGCATCAGTTCTAAAAACATTGTCAACGCCATATTTCTGTTGAATAACATAAGTTATAGCACAGTCATGACATAGAAGCTTGTCTTTGTTTTCTAATCTTTCTATTCTTACTTTATATTCTTTGCCACAATGTTTACAATTAAATTTTATTTTTGTGTCATGTCTTATTATATTTTTATTCAGTTTTTCAAATGTAGCGTACGAATCAACTTCTAATATGGAAGGATGATTTTTAAAATAGTATAGCTCTTCATCAGAAATATTTTTCATACTTTTAATTATAGCACATTCGTGACACATGTTTGTTCCATTATTTATATTTTTCTCTTTTTTACAGTAGTTGCAGATTTTTCTCATATCTAAAATATTTGCTAATGTCTAAATATATTTTGATCTCTACAATACTAATTACTTTATAAAACTCTATATAGGGGAAATAGTTCCCTAGCAAAATGGGAGAAGATATAATGTTACAACGACTAAGAGAGTGTGTTTGTTTTAGTCCTAAATATTATCAGGATATAACTAATACAGCACCACAGCATATTAAAGAAGCTCTTAATTATAACACTGTAGTAAAAAGTGACCACTTAACAGAATCAGGAATTGATGAAGCAGTAAATAGACTTAGAGAATCTAATGCTATTGCTGATAATATTGTTGCCACTGTTATTTCTAAATTAAGAGAACGCGGTGTAAATGTTGGCGAGCGTAAAATCTATAAAGTTCCAGTTGGTAGATGGGATAATCTAAACGGTAATAAGCGTATTTACCCTAAGAAACTTTGGGAAAATGTAATGAATGACCAGCGAACTGTCTGGCAGAATAATGTTGGCCTCGCTAACCATCCTCAAGAATCGGAGGGCGCTGGCTCCATTAAGGACTCTGCCATCGTTTGGCTCGGTATGGAATTAGACGACGTAGAGAAGATTGTCTACGGTATTGGTACTTTTGTTGGTGTTTTCGGCCATTTATTTCAGGATATTATAGATGCTGGTGGACGTGTCGGTTTTAGTTCATCTGGTTTTGGTGAGATTATGCCTGGTACTAACATGGTAAATCCAGATACTTATCAGATTGAACGTTTAGCAGACGTAGTGCTTAATCCATCACAAGATGTATATGGAGATATTTCTATGGAACAACGTGGTTTAGGAAATATTGAGTATACTAAGCAGCAGCCTATTCATGAAAATTCTAATACTCCTAATAATAATATAAAGGAATCTCAAGACATGTCAAAATCTATTCTTACTAAAGTGGAAGAAAAAGCCTTTAGAACTTATGTTTCTTCATTTATTGAAGAAGCAACAGATATAAAATCACCTAGTGCACAACTCAAAGAACTTCAGAGCATTAAAGAAATGTTTGAAGATGGAATTGCGCCGGACCTTAAAGAAAAACTTGAAGAAAAAATTAATGCTAAACAAGCAGAATTAGAGAAGCTTGTAGAATCAGCAATTTCAATGAAAGAAGAGCTCGGAATGGACTCACTAGAAGACATTACTGATGGCACAAAACGTGTTATTGAAGAGGGCGTTTCCTTAGCTTCTAAAGTTGAAAATTATAAGAAAATTATAGAGGGTCTTACTGAGCGCAATCGTTCGTTACGTTCAGAAGTAGAAAAGCTTCAAGAAGCAAATGCTATCTATGAAGCAGAAAAGCATGATATTCAAAAAATTAAAAATTCACTTAATAAAACTGTAAAAGATTTAAGTTTGAAATTAACCTTAAAAGAAGCAGAAGCTCTTACTGAAAAGGAAGAAGACAAGAAGCTGTCTAAGCTTTCAGAACAACTAAATCAGTCTGTTCAAGCACTTAGAAAAGTTAATATGAGTAAACTTAAGTCTGATATGGACTATAAAAAATTGCAGGATAAAACTGCCAAACTTGAAGAAGAATTAAATAGAGCTAATACTCGAATTATGTTGAAAGAACGTAAAGAGGAAGCTCTTTCTCGTGCCAATGATTCAAAACTTGTTAGCACACGTGAAACTTTAGATAGTTTGAAAGAAAGTTTTGATAAAAAAGAGTTTTCTTTTAAGCAAATAATTAAGAAGTATAAAGATGGTAATTACGAATTAGAGAAGCGCAATGGCATTCTTGAATCAAAGATTAAAGCTGCCAATAAAATGCTTAATAACCTTTATAAGTCCAATAATATGCTTAATGATTCTATTAAAACTTTGAAAGAAGCAGCATTAGCTGGAAAAGATGAATTTATCAAACATATTAAAGAGTCTATTGAAGATATTAATAACTCTGGTTTAGCAGAAATTTCACTTGATAATGACGGAACGCTTATTATCAATAATGTTAACTCTGTAAAAGCGAATTTAAATTCTGATACTGCTTGTCCTTCTTGTGATAATACTGAAGAAGTAGATATTGGAAGTGCTGCAACTGATATGCTTGATGAGTATGCTGAAAGCTTAAGTAAAAAGCGCTTATCCCAACTTTTAAATTTTAGAGAAGCCGACGGAATTTTAATTGAGAAATACTGGGCTGACCAACTTTCACACTTTGGTGAAGCACTTATGCCATTTGAACATAAAATTCGTGATGCAAAAACTTTAGCAGAAGCTCAGCGTGAGTTCTTTAAGATTTTGCCGTTTATTTCTAACAAAATAAGTTCTGCTAGAACTACTCCAAATGAGATTCGCCAGAAGCGATTAGAGGAATCAACTATTCCTGTTAAACCTGTAGTTAAACGAGAATCGATGGCTGATAGATTTGGTCTTAAATAGACTTTTGGAGTAACTAAAAGCTATGGACAGAACAGAATTAATTTTAGCTAAACTACGAGAGAGAAGGGCTAAAGCAGAAGAAATTACTGAAAGTCCTTCCGAAAATACTGAACCCGAACAGCCAGCAGTAAAGCCTAAAAGAACTTATAAGCGTAAAAGTAAAGCTGCGGCAGCGCCAGATCAAAATAGTGTTACAGGTGAATTGGAACAACCAGTAAAACCCGAAGAAGCGCCGACACAAGGTGCGGAGCAAAAAGCTGAAGATAATAGCAAAGTGGTACAGGATGGCGCTGACAGCGAAAAGAGGCTTATTGATAATATTAAAAGTATACTTGGAGAAGACGGCTTATCCAACTACCTTAATAGTAGAAAAGATTTAGAAAATCTTTGTACTGAAAATGGCATTCCACTTGATAATTTATCAAAGCAAGCTATTATTACTGCTATAGATGCCAAAGGGGAAGAATTTTTACCAGAAAAAAGAGATTTTTTAGCTAAGTTAGACTCAATTTACAATATTATAGATGGCTACTTTAATATTGTTAAATCCGAATTAAAAATGCCAGAGCTAACAGAGCCAAAATTATATGAGCTTATAAAAAAGTCTAGTAATTCAGAAGCTACTAGTAGTAATACTAAAGAGGAACAAGTAGTTGAAACTACAGACGACGGTGATGAAATACCTAAAAAAGGTGATGACCCATATAATGGTATTCAAGAAAAGGAAACGCTAGAAACTATTCAAGATGATTTTTATAATCAAATAGTAAGTATAGCAGCTTCTTATTATATTCATAAAAAAGAGGAAGAAAATAATAATAGCATTTTACATGCACCAAATTTGGATGACGAAAGAAGAGCTCTTATTACACAAGAGCTTACTAAAAATCAAGAAGATATTTATGCTTCATTAAAGTCTGGATTGGAAGAATATAATAAAATTGCTCTAGAATTTAAAGCTAAAGCAGAGCAAAATAACATCTTAGATAGTAAGATTGAGCCTGTACAGAAACCAGGAGAACTTATTAAAGTTTTTGAGGCGGTATATTCTATTCCAGAATATCGCGGAATGATTGATAATTTAGTAAGTCTTTCAAGATTAGAAAGTGCTGAGCCAGAGGCATTTATTGAAGAAGCTCAACAACAAGCTACGAGTATAGCTAATGAAATTAAGTCTGCTACACAAGATTTAAATGAGCAAGAAATATGGTCAGAAGGCATAAGAGCATATGCTAACTTGCTTGTTAGTTATCAAATGGTAATTAAACAGGCAGACCAACTTGGTTTATTAAATAACAGAGCGGATACTTTCTTTAAAGTTTTAAAGATTGCTTCAGTTGCGCTATCTATAGCTGGCTTTGCTATGCCAATGTTAGGAATTGCTGGAACTACAGCTAGAATTGTTGCTGGGTCGGCAAGAGCTATCGGTAGTATTTCAGCAGCTGCAATAGGCGTTAGAAGAGCAGCAAGAGCAGCTAAAGCTGGGGACACTAAGAGTGCTATTATATACGGTGGGCTAGCAGCTGTTTCGTCCTATGTTGCTTATAACGCTGTTTCAGATACTGTAGCAGCAGTAAGTACAGCGCAATTACAGTCTCAACTTGATAAAATTGAATATGGTAAGCCAGCAATAGCTAAATATGAGAGCGAAGTTAAGAATATACAAAGTCAAATAGACACTAAAACTAGAATGCTATCAGATGGTGGCACTTATGGACCACATGGTGAATTTACGCCCATTCCTGATAGAGCTGCTTTGGAGAAGGATATAGTTGGCTTAAATAAACAATTAGCTTCAACAAATGCTACATTAGAAACTGCTAAATTTGCTACACTTGACCCGAAAGCCTTCTTACAAGCTAAAGAAGACCTAAAAGCTGGAAAAATAGATTTAGCTAAATTTGAAGAGTATAAAAAAGACCAGGCAGAAATATATACCGTTATAAATCAAGAAACTGCTACTTATGCAGAAATTGGAAATTGTTCGGCGATAGAGCATAAATTTGATAATTTACCAAATCCCCAAAATATGACAGCTGCAGATGCACAAAACTTTGTCCAGTCACAGAAGTTAAATCCAGATGGCTCAAATTGGTATGTGGAAGCAGTAAAAGCATCTTCCGAAACTGGTAATCATGATATTCTTGATAAAGCTAACTCTGTGCGGTCAGCAATAGATGCTTCGCCGATAGGTCAACAAGCTAGTGCTGATAATGTTCAAAACTATTTAAATGCTACTGCTAATGGAAATAGCTATTTATACAGCGCTAATAATAGACTGTTGAATGGGTACTCAGAAGCATTTTTACACGATGTTAAGAAAACAGACTACTATACCCGTCTAGTATCTAATGATGGCTTATTTAAGGGAAGATCACAAGACGCCGACAACTTTATTAAAGATATATTTAGAGCAACAGTTAGAACAGGTAATAAGTTGGAAGGGCAGCCGGTAGAAGAGCTTATTAAGAAGTATAATGTAAATAATTCTAGCTATTTTACAGAAGTATTAACAAATAACAAAGATGGTAACTTACGATTTGGTGATATTTGGTATAGAACAGCTCAAGGCAATTCGGTAGTTACTGGTTCTACAGATGGAGTTAATTCTGCGCTAGACAGATATAATACAATGTTAAGAAATGATTTATCTAATCAGCAATTTGGATATACACCAAAAGTTGATTTATCTACAGCACAAAATAGTATTGGTAAACAGGCAGCAGATGCTGCTGGTGGGGCGGTAAATGCTGTTACAATTGCTACTAAGCCTAGGGCTTATACAGAGTCTACTAATATGCCAATTATAAATACTGGTGTTTTAGAAGATTGGAGCAACTTTAGTAAAGTTGGAGTATTATAAAATTGGAACTTAAAGAAGAAAAATTTTTAAAAGAGTTATTAGAAGAAGTAGATTCATTAACACCACAACAGCTGCAGGAACGCTTAGCTAAACTAGATGAAGCCCAAGTAGCAGGTATATTGTTATCACAAATAAAGACTATAAAAAAGCAAGTAAAACGTGTTAATAGGGATATGAGCAAAATAAGGTCTAATATGACTAAAGCAGGAAATAATGACCAAGTTTTGCTTAGAAAAATGAAAACTGTTGCTACATATGTTAGAAATCTACAACAGAAGGATAAGTCATATGGTGGGAATAGCTTATTAGACGCAATGATAAATATTGCTTCTAAAGCAAAAGCTTCTAGGGTAGAGGCTGGCTCTACATCTGACAATTCTATGTCGGACTTATCAGTTAGCACTATTAAGTCTAATATGAAAAATGCTGTTAAAGATGCTAAGAATGAAATTTCTGGAGCAGGTGTTGTAAAAGATAACGCTATGGAAGTTGAACCTAGTTGGATGAGCGGAATTTAAAATAATTTGTGGCCAGCTTTTTGTGGGCTTTTTTCTTTTATGGCTTTCCTTAGTAATTGAAGTTCCTTAGAAAATTTTAGTCTTTTACATATTTTTTCTGCCGCTTGTAAAATTTTTACATTGCAGTCCAAATTAAAATCTATTTTTTTATAGTGCCATAGAATTAATTCTGTTTCTAAATCATTCTCTTTTCTTGAGAGTTTTGCTGACTCATATATTCTCTGGAATAAAGCTTCACTAAACATATAAATAATTAGTTTTTCACGAATATATTTTAGTAGGAATTATGATTAGTTATAATATTTCAAGAGAAGTTTTAAATTTAATTTTAGAAGATATTTCAGCTTTTAAGCTTATTGTTAAAGATTCAAGGCATATAGTATACATTGAAGAAAATAAGTTAATAATTTTATTAGAGAATAGCTTTAATATAGCTATGCTTGAATATGAAATTTCCGATTTAGAAATTGTAGATAGTAAAAGCTATTTTGTTTGTAATATTCAAGAGTACGTTCACTCTTTAAATAAATTATGTAATAAAGACGGTTCTGTAAGAACAGAAGTAGAAATAAATAGCAATACTACTAAAATAACAGTAATAAATACAAATACAGAATTTAAAATATCACTTATGAATTATGATGGGCTTTCTGAAAAGTTTGCTCAGCTATCTAAAAATAAAGTTAATGAATTACTGGAAAAGTATTTCGTCGAAAATTCAATAAAGTTTTTAGTTTCCAAAGAGTTATCAGATTGTATAGCAATAATTAAAAGGTCTATGTTCGCTACTGGTAATGAAGTAAACTCAGCAATCTTAAATAAAAATAAACTTACTTATTGCGACCCACAAGGTATTATAAATTTTAATTTAAGTAAAAATTTTTCAGACTATGATGGTGATGTTTATATTCAGCCGGCTCTTCTTGATAAGGCTTCATCTTTTAGCAAAGCAGTAGAAGAGTTAACAATAGAACTTGATAGCTCTATGCGATTTGCTTATATGAAAGCTAATAATAAGCAGCTCTTAGTATCGTTGGACTTAAATAATTTTCAATACCCGGATGATAGCGATATAAAATATATTGAGCCAGCATTGAATAACCAACTGAAAATAAAAATTAATATTGCAGAATATAAGGAAGCAATGTTAAAATTTGATGGTCTGTTTAATAGCGATTGGAAATATAATAACATAGATACTATAATTACAGATGAATTATTAGCAAGTAGCTCATTAAAACTTGTACATGAAGATTTCAATGCTTCTGTAGAAACATATCTTAATTTTGAGGTTGTAGAAAATAGTTTAGAAACTAATAATTATAGCTTCTTATTGCCTTCTTCCTATATAGAGGATTTATTAAACTTGGTAGTATCTGAAGAAGATGTTATATTAAGTTTTTCACCAATCGATACAAATCAGCAAAATGGTTTAGGAATTAGGATAGAGTCTAAAAAGATTAATGCAATAGCTATAAAAATAATCCCCTCGTGCTAATATTTACTTTATGATGGGTGTTAATGAGGATGTTATCTTTCAAGATATACAAAACAAAGCAAAAGAGCGTGGGTTTTATGGAACAGTAGAAGAAAAGCCACAGACCGAACAAGATTTATTCGCTTTACAAGCTAAATTCTTGGCTAAGAAAGAAGAATATAGATTAGCTTGTAATAAATATTTGGAAGAAGTTAAAGTAAATAAAAATATAGAAAAGCCAATCGACGAATCAAGACAAGTATGGTCTGAAATGCTTGATATTGTATTTTCTTATACTAAGTCTTGTGTCTTAAAAAGAAATAAAAATAAATGTTTTATGCAGCCAGAAGAGGTAGTAGAGAAGTCTTTATCTGCTGCTTTATCATTTATGAATCAATACCTTAAGAATGATGAATTTTATGTTGGTGCGTCATTCTGTGGCATGATAAGATTAAAGATTGTAGAAGCACTTTATAAAAATCTTAGAAAACCAGATGAAGAAAAACATCAGATAAGTTTATCATCTACAATAGCAAATGACAGTTATAATGAACTTGTAGATACAGTAACTTACGATAACGATTTACTTCATTCTTCTCAAGAAGTTTTAATTGAAGATAAATTCTGTAAACGATCGCTACAAGAAATAACTGATGAGTTATTATTAGAGATTGATGAAGTAGTCGGTAAAGAATCCAAGAAAGCATTATTAGCACGTTTATATATACTTATGAGTATTCGTGGACCAAAAGTAAGGCATACTAAAAGGCTCTTTAAACAAAAATGGGCGCCTTCTTTTAAAATGGAACAATTCTTAGATTTATCAGCTTTAGAGCTTAGAGATAGAATAGCAGAAAATATTTAGAATTTAAGTTCACTAATTACTCTATGAATAGGCTAGAGCATCTTTTAAAATTAAAAGAAAATCCAGAGAATATATATTATACATGGAAAGCATTAGGTGGTATATCTGCTAATAATAGTACTCTTATATATACTAAAGATTGTTTATATAGGATTACAGAACCTGGCGATTTTGAAGATGCTTTTGTATTTTGCTTAAATGAGTATATAACTGCGCTAGATAAAGGTTTTGAACAAATAAATTGGAATTCTATTGGCTTTGATGAATTAGATGGAAGATGTTTTTTTTATCAGGGTGTTGAATCTCCAAACTTCAGAGTTATACTAACACCGGAAAAATTTAAAGAATTAAATTTTATAGACCCACTCCTACCAAACTATGTAGACCCAAATATACCGGTTGGTTTTATTCCGTTTGAAGAAAATGGAAAAATAAGTTTTAGTTCTAATATTATTATGCCAGATGAAGAGTACATAGTAATAATGACAGAAATGGGTGTGCCCTTTCTAAATGAAGATGAATTAGAATATAGTAAAGATACAGTATTAAAAACTTGTATTAAACCAGCGATAGATGTTTACTACTCTTATTTCCCTTTAGTTATAGACGAAGCCTACGGACCAGTTGGTAGTGGTGCACAATGGGAAGTAGAATACCATAATTTCCCAGAAAATAAAACTGCTATAGCCTATAAAGCTAATCCATATATTACTTTAGGAGCAGCAGGTACTACTGGCACTAGCGCATACTCATCAGCATTCGCTTATACTAGAGAAAACATGTTTAGTTATGGTGGTTCTAACATGGGCGGAGTTAGATGGGGCAGGGGTTTAACTTATAGAAAACCAGTTCCAGGTTTTGTGGGGCTACATAATTCTGAGTCTATGCTAATGGCAATGGCGGCAAGACAAGGCTATCTAAACTACTTTAGACGTGAATATGCTAGAGATGTTATAAAAGACGGAAAAAAATATGCTCAAGGCTACGCTTCTACCGGTGGATTTTTAAATATACACTGGCTTTGCACAGATTTAGACTACTCTCATATACCCTATGACCAATTAATGAATGTTAGAAAACTTTGTACAGCTTATGTACTAAGAAATTTTGGTTCCTTACGAACTCTACTAAAATCTGACTCTAACGTGCCATTTAATACTGAACAGGCTTTAAGTAGAGCAGATGACTTAGAGCAAAAAGTATTGGAGCTATTCCAAGAAAATAAACTTGCAATTTCTCTTGCAGCCCATAGAGGCGGCCAATAATAACATATAAATTTAAAGAGGACAAAAATCATGAAAGATATTAATGCTGATATTAAAGATTTTAAAAAAAAGATTGATATAATATTAGACCCAAATGATTATGAAGCAAAAGTCGATAAAGGAATTTTTGAAGAGGATTTAGATGTAGATATTAATTATAATGGCAAAGAATATAATTTCTCTTCCATCAATGAAGCAGCACAAGCTATTATAGATGATATTATTCCAGTTGATTGGTCAAAAGCTAGAATTTCATTAGACTCAGAAAAATTATTTACTAATGTATGTACTGCACTTTTACAGGCAGCAACTGGGTGGGACGCCGGTCGTGGTGATGGCGCCTTAGTTAGAATTTCTTGTTTAGGTGGAATGTCTGTAGATATAAGTGAAGAAAAAGCAGAGAAACTAAAGCAGTATGATGATTGGTATAACATTTGGTTTGATTTTCATGGATTAAAAAGTCTCTCTCCCGCTGAAAGAAAAACAGCAGTAGCTAAAAAAAGTATAGCTAAGAAAAGAGCAAGAATTGAAGAAACTGGTAAAGCTATTGAAGCGAAATTTCAGTCAGCTTTAAAGTCTGCAGACTATTATATTAAAACTGGTAAAGAAGTAGATGGCTTTTCTATTGAAGAATATTTAGATGGCCTTGTAAAATCCTCACTGGAAAACTTAGAAAGAGTTGGTGATGAAGCTAGCAAAGTTGAAAAAGAAAATTTAGATAAAGTTAACGATGTTAGTGATATTCTCATAGTGTACCATGATGAACTAGAAAAAAAGTTAGAGCAGGTTAGACTAGCAAAACAAAAATTTAGAGATGAGGCTAATAAAAAGTTCGAAAAACTCGCTGCTGAACGACAAGCAAAATATAAAAGTAATAAGTTAGAAATTAGTAATTTTATTTCTAACCTTAATCCTTGCTTTCTTACAAAAAAAAATAGAAAAAATATTATTAGTATTATAAGTAATTTTAAAATCTATAAAACAGAATATAAAGGAGACGTTGGGCGTGGAAAATTATTCAGCTTTATAGATAATAATTTTGGTGTTCCTTTTGCAATAGATGAAGTAACAAAAGAACGTAAATTTATAGATTTTACAAATAAAAAGCTTATTGACCTTATTAGAATAAACTGTAATAGAAGTCCTTACTTAAAAGGTAAACAAGACTTAATAATAGAATATATAGAACAAGTATATGATTTTATTAGAAAAACTAAAGAACTTGGTTTTTGGTTTTATGATGTAATAAATATTTTTAAAGAAGTTTTGGACGCAAATAGCTCTAATGACAAAGCCCAGCGTTTAAATAAAAATTTAAAAAATATTCAAGAGTCTAAAGAACTAGAAGAAACAGAGTTAGGAATTTTAAAGGAATTTTTTAATAACTAAAATTAAAAAGCCGGTTTTAGACCGGCTTATTTTTTTTTAATTAAAGAATTTTACGATTTTTCCATTTGTTTCTTTTTTAATTATCTCTTTTTTCTTAAATTTCTTAAATAAATCTTTATCAAAGAATATATCACCATTATAGGCGTTATCAAATTCAGTAACTATAAATTCGTCTATAATATCTATATATTTGCTGTATGTTTTAGCACCGCCAATTATAAATACTTCATTAGGTGAAAAATTTTTAATTTTAGTTATAGAATCATCATTACATCCTGATTCTTCGTATTGGTTTAGTATTGTTTTTTGAATGGCTTTAAAGTTTGTATTTAAGTGGTCAAAATTACTTATTCGTTCATTGCCTAGTAAAAATTTATCATTTATAAAAACAAATCTATAATCAAAAGAATTTACTGGAATAGAATGGAATAAAGTATCAAGCCTATTTTTAGTCATATCTACTTTATTAGATAATATTGGATTTTGATTTGAATAAAACTTTTCTCCTTCTAAAACCCTAGCATCAACTAAATTAAGTCTATTTTTAAGTGGCCTTTTAAAGTTCTTAAATGTATTATATCCGTATATTACAATCTTATTTGTAGTAAGTTCTTTAAAATTTTGCATATCCCAGCTAGTAGATTTATCACCAACCCATGGTAAGTTAATGCCATTACCTATACAATAGTTTTTATCATGTGCTACTATAGCTTTAAATTTAATCTTTTCTACCATTTAAAAATTCCAAAATTTTTTATAGAATGAGCAAATCTCTTTATGTATTTTATCTATACTTTTACCAGTTATGTTAATAATTGTTTTATGAGCTATTCTTGATAAGTTGTGGGCTTCTTCAAATTTATCAATTTCCTTTTTTCTCATTTCTATATCATAAGAAAAACTTTTATTGTCTCCACGGTCAGTATCACGTTTTAGAACTTGGTCAGCATCACCAATAAATGTTATAAGAACTATATTATTATCAAGCATCTCTTTAGAAACATTATTTTCTAATGCAAATACAAAATATCCATCATAATTTCTATACAATGGTGAATATACATATTCGCTTAAATGACACCTATTGAAAATAAATACTTCTTCTGACTTAGCACAATAATCGATAAATGAAAATAGATTAGTATAGCGATTTAAAGATAATTCTCTATACTTAATTTTATCTACATTACAGTGTAAATTACTACTACTTATAACTAATGGAAAAATATTTCTATAATTAAAATAATCTACAAGTTTTTCTATTTGAGTATCTTTTCCTGTTCCGTCAGTTCCTTCGAAAATGAATACCATTTTATTATCTCCTATAACTCCTCTAATCTACTAAGAGTAGTTTTTGTTAAGTTTTTAACTTGGTTGGAATGTAATATTGCTAAAAAGCAAGCATCTAATATATAAACTTCAGACCAATCATTATGATTTCTAGTAGAGCGTCCAATAGCTTGTTCTATTTTTGAACAAACATCTAAACTATACCAATCTTTAAAAAGATTCATTTTAGCTTTAACTAAGTTATCTGCCAATGAAGCGTACGGAAGCTTCATAATAATATTAAACCTGCACAGGTCATCATCAAAGGACAAACCCTCTATAAGAGAAGGTCCTATTAAAATTCCATTTTTTGAATCTTCAAATAATTTTAATGCTTGACGTTTATCTGAAGATGAGTTATAAGGAATAAGCCTAGATTTTAGACTTTTGTCTTTAACACTTTTGAAAAAAGCTTTAGAGTTTTCATAAGACCCAGAATGAATTATGCCTCTATGATTTATATGTTTCTTACATATATCCATAACCTGTGAAATTATATTTGGTAAAGAAATAGCCTTTTCCTTATATGACATTTTCCATTTTTTAGAATAATAAATTGGTGACTTGGAATAGTCAAAAGTATTAGGAACTTCAATACCTAAAAATTTTGGGTATTTATATTCTGTTGCGCCGATCATTTCTTTATAAATATCTAAATCGCCTATTGTTGCAGACATTAAAAGCTCCGAATTAACTTTTTCATGAAAAAATGTTCTTACTAGCTCATCTTCCTTAGCGCAATTAAACTTAATTCCATCATCACCGCTATTAGAAACTACAAAATTTATTGGAGCGCCATTGTCAATATTACCACAGCCATATTGTAGATATAAAAGATTACACTTTAATTTTATGTCATTTACTTCCGAAATTGCTTCATTAGCAAACTCGTAGTCTATATTACTGCTATCAGCTAAATTAATAAGTTTAGCAGTAAAGTCTGCAACTTTCCTAAAATAGGAAACTATTTCATTAAAGATTAGATACAGCTTTAATCTATGTTCTGGTTTTTGGTCATAACTAACTGCCAGCTTTATATAGTCTATTATAACTGAAATATCAAAATCTGGTAACAATTTACATTGTGTGGCTAAATCTAGAATTGGTTTTATAAAATCTATTCTACTGTAATGGAGTTCTAATGTAAATTCCAACTGTACCAGATTATTTAGGTTATGCGCTTCATCACAAATTACTAAGTCTCTTTGGCTAAAGTTAATATTATACTTATTATTTTCTATTTGATATAAATTTTCTTGATATACACGTTTAAAGAATAAAGCATAGGGCATTATAGTAATTGGAGAATTCGCAGCTTTTATTAAATCTAGAACATATTTACATTTGTAACGACAGTCAAATACTTCTGTCATATTAGAGAAATTCATATTTTTAGATAATCTACTTTTTGGTAAAACCTTTCCATTATTAAGCCTATAAAATGGGTCATCTAAGTCACATACTTTTGAGAAAGATAACTTTGCTGTATTACAAAGGGCAGATGAGCATTTAAGACCGTTTTCTTTACAAATATAATTATCTTTGCCTTTTATACAAGTAAAGTCATTAAGCATAAATTCATTTATACAATCTTCATACTGCTTAAATAATGATAAGTCACTAGCCAAGATATAAGATTTCTTATTATAATTTTTATATAAAACTCCAGCAGAAATAATAGCTATTAGCGATTTTCCTGACCCGGTAGGTGCTTCCATAACTTGTATTTTAGAATTATTTATATTATTGTATATAACATCTCTAACAGCTTCTAACTGATAGGGCCTAAAAGTAAAATCAATTGGCAAATTATCTTTTACCCAATTTATTATCTGACTTTCTATTTCTTCCTTTGTTGCACTCATTTAAAACTCCAATTTTATTAAAAATATATTTGAAAAGGACTTAAAAATTAAAACCTTCCTGCGAATATAAATTATATGGAAAATAAAAGTACTTTTAAAGTAGTATCGAAGTCTTTTGACTATGATATTAACAAAACACAATTTAGTTTAAATAATCTTTCATCAGAAGAAGAAACATGCTATTTAATTTGCTATGCTTTACAGGAAGCTGGTTATAAGTTACCACAAGGCATGTTTGATTCATCACATCTTGCGCTTTTGGATTTTTTAACTACTAATGAAGAGGTAGATAAGTTTTATTCTATTACTGCGCCACTTTTATATAAGTTTCATTCTATGAACAAAAAAGAGTACCCTAAATATTCTGTTCCAAAAGTTTTAGTAGAAGCAGTTAATTTGTGGCTAAAACAAACTGTATTAGAATTTGATGAGAATACTAAGCCTGTTACTATTCTTAATGAGTTATTAAGTATGCGTCCAGTATTAGTAATAGATATGGACCACCATTTATCTATAGTTAATGGCTTTGAGTATGAGCTAGATAAGAGTATAGATTTAGAAGAAACAGCGGATATTATTTATGAAACTAATCCTTCAAGAATGAATATCCTAAGTAGGAAGGAACAATTATCTATAGACTATGCTTTCTTTATAAAATCTATTAAACCATTAAGTTCAGCAACAGACAAATGGGTTTTTACTATTAAAAAGCCAACTGCGATAATGTAAGTCTTTGAAAAACATATATTTATTATATGTATAGTATAATTTTTATTATTGGAATTGTTATTGGTTTTTGGTTTTGTGATAAGTTTGGAGATAAGTTTAAATCTTCTAAGTAGCACAAAATGATTGTTGAATTATTATGTACAGTACTTTTTGCAGTAGCTATTCCTACTTTGATGGGAATAGTACTGTGGTTTTTAGCAAAGCCAGACAAAAAAGATAGAAAGCACTAATTATAATATATAGCTTAAAATTGCAAAAGTTTTTTGGATTTTAAGATTATATAATTGTTAGCAAAAAAGATTTAACTGCTTTAGCAGTGAATATGAATTGCTAAAAAAGTTATGTTTTCTGAAAATGTAACTAATTTAAAAAATAATTTCTACGACCAAAATTTTTTGGAATAACTGTAGAAATCTTGCAGAAAATTTTTCTGCAAAAATAAGTACCTAGGGAATCTAGGGATTTTAAGCCTGTGGAGACTAAAACCTCTGCAAGATTCTAATTTTTTAGAACTGTAAGTTTGGTCGTAGAAGCAGGAAGGTCTTGCCACTTTAGTGGGAGATTAGTTCACCCTGCTATATTTTGGGTAATAAAATATAGTATAGCATTAAAGGAAAAGTGTAGATATGTATTCTTCTAGCTATTATTCCAAACTTGTTAATTCTGTTTATGATTCATTGAATTCGTTTTTAAACGATGATTTTTTCTCAATGGGTCTTTGTTCCAGTTCTTGTCCATCAAAAACATCAAATGCTATATGTTCTTCTGCATACCCTAAGTCGGATATTTATAAGACTGAAGATGGTGCATTGCATATAGAAGCTGCAGTTTCTGGCTATTCTGAGGATGAGATTTCTTGCTCTTATGAGGATAAATATATAACTATTTTCCTTAAGAAGGAAGAGCCGAAAGAAAAACGAAATTATTTGCAGTCTGGTATTAAATATAGCAAAGAACAATCAAAAATTTCTTTCTATGTTGATCCTGTTTATTTTGATGCTGATAAAGCAACAGCGGATTTAGAGAATGGTATTTTTCATATTACTGTTCCAGCAAATCCTAAACTTGCAAAAAGTCGTTTTCTTTTTGGAAAAAAGAAAGAAAATGAAATAGAGGACAAAACAATTCTGAACAAAAAGCAGGAAAAAGACAAAAAAATCTTTAGTAAAGCAAAAATTGAAAAAGAAGAAGTAAAAGAAGAGAAATAAGATAACTTAGATTCCTTTTTAAAGCCAGCTTAAAAAGCTGGCTTTTTATTTTTAGACTTACACTAATTTTTAAAGAGATTTTGTTTTTAAAAAGGAACTTAAAATATATTATGAACTTTCGGGAAGGCTTATACATTGCTGGTAAATATAATAATGAAGATGTAGAGGGCTATGTCATATTTAATGAGAATGATGAGCCTTTTATAACTGGTAAGAAATGCTTAGTGTCAGAAATGAAAAATATCCGTTTAAAAGAAGCACAAGAAGGCGGAGTAGAAGATATTATAAATAATGATTTTACTAAGTTAGATAAAGATAAAGTTAAAAAGATTCCTGATAGAGAAGCAGAACGTATAGGCGATGCTCGAGAGAAGGAATTACTTAGCGCGGGCGTAAAAATGCAAAAAGGTGAGTATAAAGATAAATTCGTTGCAGCAAAGAAAGCATTAGCAGCAGTAGGTGATGTAGCCGCTGGTGATTTGAATGATTCTGCTGTATTAGATAAATACAAAGAAGATATAGCATACAACGAGAATGATGTTGACTGGAAAAACTTTAATAAAGAGGATGAACAAGAATTATTAGACCAACAGCTAGATGCTGAGTATGATGATGATTTACAAATTCCAGAAGAAGATTTCGAAAGTGCTATTTCGGATTCTTTAGCAGAAGAACCAGAGTCTACAGATATTTTTGAATCGCCAGAAGATGAAGTTACTATTAAAGTTTCTAATCCTAAAGACGTCCCAGTCGAAATTTTAATAAATGGTAGTGAAATTCAAGCTAATAGAGAAGCAGAATTAATAGATGATATTGAGTCTGAACTTGAAGAATGTAAAGACTTTTCTGATAAGGTATTCCTCAAAAGACTTGTTGAAAAATACAATTTAAAAAAGTCTGTTTTAAAAGAGAGTGCCACACTTAATGAAAATATAGACATAATAATTAAAGAGGTTTTAAAAGCCTAAATCTTTCTAAAACATATTTTCATATATTTGTGAAAGAGGCTTTAAAATTTTTTTGCTTTTTCCAATTACTAATTTTAATTTTAAGGAGTTTTAATGAAGAAAAACGGAAAAAAGCAGGTGTCTACTATTACATTGCCTAGTTTGGCATCTTTAAAAGGTATATTTTTTAAACCTCAATTAAATTCTACAAAAATACTTATAAATGGAAAATTACTAACCTGTATTGGATTATCCATAGTTTCAGGTTTAATTGACTTAGTATTTTTCTCAAATATTTCAAAATCACTATATGAATTATTTGGCTATATTGCTATTCCTGCTGGTTTACTTATGGCATTTATGTCTATTTGGTTTTCAGCTGGAAAATTTTTTGTTGCTACCCAACTAGCAGCTTTATCTGAATTAAAAACTAGACTTCTAAGCTTCGGCTATAGCTGGGGTAAAAGTCTGACTAAGCCACAAGTAAAATGGCATATTGTTCATAAGCTACTTATTGCATTGTCAATTCTAACATCAATATCACTTTCTTCTATTTCTATAGGAACGGGTATTTCTAAGAAAGCTCAAATGGTAAATACACTTACTGAATATATAGAAGAGGGAAAGCAATATAAAAATATAAATAACGCTATTCGCCAGACTATGAGAACTTCTACTTTGGAGAAGGCATCTAGTGGTGGTTCAGTAGAAAAGAATGCTGATAAACAAGCTGAAATTCAAACAGCAACTGTATGGGAAGAAGTATCTTCATGGCAACAAGAATATAATACGATTACTTATAGCACCTCTTCTAAAGAGAAAATGGAAGAATTGGACGGTTTAAGTCCCTATGAATATTGGTCTAAGAAAAACGGTAAATTAAGAACATTACTAGCTCAAAATGACTATACTGGCCCAACTTCTGAAGTAGCTTTATCTAAGTTAAATCGTTCCGCAATAAAAACAAATATTAGAGATAATTTAATAGTATCTGGAAATGTTGATACTGATAGGTCTGATAAAGCAGTTGAGGACTTAAAGCAGTTTGGTGAAGAAGATATGCTTGAAGCTAAAGGTTGGCTTAAGAAATTAAATGCTCAAGAAATAATTGACCCAAATACTGGAAATATAGTTAAATTTAATGAAAGCGGTGAAGTAATATCAGTACTAGTTGGAACAGCAATTTCTAAACTTGAAGTTTTAAGACAAGACTGGATTAATGATACGGGAGATACTGGTTCGTCTACTAAAATATTTACCCAAATTGGTGAAATGATCGCAACATTTACTAGTAATACTTCTGTAGATTTAAATAAGGTTGTTACTAGCCAATCTGCTTCTGGCTCATTAGGTCCAACAGAGCTTATGATGATGATTTTTATTATGTTCTCCGGAATTTTATGTGAGTTCTTAATAGCATTATTTACACCAAAAGCCGCTATAGACAGAAAATTATTATCCCAATTTAATCAGTATTTTGATATTAAAGATTTTGACATAAATAAATTTATGTTTACTGTTTATAAAGATTATTTGGATATTGGAATTATAAGCCAAAAAGAGTTTGATTTAGAATCTAAAAAATGTATAAATCTTTCTGAAATTACTTTTGAGGATGCTCTTAAAAAATATTCAAAATATAAAGTAAAAGTTGAAAAACCGGTAGAAACTAGGGTTGATGTTCCGCCAAAAAGACTTATTAATAGTAATGAGAAATTGGAAAGATTGAACGAAGCGCTTAATTCTTTTGATAAAGACTTAGAAAATTAGATTTTAGAGGCTTTAAAAAATGCTTAATTTAGACGACTTAATAACAAGAGTTGAAAATACTCATAAAAAATACTTAGAAGAAAAAAATAAATTCAGATTGGAAGTTTCTAAAAAAGAAAACCAAATTCAAGAGCTAGTTAAAGAGAATGAATCATTACTTATACTAGTTCAACAACTAAGAGAAGAAAAATTAAAAACTGATTCTAATATTGAAAGAACTAAAAAAGAAAACGCAGAGACTGTAGAAAATTTAACAAATTCTATAATGTCATTAAAGAAAGAACTTTCTTTTTCCAAAGAAGAATTAGAAAAATCTTTATCCGAAATAAAACGACTAGAGAAACAGCAAGCACTAGAAAAATTAAAACAAGAAAAGTTAAAGAAAGAAAAAGCTAAAAATACAGCTTTAGATTCATTTATTGAAAGTGCTTTACCAGTTCCTTCTGATAGTGTAGTTTCTAAAATAGAGACTAGAAAATTAAGTGGAATAACTTCTAGTACAAAGCCATATAAATTTGGAAGAACTACTGAAGAGATAATGAATCAGGTTCTAAAATTTATAGATTTGCTTTATTTTAATAGCAAACAAACAGAACAAGGCCAATTTATTCTTAATAATCCAGAGGCTTGTTATGAACGAGCAGGAATGGAAGAAACTACTTTTAAAGTAACTCTTGATAGGCTATTATCCATGACATATAAAAATGGAAGCCAAATGCTAATATTTAAAAATAATAGGTATTACTCATCAATACCTAGTGAAGATTTTAAAGATTACATTTCGGAGATTTAAGTTTTTGAAAACTTTTGAAACTGACCAAGAGACCAGATTAATTTTAGCTGAGGTTTCAGCTTTATTAGGAATAAAGGCAGAAGTAGTTAAGGAAGTTTGGGAATTTACAATTTTATCATTATTATTAAAAGTAGCTGATAAACCAGACAATAACTCATATTCTGTTAGCATTCCATATATTGGTCGTGTTATGTTACGTAAAAGTATAACAAGAGCAGATGATGGTTCTAAGAAATTAGACGTTGACTCTTTTATATCCCTATCTGACAAATTTAAAAAATTATTCTACAAAGTAATTAATGGTAAATATGCTGAATTATCAGAATTTGTAGAAAATGCCTATCTTAAAAAAACAATCTTGGAAATCTAAGTTTTCTCGGCCACTAATTTAGAATATAAAAGTTTTTAATTTAAGGAATTATATTATAAAAAATGGCCGATAGAATAAATTTTAATAATACTACCTGGAAAGCAACACTAGAGTCAATACCATCAAAGTCAATATTGTCTTTAAAAAGTTTATGGGACTTATTTTATGATGATTTAGGGTATTTGAGACTTAGCTCTCAGAGCAACTCAATTAATGGTACAAGTCTAGCTCATGATATTATATGTTTTTTCGGCCCTATGTATAGCGGCTCTTCAATATATAGAGCTGAACAAGCTATTTCTATAGCTAATAAAATATATACTGCAGAGCCATTATACGAGATTTATGGTATTGATGTTTCATTAGCTCAGTATGATAATCGCGTTAAAAATCTAATTTTAGATGTAGATGAAAAAACTATACCAAGAACCAAACTTAATGGTTTAGCTTCTAGTGGTATAAAAATCATATCTAGTAATGTAGTAGCTGATTCGGCTTTATTAAACTCAAAATCACTTATACTCCATGATAAGAAAAGCGCTTTAAAGCCAGAATCAAACGATTCTTTTATAACTAAGACAGTTTTTGCAAAGAATACAAATGTTACAGAGCAGTTCTTACGTGGTAATAGCGCAGTAATCTCACCCCCATTTGTTTCTACTCTGGATTCTTTAGTAGATAATAATCAATTAAACGCTGATATTTATTTAACAAAAGAGGACATTGGATTTCGTGGTACCTTAACTACCATGAAAGACTTTAGTTCTTATAATGAAATTTTATTAAATTATAAAAAGAACTGGTCAGCTTTACTAGTACTAAAAGCACTGCAGGAACAGCTTATTTTTGACCCTAGCACAAGATTAGGCTGGATGGACAAAAATATAGAATGGTATGGCCTTGGCGCTGCTAATAACTCTAGCGAACTAATAGATTTCGTATTTGGTCTTTTACCTAGTTTATTTGACAATAGGCCCTATAATAGTGGTGTTATAACGTCTTTTGGCGCTGATTCCATTTGGAAGACGTTATTACAGCATACATTTGTTTGGGTTAAAGCTTCATTCTTCGGTGATTATATTAAACCGAACTCTTTTGAACAAGACTTAACTAAAAAGTCTGATGTACAGCATAAAAACATTGTATTAAGTAATGTTGCTGATTACAGTAGATATGACGAATTTACTACCAAAGACAAAGGCGCTGATACTGAATCATTACCTTATATTCCACATACTAAGCCTTCTATAGATTTCCTCTCCGCAAAAATTGTAGGAGTAGACAAACACTTAGCTGATTTAGATGAATCTGACATAAATAAGATTATAAAAGCAGGTGACCAAGATACTTCTAGCATAGGTGGTTTAGCTTTTGCTTCTGAAACTAGAGATGGTAAGAATGATATTAGACAGCCAGCATATTGGGACCCAGAATCAAAATTAGAAGCTGATACTTATAAAGAACTTAACAAATATCACTTACCAACTGTTATTCCATCTAGCGGAAACTTATATGCTAGCGGTCGTGTTATATCCCCGACTATAGATGAGCTGTGGATTTATCTTAAAGAGTTGACACTTGGTAGACGTTCTGATATTTATATAGATAAAAATGAATTAAAGCAAAGAACTGCAAACCTACAAGAGATTGATGAGGCTATACCATACAACAAAGAAGATAGTAAGCGGCAGAACGATAAAGATACAAGATTAGTAGAGCTAAAAAAAGCAGAACAAAAATTTAATTATAAAATAAAAAAGAATAATGTAGACTTAGTTTCTGAAGATGTATATGGTGACATAGTAGAAATAAAAACTGGAATAGACGATGAAAAAAATCAAACTATAGAAGTAGAAAAATTCGTAAATAATAATGAAGCTATAGTTTATACTCTCTATTCTGGTATAAAGAGAATATCAGAAGATGTAACTACATTTGATACCTCTAGCGGAAAAGTACGTGAAATAAGCAACTTTACGCCCTGGAGACAAAATGCTACCAATGATAATTACTATAATGAGGTAGTATTAGATGGTGAAATAGTAACTACAGCTCCTTTATGGGAACCACGTTTAGCGCCATACTCTTTAAGAGAGTTAGAAGCACTTTCTAAAGGGACAAAATTTAACTTAATTGCTCTTGCTAGATTTTTAAAAGAAAATTTTTCTGTTGTTGGAAAACTAGGAAAAACAGTTAATATTGGTGATATAGTAAGTAAAAAAGAAATAACTGCTGATAATATTACTGCGGGTGCTATTTATCAATTTCACAAAAATTATAATTTTAATGTTTCTAAACCTAATACTTGGTTTAACAAATTTGGAACTGAAGAAGGCAATGAAGACTCTGGAGCTTGTGCTATATTTGATGATGGAAAATTAGATTTATTAACTGATACTAACTATGGCCAAACTGATATGATTAGTAAACACCAAGAAAATTATTCCTCATCTGATGTTTATCTAGCTGCTGATGGAAGCTGGCGCTATATATTTGACCATGTTAGACTACCAGTATTAAAAGTAGATTATTAAATATTTAAAATACCATTGGGATCACCAACTGGTAGATTAAGACAATAATAACCAGCTATTACTAACTTATCTTCCTCATTTTCAATATATGAAACATCTAGTCTCTGCTGGCTTTTAATAGCCAAATTTATACCTTCACTAACGGATATTTCATCTTTAGAATTTAAAGATAGTTTATTCTTTTTAGGAATTATAAAAACCCAACTATTAGTTGTTCCATTTTTAGTTATTCCATCATACCTAGCAACATAATTTTTCTCTATTGTTTTAATAGTCATAAATTACTCCTTT
>ERZ772961.136-NODE-136-length-34870-cov-8.401206_pt1 | contig 34870 bp, 30 predicted proteins | sample MGYA00580677_ERZ772961 | MGnify/ENA primary metagenome ERZ772961 (study PRJEB29015, sample SAMEA2738088) | human oral metagenome | biome: human oral; feature: human-associated habitat; material: saliva | place: China | collected 2227 ... | reverse complement strand
GACCCAATACAGCTTGGTTTAAGCCAGTTATATGCCTCAATCATTTCACACTTAAGGTCTATATTCTCTAAAGCAGAGGGTAAGTATAATTTTAAGGTATGGGAAGAATTTCAGAGGTGGGGTGCAATACCTGGTTCAGAGTTGGGTGTAAAGACTGCTATCACAGGTGGTAGAAAGTTAGGTGACATCAACATTATTATTTCTAACAATGTTAAAGAATTGTTAGATGAAGATAGATTTGGTATCTTCGGAAATATTACTTCCTTTGCAATAGGGGCTATTGACGACTCAGATGTTCGTGAGAGGTTATGCGACAGATTGTCTATTCCTCTTTTAAAGGGTGATTTAGCTAAACTAGTAACTAAGAAAACGGATACAGAAAACAGTAAAGAAAGTACAAGCATATATGACAAGGCTTTCCTTGTAAGGTTGGATAAAAGTGTAAGTACGATAATAAAAGTATCATTACCAAAGCACATATCTCAAAGCAATATATTTAAAACAGGTGTTAATCAGGATAAGGTAAATGAAGATGAACTCATCACGGATTTTGATGAGATATAAAGGAGAGGTAGTTGAATGGATTTATTAAGAAATATAATGGGTTTCTTAGAAGAACATAAGAAGTTGGTAATAGTCGTTATAATAGTTGGAATCATCGGAACAATTGGGTATGTTTCTGTTCAAGAAAAGAAAGCAGCTCAAGCCAAAAAAGAAGCAGATAAGAAAACGGAGGAGATGTTAAAACAAACTAATAAGGGTGGAGATGAAAGTGACAATATGCTCATGAAAATGCAGAAGGACTTAGAAGCATCTTATGGAAAGCACCCTAAAGGTTTTATTTGGGATGTAGATGGTACTTTGCTATCTCTTGGAGATAAGAAGATGAGTGCAGAAGATGTTGTTCAGGCTTTTTGTAAGGGTGTATCCAACCTTGATATTGATACTATGCAAAGATATAGCAGGGGTTCTTCTGTTGTAGAAACTTATTCAGGGTACTTCAATGAGAAGAATAAAAATACTGATTACACTGACCAATTCCTACGTAAGATGTATAAAAACTGTATGAAGAGTGTTCAGGTTAAAAGTATTGAAAATTCAGGTGTATTTGCAGACAATAAGAAGGTTTTCACTGTAAAGTGTGAAATGCTTGACTTAACAAATAAAGATTTTTGGAGACAAGATACAGATGAAATCTTTGATAACCTATCTGCTTATGACTCAGGTGAGTCGGATACTACAAAGGCAGACATCTATCTTTATAACTACATCAACAAGTATTATGAAAGTGCAGACGCCTCTACAAGAGAGGTTAGCCTAGATATAACAGTTCAAAAGTACCCTGATTTGGATAGTGGTTGGTTAGTAAGTGTCGATACTGACTTAAACAATGCTTTCCAATATAAAGATGGTAAGTTGGTTGTTTCTTATATTCGTGAACAGCACAGAGATAATGTAAGAAATAATATAAAAGAAAAATAACTAATCAGGAGTAAAGCAAATGGGTAAAACTTTAATTTGGTCAGTGTTAATAACCTTTTATGTGTTGTTGATGACATATATTTGGAGTAATAAAACAAGAATGCAAAGCACCAGAAATGGTGTTATTGCTGTTTTAGGAATAGTGGGTATGCTATTCTTAATATTTGGAGTATTTATATAGAAGGTGATGTTGATGGGAATAAGTGATAAATATAAAAATGACGCTATGGCTAATCGTGATTTTGCTAAGAATCCACCTCAACATCAACCAGGTATGAGTGGAATAAATTGGGACGAGGTATTAAGTTCGGATACAGGGGATACATTAAGCGATGGTCTTAGTGGAGATGTATTCCATTCTACTGGGAGTGGAGATGGTGATTTAGGCTCTGCATTAAGTAATTTACAGGGTACTAATGGGGGTAATGTTCTTAATTCTGCTGGCTTGAATGGTCAACAAGGGCGAAACTTTGAGGACGTAGTGTATGATGGTGTAGCAGTTGCAGGGAAGCATGGCTGGTCTGCTATGAAGGAGTTTATTGAGTCATTAGCTGAGTTCTCTGCTTTAGAGAAGGCTAGATTTGGTAGAATGAATGTTAAAGTTGGTGCTGGAATGATTGCATTTTCAGTGCTTTTATGGATTTTAGGAATATTCGTAAAGGTTGACCATGCCTTTGATATCTTTTTATCAGGGCTTTGTGTTGTGGGTACGGGTGTTGCTTTCCTTGGTTTAAACATTGATAAAGCTAAAGAAGAGCTAGGTGAAGTTTCTGATGAAGCAATTGACGAATTAGAAGAGACCGATTTCAACTTTGATGAAGAGGGAGATGCGGATACTTCTTGGGGAGATAGTTCGGACGATGATATTGATAACTCTTGGGGAGATACAGATGATGATGGTTCTGAAGGTGGTTGGGGCGATTTGGATGGTGACTCTTCTTGGGGAGATGATATAGAGGAAGATACTGTAGTAGATAACCCAGACCTTGACGATGAGTACGGGAAGTTAAAAGATTTACCAGCACACCAGTACACTAGAAGATTTCTATTTGATACTTTCATGGGGGTACTTCCTAAGGTTAATCCAAACTATGGAAAAATGGTAAAGGTTGAAGAGTGGCAGGATAAATTTGAGAAGATACAGGGTAATCTATCAAAAGTAGCTGAAGATATCGGTATGAAGAATGCTGAAGACCTTTTTGTAGAAGAGATTCGTGAGAACAAGTCTATCATTCAAGTTCGTTGCAATAGACCTGTTGGTTTGAAACCAAAGGAACTTGCAGATGGGCTAGCTCAGGCATTTAAGGTGGATGAATTTGGTATAGTAAGGGAAGGAGCTGAGGGTGTTTATGCCACTTACTCATTAGTAACTGGTGGCTTTGTTGTCAACATTTTCAAGGGAGAACCTTATACAGTTTCACTTAAGGACTTGTATATGTCTCAAGAGAATTGGGTATGCGATACAGACAACAAAATGCCAGTCTTTTGGGGTATAAGCGAGTATGGAATACCTTGGAAGTTTGACTTATGGAAAACAAATGCTATGTTAATAAGTGGAGCACCTCGAGGGGGTAAGTCTTGGAAAGGTCAATCGCTTATTGCACAGATATGTATGTTTAAGTCGCCTAAAGAAGTTCAGTTCAGGGTTTACGATGTTAAAGGACCAACTTCAGATTACTATAAATTATCTCAGGTATTACCTCACTTCAAAAGCTTTGTATCTGATGCTTATGAAATAGTAAGACACTTAAGACAGGTTCTTGATGAGGAGACCAAGAAAAGAAATAGAATTTTCAAAAATGAAGGTGAAGGTGCAGCAAACTATGATGACTTTAGGAAGATTTGTCCAGATTATGAGTTGCCAATCCTGTATATAGTTATCGATGAAGTTGTAACATTGGTAAGTACTTTAGACAAGGATACTAAGGCTGAGTACGACAGAATTATCAATGAGTTGGTAACAAAAACTCCAAACTTAGGTATAAAGTTGATAATGTTCCCACACAGATTAACTCAAGAAATCATCAAGAAAACTCAAAGAGATTTATGTGGTTTGAAGGTTGTTGTAAAAATGCCTTTTGAAAGTGTTAATGAAGTAAGAGCGGTAAAAAGAGATGAATTTCCATATAACTTGGTTACGGCTGGTGATATGGCAGTATGTGCCTTTGAATTAAATAAAGGAAATCCAGTGTATTCTCACGCTGAAGTTATAACAAACTCAAATGAAGATAACGTAAAACTCTTTAAGTATATCGGAAAGGTTTGGGGTATGCTTGAGCCTGAGTGCAAGACTTTGCAAGAGAAGGCTGAAGAAAGCAAAACAAACATACGAGACAATACCGTAGAGAAGGTAGAGAGTGTAGGAAAGTGGGGTACGCCAGTAAAAGAAGAGAGTACCTCTATGAGTGGGATTGGAGATGACCTAGATGATGAGTCTTGGTGGGATGATATAATAAAGTAGTGAGGCAAAGAAAGTGGTAAAAGTATGAACATATCGGTTAAAGGAGATGCGTCACAGGTTCAAAATTATCTAAGACTATATGTAACAATGTCAGATGTAAGTGAGTACTCTTCACTAGATCAGATGAGAAAGCAGTTGATGAATGAGTTTATGAAGACTGATAATGAGCAATCTTTTGATTTGTTTTCGAGTAGTGTTAGTGAGAGGATAGATAACCTAGTTGAAGAATCTGATGGAGGGTTTGAAAGCGATTTTGAAGACTTTGCTAAGGTTGATGACTTTGATGTAGATGACGTAAGAGATCCTGAAGAGGCTTGGGAAAAGACTTTTGAAGTAGAGGATGTAGCTGATGGGAAGTCCAATATTGATGAAGCAGAGTTCTACTATGATAGTGACGGGTTTTTAGCGGTAAAGGGTACGGATTTAGAACAGGAAGAAGTTTCAGTAGAGGACAATAGTGAACTTGAGGGTAAGGATGATTTTGAAGATGTAGTCGAAGATGAAGTAGTAGACGATGAAGGAGATTTTGACGACTGGGGTAGCTGGGATGATGAATCTGAAGATGAGGAATTCGAGGAAGAATATGTAGAGGGGGTTAACGAAGAGCCTATAGAGGAAGTAACTGAAGAACCTGTAGAGAATGCCGAAGAAGTTGTAGAAGAAGCAGTCGAAACAAGTTCAAGATTTCCAATAGATAAATCAGCAATGGGTGGTCTTGGTTATGTAAGAGATACATACAAACTTGATGAGGTGCAGAGTTTGCCACCAATGAGGGAGTTTGTTAAAAAGAATCCTCAAATCTCTAAATTAGAAGTAATTGAGTTGTATGGCAGTAAAGAAGTGCAGAAACAACTAAAATTGGGTAAAGTATATGAAAGAAAGGGTAGGTTATTTATTTAACCTAAGAATGTGAGCGAGAAGATGATTGTAACTAAAATTAACTATTTCCCCATTAACAGGGTTAAAGAGAGCCAGCCTTTGGCAAGATGTTCGGTGGTGTTGGACAATTGCTTGAAGTTAAACGATATTAAAATTTTTGTTGGTAAAGATGGAAGGTATATTGTATTTCCTGACAGGGCTGACTTAACAAAGTATTCGTGTGAGTGTCAGAACACATTAAGTAAAAATAAAGGGAATGAATGTTTCCACCCAGTGGGTAGGGAGTTTTACGAAGAGTTAAAAGGAATTGTACTAGATGGGTACGCTCGTTTCGAAAGAGATGGAGAGTATATCTATAGACCTAACTAAAGGAGTTTGAAATGGGTAAAAGAAAAGAAGTAATTTATTTTGGTGAAAGGTTTAAAGGAAAATTACTCACAGATGAAGAATGCGAGAAGCTTGAGACAATAATTAAACTAGCAAATGAAGATACTGAAATCTCTGATTTGAAAAATTGTGTTTATGATTTAAGTGATGAAGAGGTAGATACAATAATTGAGATGAAAGATGGCAGTATCTTAAAGAATTATAAAGAAGGTGAATTAAGACCTAGTCAGACTACGGCAGTTGCTTTTTTGTATGTGTCTAAGCTTGCGTTATTAGCCGATAGTGTAGGTTTGGGTAAAACTGTTATCACGACTGGATTACTTAATCTTTTGGAGATGGAAGCTTATCAGAGTGGTAGGGAGTTTAGATTCCTATATTTAACTGAAAAGAATCTAGTAGACCAGACAAGGCATAAACTAATTGCTAGAACTGGAAATTATGTTCAGGAAGTTTTTGGTGAAAAAGATAAAGTTAAAAGGTTCGTTAGAGATAATGAGTTAGAGTTAACAGCGAGTGTTATCGGACCTTATTCTTTGCTCAACAGTGTAGATTTTCAAGAGTACATAAGAGCTTGGGAAAGTGAGATGGGTACTTGTCCGTTTGATATTCTCATTATGGACGAGCCAGCTGTTCTGAACAATTCGGCTACAAAGACTTACAAAAATGCTTTATTTTTTAGGAAATTTTTTGATCGTGTTGTACTGCTTGACGCAACTCCTTTAAGCAAGGAATTATTGTCAAAGTATAACAAGTTAAACTTTTTAGATGAAACTTTTATGCCTACAAAAACTAACTTTTCGAAACAGTATGAGGTATTTGATTATACAGGACCTTACCCAATGAGGTGTAATAAGTATAAAAATCAAGAAGAGTTTAGAGAACGAATTGCACTAAGAGCTTTAGGAAGAACAAGAAAGGGTATGGGTGCTACGATAAAGAACTGCTCTGCTAACTTGGTAGTAAGCAAGCTTTCAATGGAACAGCGAGCTTTGTTAAAGAGAACTTCTGTACCTTATATGGTTTATGACTGTCCTTGGTACATCGATTCAAGTATCGAGATGAACACTTTAACGACTCCTAAGTTGGCATCACTTGTTGAGTTATTAGATGGTGAGCTAAAGGAAGAAAGCTCAATAATCATCTATTCAAGGTATAAAGAATCCCAGAGAGGTATTAAAGCTGTTCTTGATGAACTTGGATTCTCTGCTAAAATAATGAATGGAGATACTGAAATTGAAGAGAAGAATAAGCTGATTGACGGTTTCAAAAAAGGAGATTTCAGAGTTTTGATAACCAATGTTCAGAAGGGTTTGGACTTTGGTGATTGTAATGTATGTGTCTTTTATAGTTATGACCCTAATCCAAGCAAGATGGTTCAGTTTGAGGGTAGAATTACTCGAAGCTTTAATATAGAAAATAAGCACGTCTATATATTGGTTTCAAAGGGTGATGAGTTAAGAACCTTGAGAACGGCTGTAGCTGATAGAGCTAAGGCTATGGATGACTTCGATGGTAGTGACTTCTCTTGTGTGATGACATTATTGTTAGACAAGGCAAACTTAAAGGAAAGTACAAGTGTAAAAATAGATGGTTAAGTAGGTGGTAAAATGGTTGAAAGGAAAAGAAGGGTAGGACAAATAATTACAATCCTAATGTTCATAGTAATGCTAGCAGGGGTATGTAATTTAAATTTAGTGTTTGCAAAGGATACTGGAGATTATAAAACTTTCAGCCAGAATGACCCAAGGTGGCAGTACAAACAAGCTGGAACAGCGCAGAGAGGTTTATATATTGGTGCAGCAGGTTGTTGGATTACTTCACATGCAGCATTGATGGCTTACGATAACCCAAAGTTGCGAGATGTAAATAAATTTAATCCACATATACTTGGCACTTCAGGGGCAACAGATGAGAGTGGAGCTTGGATAAACAGTGATAAAGCTTTGAAAAAATTTACCCCTGAATTCACACTGATTGAGTATGCGAATGTAAGTGGTGATGTAGCAGTTAAGAAGATTAAAGAAGCATTAAAAAATGATTTCTATGTATGTATGTATGGCAGTCCAACCAATTCAACTGCAGGAATTCATATGGTCGCAGTATTGGGTACTGATGGAGATGGAATAAAGTATCTAGAGGTTGGTGATGGAAGCATTCAAGGTGCTGAGAGTTTTAAGAAAATTTGGGGTAATGGTAAAAGGATAACTCTTCTAATTATTTATAAAGGTAAAAACAAGTCAAGTGTAATGCTCAAAGGTGGCGGAGAATCAGCTAGCTCGAAGGATAATAGAAAGGCATCAACTTTAATAAATGAAGAGTCGTTGGCAGGGATGCCAAAACATCAAGAGATTGCAGATGGAGCTGTAACTTTCGATTTACCAGATGCTGAAGGATTATCTACAGCGCAGAAACATAATGTAGATGCAATAAAGGAGAATATGAAAGCTGATTCTTGGAATTGGAAGAAGGCGGGGGGTATTTTTGTAAGTTTCTTAGGGTTCTTATGTATGGGGTATGGTTTCCTATTATTGTTTGCATTGTTGTTTGATAGGTCAGCAGACTTCTTGGGTGTTTCGGTTTTGAGTGTGGTTAGCCTTGGAAGGTTAAAGATTGTTGACGAGGCTGATAGTGTGGGAAATGCTGGTAGAAAAGGGTTCTTAACCCAGAAACAGGTCATTTTTCGTATAGTAAGTCTTATAGTGATAGGTATGCTACTTGTTGGGGGAACTGTATTGTTTTGGTTGCAAGATGTGTATCTATGGATTAATAACGGTATAAATGGAGTAGGTAGATGAGAGAGATAAAAAGTCATTTTGATGATTGTCCTTACGGTTGCAACGACAAGGGTATGCTATTAGATGAAAGCACAAGAACATTTGTCAAGTGTCCTCATTGTTGGGAGAAGCGAAAAGAATTGATGAGGGGTTCGGTTGATGATACAGGTGTAGAAAATTTAGACTTAGCTGAGTTGAGGAAGAAGTTTGGTTCGGAAGGGTTATATTTGAGTGGGGAGTTTTCCTATGATGCTATTGTAGTGGAAGGTGAACGATTACTCTTAGATGCTGAATCATTAGAGTATCAGGAAGCCGAGATAAAAGAGTTGCTAAACTGTTTAAAAAGGAGTGAGTTGCCGAGATGCTCGTATTGTTTTGGAATAGAATCAAGAGGTAGAGTTGATAGGCTAGCTTTTCCTATTTTAGCAGATGCATATAAAAACGGATTGAGTGTATGCCGATTTATATCTGCCAATGAGTATGGTAGAATAGTAAATACACTCGAAGATGAGATTGATGAGTTTTATGCTAACGATTTGGTAGTTATGCTTTTAAACGAGGGTATAACAAAATCAGTGATTTCTTCAGTAAAAGGGTTGATGCAAATAAGAGGTTTGGCTGGAAAGCCAACTGTATTTGTTACAACGATGGAGAGGTCGAGGGTTGAAAGTATATTGGATTGTGGCGAGGAAACTTATTTACTCTCAAAACCCGTATTCTTGAAAAGAAAGGGTACGGTGATTCAACAAAACTCAGAAAGTGACTCAGAAAAAATAACTTTAAGAGACCTAATGAGTTTCTAGGTAGATGAAAAGACAGAAAGGGTAGGTGTGACTGGAAGATGTGAGTTATTTTAAATTATTAGTGGTAAGAATTAGAGGATTAAGAAAAAGAAAGGAAGTAATAAATGGCTAATAAAACAATTACGAAAAAACACCGTTTGTTTGCAATGTTTATGGTATTTTTGCTAGTTCTCGGTCTTGGGAATTTTAGTAAGCCTATGACATCTAATGCAGATACGGTTAATGTTGTGGAAACAACCATGAGCACACATAAGTGGAAAATGCAAGGAGGAGTATATCAGGGTACAGCAATGGTTAATTGGGATGTGCCATCTTGGTTTGTTTGTAGTGATGGGCTTAAATCCTTATGTATAAACCCTTATGTAATATTTCAAAATGGGGCAAAGACACGCTCAAACATTGTTCCTGTAATTGGACAAGAAAGAACAACTTTTATAGCCAATGGTCTTGATTATATTAGAGGGCAGTATGGTGAAGGAGAAGATGGTGCAGCACTCTCACAAATGTGGGTTTGGCATAATCTATCAGGTGTGAATCCTGAGGGTATATCTTGGACTGTAAATGTAAGAAGAACCTCGAACTGGATTTGGGCAGATATAGATACAATGCTAAATGGTGCTACTGCATATGCAAATGCTCATGCAAAGGATAGAAAAGGTAATGGGTATATGTATCAAGGTGCAGGTCAGAGTACAGCAGCATTTTGGACTGAAGAGGCTGTTGGTTATGCACACCTTACAAAGTCAACTGCAGAAACATTCGGTACAGACCTAATAAAGTGTTGCCCAAATGGGTATTCCCTTGAAGGGGCAGTGTATGGAGTTTACTCAGACAGTGGTCTAACAAATAAAGTTGGTGAGTTTACGACTGGTGCTGATGGTTCAGCAAATACTTTGAAACTAGCCCCAGGGCAGTATTTCGTGAAAGAGCTTACACCAGCAAAAGGGTATAGATTAGACCCTGAGGCATACACAGTAACAGTAACTGCTGGTCAGAAAGCAGAAGTTGCGGTAAGTGATGAAGTTATCTTTGACCCTGTATTTTTAAATCTAACTAAACAAGCTGAGGAAGGTGCAGATAAGAATTTGTCTGTGGCAGGTGCAGTTTATACACTAAAGTATTATGCACCAGAAGCAGATGGCTCTTACCCAACAGAACCAACTAAGAGTTGGGATTTTAAGTCAAATGATAAGGGAATTGTTTCAGCAACCACAAAGAACTATGTAGAGGGTTCAGGTGATCCTACTTTTTTCAATAAGCGTGGAATGTTATATGTTCCTATCGGTAAATTAACTATTGAAGAGAAAACAGCTCCAAAAGGTTTTGCTCGAACAGAGGGTGTTCTAGTAGAAAAAATATTTGATGGTGTTAATCACACAGCTACAGAAGCTGATGTAGAGCTTACTGCAATAGATACAGAAAAAGAACAGAAAATTAAGATTCATGTTCAGAAGGTTGATTCAGAAACAGGAAAGCCAGTTCCACAAGGTGTTGGTTCTTTCGAAGGTGCAGTATTCGGTGTAGCTAAATATGATAAGCTTACAGGTGAAGATACTGAAGTTTATGAGATTACAACAGACAAAGAGGGTAAGGCTGAAACTGGTGAATTAAAGCCAGGTCTTTACAAAGTGTATGAGAAGAAGGCACCTAAGGGGTACATTCTAAACACAGAAAAACAGGATATTCGTGCAAGAATTACTGAAATCAACAAGGCTGTATTTGATTACACTGTAGAGGTAAAGGAAGATGCAACTACAACTGAAATTTACAAGATTGATAAGTCAACAAAGAAGAACCTCGCAGGGTCAACCATTCAGGTTCTAGATAAGGATAATAAGGTTATCGATGAGTTTGTTTCAACTGATAAGAAGCATGTACTTAAGGGTCTTACAGTTGGTGAAACTTACAAATTAAAAGAAATCGCAGCTCCAAAGGGTTATGTTGTAAACAATAAAGAAGTTGAGTTTACTGTAAAGGATACAAAAGAACCTCAGAAGGTTGAAATGGAAAACGATTTTACAAAAACTGAAATTTCAAAGAAAGATATGTCCTCAGGAGAAGCTGTAAAGGGTGCTAAGCTACAGCTGTTAGACGAAAATGGTGCAGTTGTTGATAAGTGGATTTCTGATGGAAAAGCACATCTAACTGAAAAGCTAGAAGTAGGCAAGAAGTATAGAATTCACGAAGTTGAAGCACCTAAGGGTTACTTTATTCAGGAAAAGGATGTTGAGTTTACTGTTGAAAACACTACAAAGGTGCAGGCTCAGCAGATTGAAAATATGCCAGTCCCTGAAGTTCATACAACTGCTACATTCGAGAATGGCTTGAAAGACCATCAACCTAAGGGTATGGTTAAGGTAATTGACAATGTACACTATAAGAAGCTTGTACCTGGATTAAAGTATGAAATGCTAGCTAAACTGGTAGATAAGGCAAACCCAGAAACTGTTGTTGCTGAAAAAACTGTAGAGTTTACACCTGAAAAGGCTGACGGCACTTACAAGGTTGAATTCGAAGTTGATGCAAGCAAGTTAGCTGGAAAGAGAACTGTTGCATTTGAAACTGTTAGATATGAAGGTAAAGACCTTGTAATTCACGCAGACATTAATGATGAAGACCAAACAGTAAGTTTCCCAGAAATCAAAACAACTGCTACTAACATGAAGGGTGGTAAGGTTGTATATGGTGGTAAGGACTCTCAGTTCAAGGATGTTGTAGAATACAAGGGTCTAACACCTGGAAAAGAAAAGAGATTCGAAGGAAAGATTATCGACAAGGAAACAAAGAAGCCAGTTCTTGATAAGGATGGAAAAGAAATCACAGCATATGCTCTTCACACTCCTAAGGAGTCTAATGGTAAGGCTGAAGTAGTATTCCACTTCGATGGCTCTGTTGTAGCAGGAAAAGATATTGTAGTGTTTGAAAAAGTACTTGATGGTAAGGTAGAGGTTGCAGTTCATGAAGACCCAACCGATAAAGGTCAGACAGTTTCAGTACCTAAGATTGGTACTCAGATGACTTCTAATGGTAAGAAGGTTGTTAATGCAAGCAAAAATACTCCATTCGAAGATAAAATCAAGCATGAGAATGTTCCAGCAGGCGAGTACACTGTAAAAGGTAAAATCGTTTACGGAAATATCTTTGGTGTAGAGGTTGTTAAGGAAGTTGAAAAGAAGGTAACTGTTACTGAAAAGAATGGTACTGTAACAGTAGACTTTAATCTTGATACAACAAACCTAAAGGGTAAGCAGTTAGTTGCTTTCGAAGAATGGTATGATGCTAATGGTGTCCTAGTTGCTGAACATAAGGATATACACGACAAGGGTCAGACTGTTGAAATTAAGAAGGATATTCCAAACACTGGTGATGTTTCAAACATCATGGGGTATGGTTCACTTCTTGTTGTTGCTGGAGCTTTGGTTCTAGTAATAAAGAGAAGAAAGTCTAACGAGCTATAATTGAATAGTTGGTAAAAATGGGTGGTAGTTTCGGCTACCACCTTTTTGTTCCTATATTATATAATAGAAGCTTTTGGTTCGTTTTCGTGTTCTGTGCTTTATTTAGGTGTAAATTTGGTAAGAATTTAAGTATTTTTAGAAAGTAGTTGAAAGAAAATTAGAGATTAGGTAAACTAGTGTTAAATCAAGGTTGAGGTCACAGTTGATTTCAACAGAGTAGGTAAATTTTCTAATAAAGATGTGTAAATATTGAAAGAAAAAATAAAAAATTTTATCAGTGTCTTGCGAAGTATTAGAAAATGTGCTATAATTTAAGTAAATTCAAGCAATCGGCTTGTAAAAATTTAACATTTAATGAAAAGAGGTAAACGAAATGAAGATGAAGGAATTGGTTAAGAACCTAATCGCAAAGGTAAAAGAGAATAAGATTAAGAGTGGAATAATTACTGGTCTTTTAGTAATGACCCTAGTAGGGGGTACGGCTACAGCAATGATGATGTCAGACAATACAGCTAAGGTTGATAACAGCAAAACATCAACGATTGCTAAGACAGTTAAGAAGGATGACGTTAAGAAGTCAAACTCTAAGAAGGTAGAAAAGGAAATTAAAGAAAATAAGGAAAGCAAGCCTGAAGAAGTAAAGGAAGCTGAAAAGAAGTTGGAAGAAGCTAAGAAATCAGGTAATGTAGAGGCTATCAAGGAAGCTGAGAAACTTGTAGAAACTAAGAAGTCGGCAGTTAAGGCAACGGCAAGTTCAAATTCTACAAGTAAGCAGACAGCATCTACAAGTAAGCAGACGGCATCTGCTAGTAAGCAGACAGCGTCAAACAGCTCTAATAACAGTTCTAAGAGTTCTTCAGAAGCAGCTAAGCCAGCAGCTCCTCAGAAGAAAAAGGTTTGGGTAGTAACTAAGCCAGCTTGGGATGAGCAGGTACCAGATTACAATCTTCCAATTTACAAAAGGGTTGAAGTTGCTAGATTTTACAATGGTGCAGGTCAGCTTATATACACTATAATAGATAATAGTGAAGATGTTAATGCTAAGGCTGAAGAGTTAGCTGGCACTGTTAAAGGCTTATCTTTAGAAGAGGGATACGAAAAAGTCCCTACAGGTGAATACCAGACTAAGACAATCCACCACGAAGCAGAGGGTGAATATGTGTGGCAGTAAGGGGTACGAATCCCTTACTTCCATTTTTACAAGATATTACTTAAGATCACAAGAGGAAAGAGGTAAGTTATAATACTTATCCAAATGGTGGCATTATGAGAAAAAAGAGGTATGCTATTACACTAGCAATTATTCTCATCTTCGCACTTATACCTGTAGGTGTATTTGCAGATGAAAATAAAGCTTTGGATGTTCAGTTGACTAAATTAGAGTTACAGAACGATAAGGGCGAAACAATCACAGAAACATCAATTGGTAGTTCATTTAAGCTATTTGCAGATTACACAATCAAAGATACTATCCATACTGGAGACTACTTTGATATGTATGTTCCTGAACAGATTGACTTGTCGTCAGCGTTTACAGACTATAACTTTCCTCTGAATGATAGCGAAGGTGAAGCGATTGCAACTGCTGTTGTTAAGCCTAGCGAATCCAGTGGTGGAATCATTCACATAGTATTCAATGAGAAAATGAATGGCAAAGCTAACTTACAAGGAAACTTATTCTTTTACGCTAAAGGTAATGAAAAAGGTGTTAAGTTTGGAGAGGCTACACCAATCAGAGTTGTGCTAAATAATAATAATAAAAATAGTTACAACATATCTCCACCAGTTAAGTTTACTCCTAACAAGCCTGTGTCTGGAACAGAAGTAATTGGTAAATGGGCTAACCCATCAAAGAGTAAGGATAGAGCTGATTGGAGAATTAGAATTAACAAGAGTGGGCAAAATCTAAATAATGTTGTTATAACTGATAAGATTAAATCAGGCAATGGTGAATACTTACCTGAGTTTGAGCTACAGAAAGTTACTTTTGCTCCTGATGGAAACATCACTGACTATGGTGAAAAGATTGATATATCAAACAAAGTTAAGTATAACGAAGATAAGACATCTTTTACACTAGAGCTTGGTGAGATTGGAACTCAAGGTTACTTACTATCTTATGCGACAACTGTAAACGATGAGGACCCAATACAGAATAACTCAGCAGAACTAAGAGCAGACGATATTACTCCAAACAAGTCGGCTGGGGTATGGATATACAAGTCGGCTGGTGGTGGCTTAAACACAGAGATTAATGGTAAGCTTAGAATTAGAAAAGTTGATTCTGAAACAGGTAAAGGACTTGCTGGGGCGAAGTTCAAGATAACTAAAGGCGATAAGAGTTTTGAGCTTACATCTAATGATAAGGGAATTGCATTATCAGACAATCTAGAACTTGGTGAGTATAATGTTACAGAGATAACTGCTCCAGAGGGATATAAGTCTACTGATGAAGTATACACAGTCAGTGTAACAAGCAACGGCGGGGTACTTACTATCAAGAATACTAAAGAAAAGAAAGAGGAACCTAAGAAACCTGAGGAACCAAGTAAGCCAGAACCAAAACCAGTAGAACCTAACAAGCCAGAGCAACCTGAGACTCCAAACAAGCCTGAGGAACCTAGCAAACCAGAGCCTAAAAAACCTGATGTTCCAAATGTAGAGCAACCTAAGAAACCTGAGGAGCCTAAGAATACTGAAACTCCAAAGGTTGAAGAGCCTAAGAAGGATACTCCTAAGATTAAGAAACCAGAGCTCTCTAAGCCAGTAGAACACAGCACTCATGTTTTAACTAATACAGATAAAAACAGTACACAGAGAGAACAGACACAAAAAGTAAAAAAGGATGTACCTAATACAGGTGATAATAACAATATTGTTTTTTACAGTATGTTGCTAATGTTCACAACTGCTATGATTGTACGATTCAAAAAGAAGAATAACTAGTAAGGTATTTTTAGATAGCTAAGGTGATAAAAGCTCAAAAGTCTTAGCTACCTAAAAAACAGTAAGAAGAATTTTATTAAACTGAAATTTACATAGAAAAGGAGAGAAAGAAATGAAGTTTAAGAAAATGTTTAAGGTAGTTGGAACAAGCTTGCTAATAGCTTGCTTGGTACCAGCAGCAGCTTTTGCAGGAGAAGATGTTACTGAGAACGCTGTTGAGAAAGAGGTAGGTCAGGAGCTTAATATTCTTGACTCAGTAACAAAACCTGATGGTGCTTTCATGAGGGCTGATGAGGCTGAGCAGGACTTTAGTCCTGAAAATGCTCCAATAACATCGACTATAGATAATGCAGTTTTCTATAGGGGAGATGGAACAGCCATATACGCTATCACAGACAACAAGGAAGATGTTAATGCTAAGGCTGAAGAGTTAGCTGGTAGTGTTAATGGTTTGTCTTTAGAAGAGGGTAGAGTAAAAATAGTAAACGGCTATGACGCTCCAACTGAAACAACTGCTAAGTTCCCAGTTTACACACCTAATGGTGATGGTACTTTTGACAAGACTTGGCATATAGTTCCTATCAAGGTAACTTATACGCCACAAATTGAAACAATCACAGCAACTTACAAGTCAACAGAACCTATAGACTACCTATCTGCAGTGAAGAATATGCCTAATGGTGCTAGTCTAGGAATCACTGAACCTGCAGATGTTAACAAGCCAGGTAGACAGGTTGCAAAGGGTAAGATAATCTTCAAGAATGGTCTTAAGTCAATAGACGTTGAGATTCCAGTTTCAGTGGTAATTAAGTGGGCACCTATTGAAGAGTTCCCAGCAATTACAACAGCAACTGTAAATGTAATGAAGGATGCTGAAGCAGACTACTCAAATGCAGTAACTAACCTACCAGAGGGTGCAAGAGTTGAGGTTTATGAAAAAGCTGATACATCAACTGTTGGTCTTAAGGATGCTAAGGTAAAGGTTATTTTAGCTAATGGAATGTCTAAGGTAGTTACTGTAAAGGTTATGGTACACCAACCTATGATTGGATTGGAGGAAATTCCAGCAGTTAAAACTACAACAGTATATGCTGTTCAGGGTACGCCATGTGATATTACTAAGGGTGTAACTCTACCAGAAGGTGCTACAGCTGAAGTAGTTGAAGATGTTGCTACAACTGAAAAGGGTGACTTTGTAGGAAAAGTTAAGGTTATCTTCAAGAACGGAATGACAAGAACAGTTAAGGTTTCTGTAAAGGTTGTAAAGGAAGTTCCTTGGGGTACAATTGAGGCAATCCCAACAGTAACTCCAGTGCCACATAACTATACAATTGGTGACATCACATTAGAAGAGTTTGCTAAGCTAGATGACCATGAGTTCTTCAAGACTGACGGCAAGATTAAGGTATTGGATATTCTGTCAATTCAGAATGCTGAGGGTAAGGATGCTAGCATCACTGATGTAGATTTCAGCAAGGAGTTCGAAATCACAATAACATATAAGCTAACATTTGAGAATGGTATGACAAGAACAGTTAAAGTTCCTGTAACAAATAAGGCTAAGGTTGTTCCACAGCCTCAGAACACTGGAACTGCTACAACTCAGAATGATGGTAACACAGCAGCTCAGAACACACAGAACAGTGGTGTAGTTGCTAACAGCAATGTTCCAAACACTGGTGACAGCAATCCTCTATACATTTGTGTAGGTGCGGGAGCTCTCGCTCTAATGGGTATGGTTGTTGTTACAATCATGAGAAAGAGAAAAGCTAACAAGTAAGATTTACCTCTTATTAAATAGTACATGTTGAAGAGAAGGATACTCAGAATTGAGTATCCTCTTTTCATTAAGTGGTTTAATTTTCTAGTAAGTTGTCTAAATTTCAATGTAACTTATTGGGTTTTGGGTTAAGTTATGTTATAATTTAAGTAAATAAAAAGTTAGTGGCTAATACAGCCTTAATGGAAGGAATTATTTAAGATGGTAGATGAAAAGAAAAAGTATGACGACTCGTCAATTAACTTACTTGAAGGTGAGATGAGAATAAGAACTAGACCAGAATCTATGCTGGGTTCGAATGGTCTTGATGGTGCAAAACACACTGTAATTGAGATACTTGGTAATGCAACAGACGAACACCTTTCAGGGTATGGTGATAAACTAGATATAACACTATTCGAAGATGGTAGTATTGGTATAAGAGATTACGGTAGAGGGGTTCCAATGGGGTGGAATGAGAAGTATAACAAGTGGAATTACTTCCTAATCTATGAGGAACTTTACGCTGGTTCTAAGTACGATGACAATCAAGAGGTGTTGAGAAGCATTACTGATTGGTCAAACTTTGATTTTAGAGATTATCCTTACCTTATTACAGTAGGTCTTAATGGTGTGGGAGCAGCAGCAACTCAGGGTACATCAGAGTTCTGTAGGGTAGAGTCATACAGAGATGGTGTTATGACTGCTATGGATTATAAAGAAGGTAGACACTGCTATGAAGAACCAATTGTTGAAGCTACTAATGAGCCTAATGGTACTTTTGTAAGATGGAAGCCTGATGGTAGACCTAAGCCACTTGGTGTTTTCTCAGATGTAAAAATACCTGAGAGATGGTTTAGGGACTTAGCTTATAATCAATCATTTATTGGTGGTTTTGATGTAACTTATAACAATCAAGGAAGCATAATCCAGTTCCCTAAAAAGACTTTGTTAGAGGCTTTAAAAGAGGAGCTTGGCTCTGATAGATGTGCTTACGGGAAACATTTCGCACATGCTGTGGAAGATGGAGAGATTTGTGTTTGCGAGGTTGAGGTTGCAATTGGAGAGAAAGGACAGGGTACGAGGTTTTTCCACAACAAAGTAGCTATTCGAGGGGGAGTACATGCTGATGCCTTAAATACAGCTGAGTGGCAATTCTTTAAGGATAGGGGTGCTGAGAGAGGTGTGAAAATCAAGACAGTTGACTATGCAGGTTCTCTTTCAGTATTGGTTTCTTCTCTAAGTAACAAAGTGTCTTATCGTGGTCAAACAAAAGATAGCCTAGACAATAAATATGTATTTGATTGTGTAGAAGCCTCAATCACAGAGCTCCTAGAAAACGAATGGGTGAAGGGTACGCCATGGTTGGTTGAAATAGTTGAGAGCGTTATTGAAACAGCTGAAAACAGATTGGCAGTTGATGAAATGTCAAAACAGCTGAAGTCAATTGCTAAGGCAGTAAAAAATCAGAAGGCGAGTGATAAGTTTAAGTCTTGTAAGACTTATGGTGTTGACCCAGCCAGAACAGAATATTTCATTGTTGAGGGTGATTCTGCAGGAAATGCAGTAAAGAATGGTCGAGACCCAGTATTCCAGTGTTTGCAGAAGCTAAAGGGTAAATCATTAAATCTGTATAAAGCAAGCATTGAGAAGATGCTGAAGAATAAGGAAATTGCTGATATCGTAGCAAGCATTGGTTGTGGTATTGAGCTAAATATTGAGGGGTATAAAACATTTGACATCAACTCTCTGAAAGTAGGTAAAATCATTTTTGAAACAGATGCTGATATCGATGGTAAGCATATAAGAATGTTGTTATTCCTAATCTTTTGGAAGCTTATGCCACAGCTCCTATACGATGGGTATGTGTATATTGGCGAGACACCTCTATACATAGTTAACAAAGTAGATGGTACAAGTCTATTTTGCTATACTGAAGAGGAGTTAAGAGATTTGCAGGAAAGTGATGTAGCTATTCAAAACATTACTCGTTTTAAGGGTTTGGGTGAGATGAACTCTAAAGACCTTTGGGACACAACTCTTAACCCAGAAACTAGAAGACTAACACAAATTAAAATAAGTCCTAATGACTTGGAAATAGATTCTGTATTGGAGATCTTATTTGGTAAAAGCACAGACCTCAGAAAGAAGGAAATCTTGGGTACGCTTATCGGTGATGAGTATGCTGAACAATGTGAAACATTGGACGAGTTAATGGGGTACATTGCAAGCCTTGATATGGAAGATGGTTTGGACGTTGAAGAGATTGAGTATGTAGGATAAAGTAATTGGGTATGGCTATTGGGTTTAAAGCCTTGTAGCAATGCTGATAATTACGGAAGCAAGTTTTGGTTTGGTAGGGTTAATGTTCGAATGTGTGTTTAATCCTTAATGAATAATCTTGCTCAGGTGAAAGAGTAAGTGTATAATAGGGGTAACAAAAGAAAACTGCTTTGATAGTTTTGGGAAAGATTTAAAGCACGAAGTAGACGAAAGGTAAAAGTGAAATGTCAAATTTATATAACGGTTCAAGTGAAGGATTTGAAAACTTAGTAACAGGGTATATTGATTATGCAGAGGAGGTTATTACTGCCAGAGCTATACCTGACTTATATGATGGATTAAAGCCAGTTCACAGGAGAATATTAACTTCTGCACAAGGATTGAAGTTTAATAACGGGCTTTTGAAGAGTGCTAATCTTGTTGGTGCAACATTGGCTCTTCACCCTCATGGTGATGGTTCTGTATATGATGCAATGGTAAGAATGACTGAGTCAAATGCATCATTTAACTTGCCGCTTTTCGCATCCTCAGGAGAACTGGGTAGGGTTCACTCTTCTGATGTGCCTGCAGCTATGAGATATACTAAGATAATGCCAAACAAGAACATTGGCTACTTCTTTAGAGATATGAAGGTTTGCAAAATGAAACCAGCTGAAGAGGGTGATGGTTTAGAGCCAGTAGTTCTTCCAGTAAGGTTTCCTAACATCCTTGTAAATGATATGGAAGGTATCGCAGTCTCTATTAGAGCGAAATTACCAAGTTTTAACCTTGGAGATGTAATTGATTTAACAGTAAAGTATCTTGAAAGTGGAGAGTTGATTGACAGCGATGTAATAATTCCAGATTTCTCTACAGGTGGTGTTTTGGTAAAAAACAATATCGAGTTACTTAAACTAATGTTAACGGGTAAGGCATCATTGAAGATTCGTGCAAAGGTTGAGATTAATGGCAAAGATATCTTAGTTAAAGAAGTTCCAGCTGGAAAGACAGTGGAAAACATTACTAGGGCGATTAATAATCTTGGCGATAAGAGAATTAAATCAGTGATGGACGCATCAGGTCATAAGTCAGACCACCTGCTTGAGATTAACTGTAAGAAAGCTAATGAGGTTGAATCCGTTCTCTTAATGTTGTATAAGGAAAGGATTCTACAGAACAACATCGCAACAAATATGATTGTTATTGAAAATGGTAAGCCTGTAATTTTGGGTGTTCATGGAATTATACAACATTGGGTAGAGTGGAGAAAGTCTGTTGTTACTGAACTATTCCAAACTGAGTTGAGAGATGTAGAAGCTGAGTTAAATTCCCTTGGGTACTTCATCAGGCTGATAAGCAACCAAGAATGGAAAGAAAATTACATTGGAGAAATAACAAATAAAGGAAAAGCAGAGGGTAGGGCTTATCTTGAAAGCATTTTCGAAGATATTACAGCCGATGTAGTTGAGTGGATATCGAACAGGGCTATCTCAGCATTTAACAATGGTGGAAAATATAAGACTCGCTATGATAGTCTTATGGAGTTTAAGCAAGAGAGAGAATACTATCTTGCCCACCCTGAAGAGTATATCGTAAAAGATTTACTTGAAATTAAGGCTGAGCAAACAGAACAGTGCAAAAGGAAGACTTTTGTTACTGAACAGGACTATAAATTCTCTAAAATTGTAGAAGCTGAAATTGAAGACGACAGCTACTGTGTTTATACAATCTATAAGAATGGATTCATGATTAAGGGTAGAGATATCATTGAAGGTGATGATGTGCTTGCAAGTATTCCAGCACAGGCTAATTCAACTCTTGTAGGATTTGATAACTTTGGTCGAATCTTAAGAGTATACGGTACTGAAATAGACTTCACTCCACCTGGAGAGAAGGGTGTTTACTTACCAAAATACTTTGATACTTATGTTGATGGAACTGAGTTTGAGTATTACTTTATGTACTTTGGACTGCTTGATGGAAGCACAAGAACCCTCCTCTACAAGGATGGGTATGTTGGTTTCCTTAACACAGAAGAACTTATTTCAAAAAGAAAGCAGAGGATTATACCTAATGGAGTACCTGTAAAGGTCATCTCAGACTTGGTTGGTGTAATTGAAGAAAAAGATACTAAAGAGTTTATTTTGGTTGCAGACGAGTCTACTGGTAAAGCTAGATTTGGTTTGGAGAGGGTAAGTGACATACCTGTAAGGTCAAGAACAAGTTCAGCTAAGGTATTCAGCGGAAATAAAATAAACATCAGATACTACAAATCACTGGATAATGTAGAGCTTTGGGAAACCTTTGATAACCCTCTGCAGTATGGAACTAAAATGCAAAAGTTGCAGGGTAAGTTTATTGGTGACCCATCAGAATTGATAGAAACGGAAAACGGTGAGGTTTAAGAATGTCCGAACAAAAGGAGTATAAGGGTTTAGGTATAGTTGAAGAAGCAAAAACAGAAGATAACATAGAACCTGAAGCTGTAACTCACGAGTTGGACTTAGGTGGTTTAGATTTTGTTATTGAAGACGATGGAAGTGATGACGATGGGGTTGACGAAGATGGTTTAACTCCTGATGAGCGTCTAAGAAGTTTCTCAGATACTATACTCAGTACCTTGGTAGTTGAAGACAGTGAAATAAAAAGTTTTGCAGTGAATAGGCTTTTTGCAAATGTCACTCCAATGCTTTTTAGAGATGAGAACTACATCATCTACTCAGTTCTCTATAACTATCGAAATCGTTTAAAGAGAATGGAAATAGATGAAGAGTTTATTTCCCTTTACCTAAACAGAAATAGGGATATCATCACAAAGGCAAAACCTTATATTGATATCCGAGCTTTTGGAGAAGTAGATGGCTCTATTGAACTTGGGTATATATCGGGTGTATTGAAACATTGGAGAAGACTAAAAAGTATGCCCGCAATCAGTGAGGGTGATTTTGAGCTCTCATTGGAAAAGTATATTTTGGAGTTTAAGGCAATTGAATCCTCTAAGGCTTATGAGGTTGCAAATGTGATATTAAACAGGGGCATGTATGTTAATGGTAAAAATCTCTTTGGTTTTAATGACAGTTTTAACTATGTTAGAAGAAAAATAGCTGAGATTGAAGGTGTCACAACATCAAACAAGGGTACGGGTTTCACAAAGATGAGGGCTGTGTTAGGTGAAGAAAGAGAAGATGGTAAAAAGCCATACAAAATCTCAGACTTCGATACTCTTGATGAGTTGAATAAACATTACGGTGGAATATATACTGGATTGTTTTATCAAGTTATCGCACCACCGAAGGCAGGTAAATCTAAGTTATGTTGTAGGATTTGTCATACAACTGCTATCCGATACGGTAACAATGTAACTGTATGGGCAGCTGAGGGTGGTAAGGAGATGTGGACAGCTCAGATGAGAGCTATTCATTTCGACTGGACATTTAACCAAGGTGTATCTGTAACAGAGAAGAAATACGGTGTAGACCAAAATGTTATCTTACACGATAAGTTCCAGACTGATGAGTTAAGGGACTGCGAGATGACAAGTAAGCTTGATTTAATGACTAATGATGGGTACGGTTCTATCGATTATATTGATCGACCTTTTAATGTAGAAACCTTTATTGAAGATATAGATACCTCTGTAAAAGAGAACAACAGCCAATTAGTTATCATCGACTATTTGCAATTGATTGGTTCTGAAAAAGATTTAGATGAAAGAAGAAGGATTGCTGAGGCTTATAGAGTATTGTTGGCTTATTGCCACCGAGAGAATGTTGCAGTCTTAACACCTGCCCAGTATAAACAATCTACCTTTGATGAGTTAATAAAAAGTACTGATGTTGGAAACTTCGATTTAAGAACTGCAGGTGGTGGTTCTGCTGAGGTTTTAAGAACACCGGATATATCATTTGCATTGTGGGCAACTACGGCAGATTTAACTAACAACAGAATGAAGATACTGTCAATGCCTTGTAGATTGGGTAAGGCTTATCCGAAGATTGATGTAATTCATGATTTGGGTTCTTGCAAATTCTTGTCTGTTGACGGTGGGGGTACGGTTGGTTGATTTATTCGAGTGGCGATTTAACCTCGAAAATCTTCGATTTTACGGGGTTTTATCGCTTGTTGGTGTCCTTGAGCGATTCGCTTGTTTTGTGGCTCTGTGGCTCTGTTTTGTGGCTTGTGCGTTGTTTGTGCTAAAATTGGGGTTTCGTTGTGGGTGTGGATGCTGATTGGTAGAACCCTCGAGGAGTGGAAGGTTTACTTAATAAATATAAGAGATGTAGGAGAAGAGTGATAAAAATGGAAATATTAGATATTAAACAATTTCAGACAGAACTGCCAGGTAAAAAGCTAACTGGGTATGCACTAATCAATAGCGTGAATGTTAGTGAAACAAAGAAAGGTCAACCTTTTTTAGTAGGAAAGCTATTTGTTAAAGGTGAGATTGAATTTAAGGTTTGGAACAACTCCAAGGCTTTTGAACAGCTTAGTGGGGGTGTTCAAGGAGAAGGAATATACATTGTAAGTGGAGAGATTAATCTCTATAATGGAACCAGAAATTTAATACTCAATCAAGCCGATCTTGATGTAAATAGTGGATTGGGTAAGGTTGATTTTTTGAAGTCTATCTATGATGGTGATAGGATGTATGAAGCACTTTGCACTCTGCTAAAAAAGTCAGTTTCAGAGAACTGGTATAAAGTATTTGAGCTGGTTATGTCAGGGAGAGAAGAAGCCTTTAGAATGGAATATGCAGCAGTTAACCACCACGACAATGTTCCTAGTGGTTTGGTAGCCCATACTTATAAGGTTTGCAGAATAGTAAAAGTAATGGGTATGTATAGTGAAATCGTGAACTATTGTGGGGTGGACTTACTGATGGTTGGGTCAGCTTTGCATGATATTGGTAAGGCTTATGAATACAATATGGGTTCAATGAGTAAACGGGGTAAGATTTTAAGCCACAGGGTAATTGGGTTAGAGATACTTTCCAAGTTAGAAGATGAAATTGTTGAACTAATTGGTCAAGAAGGTTTTGATTTACTTCTAAGCATTATTGTAGGACATCACGGAGAGTATGAAGAGAAGCCTAGAACAGTTGCAGCATATGTTGTTCATCTTTGTGATATGATTGAGAGCAACCTGCAAAGTATAAATCAAGAATTGGGTACAGCTTTAGAGTTAGATGGGTTAAAGGAAATAAGATACGCTGGAATGCGTTTGAGGTAGGTTATGAATAAGCGTACAAAAGTAAAATTAGTATTTCTAGTAATTTTATGTTTCGTGTTAATGTGTGGTTTCACTTCAAAAGAGGGGGTTAAAAGTGATGTTGAAACAGTTGTTTTTAACTATATGACAGATAACCCACCAGAGGATAATGAAGCCATATTGACAATGTATGAAAGTAAAAGTAAGGCAAAATATAGTGGTTTTGCAACATCAGATGGTACAAGTTCTGAGATAGAGGTTAAGGTTACTGCCGACCCTGTTAAAAACATGACGTTTTTTGGGAAGAAATGGTATAATTGTCATGCCCTTGTAAACATAACAACGGAATGTAAAGAGAAGATAGATAAAGGTCAACTAAAAGTTGAATTAGACTCTAAAGAAAGTCAGAAAAGTGAAAATACAAATAAAAAGGACACTAATAAAATCGCAAGTGCAATTATCATAGGGATTATTGGTGCTTTTGTACTAAGTAAAATTACTGAAGAACGAGAGAAGGGTTAATTATGAAGGCATTTTTTAGGAGTAAAGTTGGAATAGCTTGTGTAGTGGGTGTAGTAGTTATAGTGGGTATGGTTTGTTTCCTTGGTGCAAGGGCTATCCTTAACAACAGTACAAGTGGTGAAGAGATTGTAGCTAGAGAAGAAACAGCAAAGAAGTCTGCGGATAAGAAAAAGGTTCTTGAAAAGAAAGAGAGTAAGTGGGTAGATGAGAAGTTTGGTCAAGGTGAAGAAAATTCTATTCATTACAGTCAATCTGAATTAGAAGATAAGGGTTATAATAAATCATACAGACAACTAATGCACATTTACACAGACTACCCTAATGTAGATGATAAAAAAATGGTTGAGAACAGGAATAATATGTTTGCTGAACCAGAATTTAATAACTTCAATAAAACGGATATTGAAGAGAATCTTGCTAAGATTCGTAAAGACTCTAAAAAGCAATTCTCTAAAATATACAAGAAATGTCCGCCATCAATGGACTATTGGTATCTTTTAGAACCTGACTACAAAGTAGATAACAGACTAATCACGTTCTCTAAAGACGAGAGCTTGCGTATAATAGATACTCCAGCTTTTACTCAGTGCTTGAATGAATCTCTCCAGATGGAAGAAGGAAGGGGAAAAGAAGGTCAAGGCAATGGTGGTATTTTAGATATTAGGGACGAATGTCTTGTGTTAGTGGACCAATTTGATACAAATAAGTTTGTATATCAACTAACAGATAAAGATAACACAGGAATAGTAAATCTTATCAAGGACGAGGATTTTACGAATTTGAATGAGGTTAAAGGTGGAGATACAAAAATATTCATTTGTGTAGACCAATCTCATTTAAAAGAACTAAATTATATGTTCCCTAAAGATTGGTGGACAATTGGGCATAAAAATCAAGATGTAAATAGGAGATTCGTGTTTGCTCCTCAAAATACAAGATTTAAGAAAGAAGTGTCTAAAGACGGAACTAACTTAATATTTATTTATACGGTGAACTATGGTGGTTAATCTTAATACCTTGAAAAAGAAAAACAAAATAATACGGGTGATGGGGCTTATCCTCTTGGGTATGATGTTCTTTACTTTGGTTGTTGAAGCAGTCGATTTTCCTAATGACGGTGAGTTTAAAAAGAATCCTTATGGGGACACTAAGTTACCTAGTACTTTCAAGAGTTTGGAGTATTATGACTGTTTAATACCTTATCAAAGGACCTTTGAAGAGGTAGGTGGTATTGCTTATAAAACAATATCAACTAAGTACGAAGCATACAGACAGCCTATGTCAGAAGCTGTTAAGAAATCCAAGATTGGTTCTCAAGTTATGCTTGAGAGCGATTTATCCGTTGAGGGTGCAAAAAAGAAACTCTATGATAAAGATGGTGTAAACATATTTGAAGACGCTAAAGGTAATAAGTACTATGGTGGTGCATTGCCGAGGTTCTTTTGGAGTGTTGAACCACACTATTATGACTTTTCGATAATAAATCGAGGTCAGTTATTTGATGCAATTTTAACTGACGGTACAGTGCTACATTACTGTGTGATAGATGCTCACGCAGACCAGGACTCAAATTGTGATGATTCTGAAGGTGGTTCTAAGGATGTACATTGGGCTAAAACTCCAATTAAGAAAAGGCAGTACTACAAGTTGTTCCATGCGAGGGGTGGGCATATAATAGAAATAGCAGCTCGTAACAATACTAGTTTGAATGCTTTTATAAAAAGGTTTAACTTCGGTAATGATGGGAATAAGGTAGCAGCTATTCGAATGTATAATGCTAAAATAGGCGACTCCCCAGATAGGGTAGGTGGTAAAGAACCTTACTCGAAAATATCGGGTATGAGATTGGTACCAGGTGGTGCAGACGATATCAATAGTAACTCTAATGGTAGAAATTTAATTCCAAAAGAAGATGATTTAACTGGTATGCCACCAAAGTATGAAATCTCTGAAAGTGCGAATAAGATTGCGTTACCAGACCAAGATAGTTTATCTATTGGAGAAAAGTATTCTGTTGCTATGATAAGAGATGATGTCCTTTTAAGCAAGAGGGCTATGTATAAGGACGCCATGCGTACGGGTATGGTTGGAATTGGTCTGTTTTTAATGGTTTATGCAGTGTTGTTTATGTTTGCATTGCTCTTTGACAGGTCGCAGGACTTCCTTGAATCTCCAATGGTTCAGATTATAACATTGGGCAGGTTCAAATATACCGATGAACAAGATGGTGCAAGGGGTTATTTATCAATGAAGCGAGGGTTGATGGTTGCAATAACGATATTCCTTGCTGGAGTTTTCTTGGTGAACGAAGGGGTACTACTTCTAATTCAGAAGGTAATTTTTTGGATAAAAGTGGGTAGGTTTTATTAAAAGCTAAACTAAGAAAATGTTTTTAATCTGTAGTTTGTTTGCAAAATTGCCCTCGTTTGGGGGGATTTGAATTGAAGGAGATAGAAATGGAAATGGATAACAAAAATATGATTGAGCTTGCAGAAAAGTATGGCGAAGCTATGACAAAGAAATATGGTAGTATGAACTCAGCAGCTATTGGTTGCGTTACACCAAATATATTGGTTGGTGCAAACTGGGCTTTTCTAACTCCAAATGAAGGAAGAGAGCTTAAGAACGCCTTTGATAAAGAAGGAGATAGCGGAAAGATTTTCGAGATGATTGATATTCGAGGTGGTGGAAAGCTACTTATTATGACTTTTGACAAGGTTATTGAAGTTCTTTCAGGAATACCAATGCAGCTGGGTATTGTTAACAAGGCTGATGTAGAGGCTGGTGTAGCTCATAGAAACGAGTCAGCTCAGGCATTTGAGAAACTCTTGGTGAAGGGGTACAGTGGTACTATAGGTATTATGAACCTCAACGACTCAAATACAATAACAATCAAGGGTAAGAGATTCCCATCTTTTGCAATTGATATGACTACTCTGCTTGAGAAGTGTAATAAGTATGGGTACTCAGTAATCTTGGGTGGGGTTGCTAGACCTCTTCAGACAGTGTATGATAAGAGATGGGAAGTCATAAAGAATCTTGAACTAGCACCATCAGGAAATGCTATGCTTATCGAGATTAAGCAAAATAAGTAATAGTTGAAAGGTAAAATAGGTAGATGAAATGTTAACAACATTGTATATGGGTAATGCTTATTTAATTCCGTATTTAAGATATTTAATGAGAAACAACATACCTGCTGTAAAGGTGGGTATGTTCTCTTTTAAGAAAACGGAAAACGAAACTACACAAGAGGCATTAAGTGCTGAATTAGAAAAGAAAAAGTTCGTAGATAATTTACTTCGTACGGCTGAGAGAGCTATGGCAACAACTAAGACTGTTCCAGTGTCTATTAGGGAAAATTCTGCACTGTTTTCTGATGGAAGTGTTTGGGATTGTAGTGCGTTAACTTACTTGAAGAATATTCCAGGAACCAACATACAGTTGTTAGTGTTGACACACCCAGGAGAAAAACTGAGTAAGACAGGTGAAAGAAATAAGTATAAGGTAGTGGCTGAGGTCAGAGCTATAGAAACTAAAGGCAGTAAGATGTTACAATCATATTTACCAGATGCTTGTTTAGTGGGTATGTAAGTATGGCAGGAGAGATAAGCAAACTCTTTTCTTTGAGAGAATACTATCGAAGGTATTTAATGAGCTTTAGTAAAAAGTATTATTTTTCCTCTGCAGGAAAGATGGTTTGTCCTTTACACGATGATAAGAAACCATCAATGGGTATAGTGGTTAAGTCAGATGGTACTGAACTTTTTCATTGTTTTGGTTGTAACTCTTGGGGTGATGTGGTTGATTTCCATATAAGAGTATCGGGAAGACTATTTGGAAAGAAGGGTATGTCGAGAGAGACTGCTCTTAAGGAACTTTCAAAGGAGTTTGGAGTCCGTTACGAAGATGCACTGAGAGCTGATGGTAGTGCTAGTGTTGAGGAGAGTAATATCTGTACTGATATGAAACTAAGAATGCTTGCAGATGATGTGGGTTCTTTACAGGATTTTAAGTACTCTTGGATGCAAGCAAGAAAACAGGGTATGCCTATTGGATACTTAAACGACTTACTAATGCATAGAATTGCTAGTGTAAAGAAGCTTGAAGATGGGGAAAAGGAATAAATGAGGGGGCTTGACTTCTAACGAACTGGGTATGTTTTCGAGAGGTTAAGCCTTTTTGTATGAATTGAGGGAAGCTATGAGTACAAGTATGTGGGAGAAGATAAAAGAATCATCTGCTTTAGATATTTTAACGATGACAGGAGATAATTTTCTTGCTTTGGATGTTTCTAAGACTTCTACAGGTGTGGCAGTTGTCTATGGTGATGAGGTGTGGGTTGCAAACATAACGATTGACACCCCAGAGGACAGCCAATTTTTCGAGGTTTTAAGTAGGCGAGAACTGAAAGAGAAACTGCTTAAACATTTGGGCAGTAAGCGTTGGTTTAGTTGTATATTCGTTGAAGATGTTTATAATGGAATTAACCCTGAAACAACTAGAAAGTTGTATGCGTTAAATACTGCAATTGACGAGCTAATCTTGGACGGTGAGATAAACTGTAACAGGTTTATTAGAAAACAGAGTGGCTGGTGGAAGAGTTGGTTATGGCAACTTGATGTTTATGGTAGTTTCAAATATCTAAATGATAAATCTCGAGTAAGTGAAATCTTGAGGGTACGAGGCATTGAAGATTATTCTGAGGGAGCTCAGGACAGACTAGATGCATTGGGTATGATTATTGCTTGTGTGATGGATAGGGTACTCAATGTCGAAGAAAAGGTTAAAATCACTTTGAAAGATATTGAGTGTGGAAGGTATGTAGACTTATCTGACCTTGTTAAGAGAGCGGATAACTTTGGTATAAAATCAAATAAAATAAAAGAGATAAAAGATGAGACTCTTGATGAAAGACGGCTATGCAAATATATTGAAGACAACCCAGATTATTTCTTTTGGACGAGTGGATGCAGGCTTGGTTCACTGGGAGATAAATTAAAAATAGAGTATAATAGAAAGGGTAACTACTGGTTTATTAGAAAGTAGTTTAGGTAATAATATGAGTAGGACAGCAGTACTAGAAACAGTAAAACAGATGTTTGGAGCAAATGTAGTTGTTTGCGATGAGTTTGAGACGGACTTGGCTCGCCATGTGTGTAAATCAGGAAACAGCAGTATGAAAATTTATTTGCTAACAAGGGTAACAATACCAGTGGTTGCTTATGATGGTTCAAGGGCTGATGTAATGTGTTATAGATGTCCTTTGTGTGGAAAATCTTATGTTCTTAGAGAGTCTTTAGAGCCAATCCAACAGATGGGGGTTGGTGGTATGCAGGGTGGCTCAGGTTTTAGAGGTGTGTCTCAACCTTAGGAATATTTTTGGGTATGGATTTAACCTTTGTATGTTCTAAAATACTTGGAGAAATGGTTTATGCCTTTTAACTAATTAAAAAGGTTTAAAACGGAATAGGTGGTAGTAAAAATGGAAGAATTAAATAATTTTAGAACAGATGGAAGTTATGAGTCTGAGGTTGAACTGGAAAGTAAAACTGTAGACGCATTGTCAATGAATAAAGATAGCTTTAACATTTCAATAGGAGTTGTTGATTTTAGGGACATCTCATTTTCAGAGGCAATGAAAAAAGGTAGGAAAGAAACTTATTTAGGTCTAACTAAGTCTGTTGAAGAACTTGGTATACTGAATCCAATTCACGTAATGAGAACAGAGGGGTATGCTGATTGGTTGGAATCAGGTGGCTCTGAGAATGATTATGAGGGTTGGAAGTATATTGTTATTGATGGTTTTAGAAGAATTTATGCTGGAGTTAAGAATGGATTAACTCGTTGTAATGCTGTAATTTGGGACTTTAAAGATAAAGAACTGGGTAGTGATTTGCTGATGACAGTTTCTTTATACCTAAACAAAAAACAGAAGCATTCTTGGGGAGAGGTGTGGTATCTGTTCCAGATACTTGAACTTCAAAGTTCTATGACACCAGCAACTCTTGAGTTCTTATTACAATTAGAATCAGGAGAGGCGATGAAGCTAAAAGATATAATGCTAAGTGAGTATGATGAGATTAAACAGGCTTTGTTGAATAATGAGAAAACAATTACTCAGGCATACAATATGCTCCAGAAGGAAAGAAAAGAAGAGAACCAAATATTTAAAGAAGATAAACAGGGTATTTCATCAGTTGAAGAAGCTGGTGATATTGTAGACGGAGATGGCAAAAATAAGCCAAAGTTATCTGATGAAGACGTAAAACAATTACTAGATTTAGTTGAGAATGAAGAAGAATTCTCGGATGATGACTTTGGTGAGTGGTCAGGTGAGGAAATAGAAGACCATTGGCAAGATAGAAAAAATGGAGATAGAATTGACGAGCGTTTGAGACTTTCTATTCTTGAAAGAGATGGGTACACCTGTCAAGTAAGTGGATTTGGTAAAGGATTACCTATTGCTTTGGTTAGAGGCAGCTTGAGTGTCCATCATAAGGTGCCTGTTAGTCTTGGAGGAAGGGATTCTGTAGACAATTTAGTGACGCTTAGTAACGATTATCACAATCTTATACACAGAGTTGCCGAGACTGGGAAATTAGGTATAACTAAAGAAGAATACGATAAATTAGATGACGGTCATAAAGAAATTTACAAAAATGTAATGAAATATGTAAGAGCAATTACTAGAGGAAGGGAAGCTTGTGGTGGTAAAATAGAGAAGCATAAAATGGTAAGAAAAGCATACTGGCAAGACTAGTCAACAGTATTATAAAAAGAAGATTAATTTTAGAAGGGTATTTTCATTGCTTTGCAATTTGGTATAATAGTATTATCAAAATAAAATTGGAGGTATGAAAAATGATTGAAATTAAAGGATTGAAAAATGGAAATGTAGAGTATTGGAACAATAAAGAAGGTATAAAAAACTTCTTGAAGCAAAATAGGGATATAGTGGCACCATATTTAGAGAGAATGTATATGAATTTTGAGTTGGCAGAGGAAGAACTAGAAAGAAAAGAAGAATTAACAACTGTAACTGCTGATGACGGGGTTACTCATTGTTTGGATCCTTTAAAAAGAAAAAATTATAAGTACAAAAAAACTTTAGAAAGTCTTATAGTAAATGATATTGGTTCCTCTAGCGATTTTGAAGAGTTTGGTAATGATAATTCGTTTTTTCTCTATGAGATTTCTGCTGAGATAGAAGGAATAATGTACTCATCACTAATAGATAAGTCAGGTAAAATTCATTATTGGAATCCAGATTGGGGAACTATTAACCCTGAAGAGGTAAAAACTCGTTTTATGGAAGGTGAATAAATGAAAAATGTTTTAGTTGTAATTGATTTACAGGAAGGATTTATAAACGATAAGACTGTAAAGGTTGCTAATAACATACGTGACTTACTTGACAGCGGAAAATATTATGCTGTTATAGCAACTAAATTTACTAACATGCCAGGAAGCTCTTTTGACTCTTTCCTTGGATGGACTGGTATGATGGGGGAAGAAGAAAAAGCCTTGTTACCGTTTGTTGAGGAACATGCTGACATTATTGTTAATAAATGCTCGTATTCATGTGTAAAAAACACAAACTTTATTCAGTCACTGGGAGCTTTGTGTGATGGTTTACCTGATGAGGTAACACTTGTTGGTGTAGATACAGATGCTTGCGTTTTAGCAACAGCAATAGACATATTCGAAATGGGTATTAGACCAATTATACTAGAAGATTGTGTTGGCTCAAGTGGTGGTGACGAGTGCCACGAGGCAGGGATGCTACTGTTAAAGCGTTCAATTGGGAAGGAACAGATAAGATAGGAAGAGGAGATTCGAGATGATAGATAAAAATCAATTTTTAGCATATCTTATGTATTTAGCTGATGAGTATGGGAACAGTTACGATGTGTTTTCAAGTTTTATTTGTGAAGAGGAACACGAGGAGTATGAAAATCTAGTCACCGTGGACAAAGTGACTTATAATTTGCTTGATGAGGCAAGAGATGGCTTGCCTGAAGATATCCATCACCTAGAGAACGATGGATTTATCTATGTGAACTCAGTCGCCGAGAGAATGGGTATGGATTATGTTGAGTGGCAGATGGGTGACTTTGAGAACAACGACAAAATACAACAGCAGCTGTATCAAAAGTACAGACATAAAGTTCCTAGAAAGGGTCTAGGAGAATTATTCAAGGAACTTGGTAGCGTTGCAGAGTATGCATTCAAGGAATTCTTGGTTGCGAAGGGTTTAGTTGAATAAATATAAGAAGGGTACACTATGATATTTGTAGATGAATTAAAGCAAAATTACGGAAAATATAAACTTCCTTTACATTTTGTAGACTGCTTACCAGATGTATGTGATGATTGTGGTTCACCTTTATGGATTGGAGAGACATTAACTGGATTGTCTTGCTCCAATCCACGTTGTACGGGTAAGATTGTAAAAAGAATTGAAGCTATATGTGAGAAGCTTGGTGTGAAGGGGTTTGGTGAGGCGAGGATAGCTGACTTTGTTAACCATTACAGTGTCACTAATCCCCTAGCAATCTTCGAATTGCGAGAGGGTATGCCATTAAGTGAGAATGTATCTCAGGAAGTTTCAGACGGTATAATCAAACAAATACAGGCTAAAAATTCATTCTTGCTTTGGGAGTATGTTCAGATGGCACAGTTGCCTTTTATACAGACCTCTGCAAGAAAGATTTTTCAAGAGTTCGATTCTTTAGAGGACGCATACGATGAGATAGAGTTTGGTGAAGGTTTATTCTTTGTCCAGAATCGCTTGGGTATAGTGTCAGGTGAAGAAGTTTCAATAATGGCAAGTAAAATCTATACAACTCTTTTGGAATTCAAGGAAGACCTTTTTGAAGGGTTAGAGTTTGTAAACATTAGAACATTGGGTGATGTTAAAGAACTTAATGTTGTTTGCTCTGACCAGGTTGGGGGTAGGTTTGCAAAGAAGAATGACTTCTATGAGTTTTGTAAAAAAGAGTTTGGCAACAGGTACCATATTAACTTCTTGGGTAGTGTGTCTAAATCGATTGATTATCTTGTTTGGGCTGGTGCTGATGGTTCTCCAGCAAGGTATACAAACAAAGTTAAAACAGTTGAGAAATGGAATGATAAGGGTGAGAGGCAGATACCAATTGTAACTGCCGAGGAACTAATCTCAATTTTGGAGGGGTAGGGTTATGTTAGTAGATCGATTAACAAGTTTAATACAGGAAAAATATACCTTGACTAGAAACGAGAAGGCAGTGGTTTATAGCATCTTAAACGGCGTTTTAGAAAGACCTGCAATTTTGTTTATAACAAACACTAAGCATGCAACAGGAACATATCGTGGTTGGAGTATAAATGCTACAAACTTTTTTGATTTCCTTAATCGTGAGTACACATATGGGTATATTGGAGGAATGGGCGACTGCGAGATAGTAGAACAGTTAAAGGAATCAGGTTGCAGAAAAGGTGTAATTACAGAGGCTTTGAAGCTACTTAAAAGAAAGATGGAAAACAACATATAAAATAAACAGGAGTTTTTAAGAAATGAAGAAAATAGGAAAATTAAGTTTTGAGCAATTCAAGAAGTTTGCTTTTACAGATATGGAATTCAGTGAGGTTGCATGCGAAAGTTATCCTGTAATACACTTTGGTGAGTTTAATGTGAGCTACCAGGAAGAGTCTTACGGCAACGACACTCACGGGTGGAATGGGTTTGTTAATGGAAGTCATTTTTGTATAAAAGAAGCAAGTAGTCAGAAGGCAATTAGAGCAGCTTATGAGTGTTATGTATATGATTGCTCTAAACTTGGTTATGAAGAGGCTTTAAGGAAGCTACTCTACCCAATAGTTCTTTATTCCCAGACTGTTATACCAGCAGATATGGTCGATGATGGCTCGGATATTGGTACATACCT
>ERZ772961.134-NODE-134-length-35191-cov-8.715420_pt1 | contig 35191 bp, 47 predicted proteins | sample MGYA00580677_ERZ772961 | MGnify/ENA primary metagenome ERZ772961 (study PRJEB29015, sample SAMEA2738088) | human oral metagenome | biome: human oral; feature: human-associated habitat; material: saliva | place: China | collected 2227 ... | reverse complement strand
ATTAACTAAAGAAGATATAAAAAAATGTATTACTATGCAAGAAACTATTGAAACTTGCAAAGGTGCTATGTTAAGTTACTCACTAAAGAAAACAAATATACCTCTTCGCACAAATATTTCTGTAGCCAATCACAACGGTCAAGTCTTATTTATGCCAGGTTCTGTAAATTCTAATACTGAATCACTTGGGCTAAAAATAGTTTCTGTTTACCCAAATAATACAGAAAAAAAATTACCTGCCGTCCCAGCAACTATGTTGACACTTGATGAAAAAACTGGAATTGTTAATGGACTTTTAGATGGAACTTATCTAACCGCTCTACGCACCGCTGCACTTCAAGGCTTAGCTACTGATTTATTAGCTCGAAAAGATTCAAAAATTGCGACACTAATTGGTACTGGTGGGCAAGCGTATGAACAAGCACACGCTCTTCTAACTGTTAGAAAATTAGATGAGCTACGTATTGTTGGTAGAAATTTCGAAAAAACGAAAAACTTTGTTGAAATTTTGAAAAATGATTTTTCTAATTTTGAAACTAAAAATTATCTTCTTATTAAAGAATTAAATAAAAACATATTGCTTATAATAACAGCAATATACATTGGTGAAAGTATTCTATAAAAACCTTATATAGAAAGCTATTATAAATAGTATAAAACATATAATGCAATTTAAATAAAAGACGTATAAAAGAATAATAACTATTATTTAGCTAAATAATATATAATATGTATCAACGAAGGTATGTTACGAGTACACTTTTAGAAAGTTTTTGTGCACAATAAATTAGAAATATTAGATAAATAGACTCTATATAAACACTTCTATATATAGAAACATTATAAACACTAGGAATTATAAAGAAAAGTAAGAAGAATAAAAACAATTACTAAAATATACTCATTAAAGACTAGACTAGACTAGACTAGACTAGACTACGTACCAACGAAAGTATGTTACGAATACACTTTTAGAAAGTTTTTGTGCAGAGCAAGTTACTCAAAATTTGATACATTACACTGAAACTAAGGGCTTTTTACCCATAAAAAAGTGCTGAATTTTTAAAATCTTATAAAAAAGTACCACCACTTAGATACTTTAATTCTTATAAAAATTTTTAATAAATATATTCCAGATTATAAGCACTCAAGCTTTTAACTCGAATGCTTATATTCTTAAAATTATTTATTTAATAAAAACTGAGCTCTGACAAATTCGAGTCCAGCTTTAACGCCGAGTAATTCGGAACCGTCAGTAACGTCTTCGAGTATAATGTCCGGATTCATATCATAAATCTTCTGGACTTGATCCGATCTCGGCTCTATTATATAAATCAATATCTCGACATACTCAATACCATCCATCTCGAATTCTTCATTCAAGAATATTTTAACATTGCTTTTCATATATTTACCTCGCTTATATTTATTATATATAAATACAAGAGCTTATATAATATTAAGTCTTGTACTCATTGAGTAGATTAAATAAGCCAAGTATATTAAATATAAATAAAAAAGCTCTCAAGCTATTATACTCGAAAGCTTATAATTCGATTATTTAATTTTTAGTTTAGCGGTATCATAATTCGAGCGCTAGTTAATTCGTCACTCGAACTAAAGCCAGCGCTGTATTCACCCAGTCGCTGCAACTCACGTTCTTGATTTTCACTTGCATTCTCAGCATCTAAATAAATATAGCATACACGATTACCAAGTTGATCTACTGTTTCTTCAATCGACACTGATAAATTCTTAGCTTTTAATAAATTCATAAAGTACCTCGCTTATATTATTTATATATAGAAGCCGGTACTATTTTAAAATAAATACTAAAGCGCTTAAGAACTACTTACTTTCATTCTAAAGCGCTTTTTTAATACTTTTGATTTATTCTGCCAGAACTGTTACTTTCAGTAGTAAATCGAACTGGACTTTAAAGTCGTGGTCTTCGATTATAGTAAAATGAATCGGCACTGTAAAGTCAAAGTCCAGTTCATGAAATCTTCTATACTTCTTACTGAACTGTTTAAAAGTCAGACTGAATTCATGAACTGTTTGCTGACCGTCTTTACCGGAATAAAAATGATGCGGTAATTCAAAAGTATCTATACCGGTTTCTTGATAGACTGCTTCACGAATGGCGCCGAAACTTCTGTCTTGTGCTTGCAGAATAATTTCATCGTCAAGACTAGTATACATAATACCGTCTGCTGTAATTACAGGTTGAACTGAAATCTTAGTCATATATTACTTTACCTCACTTATGATAATTATATATAGAAGTGAGTTCTTATGAAAAATAAATACTAAAGCGCTTAGAACTACTAACTTTCATTCTTAAGTGCTTTTTTAATTTTGTTTAATAAATATAGTCTATAAGAACTTTTGCTTGTCTATGAGCCTGATGAATTTTAATAAACAGACTTATTGGATACCTCTTTGAAGTTTCTTCTTCAGAAATAACCAACTTGGATTTCATAAACATACCCTCTACCGAAGAAAATAACTCGGTGGGTAATTTGAACTCTACTGCCAAATCCGACTCATTTTCTATATAGTAGTCAGTAATTTGTTTCTTGTCAATAAGAGTATCGATTACTTCTTCTAAAGAAGTACCATACTGTCTTATAACATTAAGAACATCATCGCCGGTTGTTTTCTTTTTACCAAATTTCATAACCGGTCTTGATAGTTCTTTATCCATTCTTGCTTTTCTTAAAAGCATTCCGGACTTATTCGATATATCTACTACTTGGACAAAACCGCCAAAATCTCTTGCTAACATATTATACCTCGCTTATAATAGCTATATATAGATGTCAGTTCTATTAAAATGTTGATACTCTACTTCTAACTGAATCTAATTCTTTTATGTAACAGAATATTTTTATTTTGTCGTTATTATTAAAATCAAATCTTGATATGTAGTTCTTAAATATAAAATCGGCTTGGCCTTTTAGTATTATTACTCTTTCACCGTCTTTTGATGTATAAGCAGAATAAAAATAATCTTCTATTTTTATACGCAACTTGTCTTCTAATCTTTCTACAACTTCTTTAGTTGAATTACCAGCTATTATTTCATACTCTAGTTTTGTACTTACTTTTATATTATCTTTAATTACTTTCAATCGCAAAATTTTCATTCTTATTATATACAAATAGCAGAACTTAAATAAAATAAGCGCTTAGACTTTTACTATTATCTAAGCGCTTTTATACTTTTAGAATTTTAACAGAAAGCCGATTTCGAATTTACCGGCGCGGTATGCTTGATGTATTTTGTTAAATACTGTAAGCGGATACCAGTCGTTATTGTCATCAGTAATATACATAGTAGCTCGAAGTATCTCGTTATTTGAAAAACCGAACTGCTTAGCCGGAAGCTTCATAGTTATGACGCAGTTACCTTCTTCAAAGTAATAGTCGTCAATCTGATTTTTCTTGATTAAAGCTTCTAAAACTTCATCAAGATTGTCACCATAACTACAAATGATACTGTAAATATCGTCTTCGCTGATTTGCTTATTTTCAGTGTTAATTACAACTTTTAAGTTGTTATCAACTTCTGCAAAAATTAAGTCTTTACCGGATTTGTCTGCAATACTTGCAACATCAATAAAACCGACAAAACTGTTTTTTGTAAACATACTTACCTCGCTTGTGTTTGATGTTACAAATATATCAATAACAGAATTTAGATAAGATGAATACTAAAAAGAAAAAGCTCTCAGATTTTTTAGTTCTAAGAGCTTTAACACTTTTTACAGAGTACCGTTATTCTGCATGTCACAAAGTTTATAGAAGAAATTTGTTGCTTCTTCCTTTTCGTCTTCTGACTCGAATTCAAGTTCAAACCAGCACATATGATAATCTGAAGTCTTTTCGCCTGTCAGCTCTGATACAGGAATTTTTGTAAAAATCTGATACGCATATTCTCTTTCATCAGGCGCTATATCTTCAGGCGGGTAAGTTTCTTGAATAACATACTTAATCATTTTAAGATTAGACATTTCAAGAATGGCTTTTTCCCAATCACTGCTTCCGAATTTGTTTACTACATCTGTAGCCAAAGTTTTTAAACTCTCGCTATTAAAGCAGTGAGATACTTTTTCAGCTTTGTTATTATACTTTACTGTTGATAATACTTTGCACTTAATCATTTTTATTTCCTCCTATCTTTTCAAGAATGTCTCTGATTTTATAAGCCTCTTCATCAGAGTCAGTTGTAACAATAAGCTGATATTCTAATATTGGATATTTATCCCAATATGTTTTGAATACAACTAAATCCTCACAACTTCTCTGAAGTATAATTGATATTTTATTATCACTTACTTCTACATTATGTATTGAACCGCATAAAATATGCTTTCTTTTCTTATTTAAAAGTTTCTTAAAATCTTCTTCTATTGAATTAAGCCCAAATAGTTTACAAAGTTCTGAGACAGTATAGACCTTATCTACAATCTCTATTGCTCTTTCCCCATTTAAATCTTGAGCGAACTTTATTATATTTGAATTCTCATCTTTAAGGCAAAGATTTCTTCCTATTCTAAAATTCATAATGTATATATGTTATTTTGAGTTCTTTTAATAGATGAATACTGATAATAGTAAACTAAGCGGATGGAATTATAAAAAACGCCCTCGGCACCGAGAATAAGCGAGGTAAAACCGGTTGCCGAGGGCTAAAGTTTTAATTGGCTCTGTTCTCTGGCATAATAAGCTGGTTAGCCGAGCCACGCTATTATCTACTCAGCATCGAAAAGTAGCTCGAAGTAGATTTTTGGATTCTTGGAAAAAATCGGCTTTTAGCTAGCCACATAAACCTGCAAGCTTGCAGGAAACCAGTTACATTACGGGCTTTGCTTTTCGGTAGGCGGTCCTGACAAACACATCTGACTGCCTTTTTATTTTCGCGCCGGATTGAATCCACAATCAACGTTTTTCGTTGATAATTGTTATATGTAATATTGAGAGCTCAAATAAAATTGGTACTCAGAGAACCTTGGTTACTTTTTTCAGGTAACCATGGTTACTTTTTATATAATAAAAAAGCTCTTCAGAAACTATTTAAGTAGCTGAAGAGCTTTAAAATTCACTAGTAAAAAATCTAAATAATATAATCTAATTAAACTCGCTAAGTGAAGTCACACCTCTCTTTTTCGGCAATTGGTTATGGTTTAAGTCGCTGTTAAAAGTTATATATAATCATTCTATAATGGTTTAGATTCGTCATCCAAATCCGATTGCGATGTAGTTAATCATCTTATAATTCTTACCTCCTGTTCGCTTGATATTATATATATGTTACATTGAGTTGCTCGTTAAATTCATTACTCTAGCTTATACTCGTCTGCTAACCATTTTACGGTTTTTTGCAAACTTCCGTAAAAAGAAAAAAGCCAGCTTAATGGCTGGCTTCTTTTAAGATATATATTTTTGGTATAGTTAAATTCGACTGAAACTTCTCGTTCTTAATAACAACCCAAATCCAAAAACGGATGGCTCAACTCCATACTGTTTACATACATCAAAATATATTTCATAAGAGTATTCGTTATTAAGTAACAGTATTTCATCTTCAATCGAAATAACGCTGAAGTAATCTTCAACCCATTCTTGTACCTTTTGGCTTCCATATAAAGAAGCGATAAGATCCATATATTCCTGGTCTGCAACTCCAAGATTTAAGAATTCAACAAACTCTTGATGAGTCTGCTGTTCAAGAACTAATTCTTTCTGATGCTTATCAACAAGATGAATAGCAAAAAAGCTTATTCCAATTACAGTAACAAAAACTGCTAATAATGTTAATCGTTTCATAAAATCCCTCCATATCGCTTCGTTATAATTTATATGTTACTTCTAGTTTCTTTTTTATTTTAAGGCCAGAAGTCTTTGCTCTATTACTACATACCTATCTATTACAATATATTTACTATTCGCTTTTCCATACGGCGAATTATGCGGTAATACTCCAACTCTGTAAGAATGTCTGCCTCTATGAAACTCTTTAGGTCCAACATTATACGCCAGATAAGCATCTTTGAAGTTGTATATTCCGAAATTCTCACCATATACAGTAAGTAATCTGTTCATATACCACATACCAACTTCAAGATTCTTTTCAATATCAAGCATCTCACTCATTGTATATTTCTTACCGGTTTTATTATTAAAGTCTTTAAGACATACTGGAGTTATCTGGCATAATCCATAAGCTTTCGTTCTTTTAACTTTAGCGTTAGGTTCGAAGTCTGATTCGACGTTAACCAAAATGAGCGCATATATAACCGGAATGTTATACTCTTTAGCCCAATAAGCTATTCTATCATACAAGTAGTAAGCGGATTTTACAGAAGGCTCTTTATGATACTGCTTCCGAACAGTTACAATATATTGAGCGCCTTTATCGCGAGCTGTTATAACAGAAACTTTCTTGTATGCAACAGGAATAAGCTCAATATTAGGCATCTCAACAATTTGAGGCATAACCGGCTCTATATCATATATTACCGGCGGGTCGTACTCTACTTCTATAAACTCTTTTCTTTCTTGCCATTTAACAAATCCGAAAAGGACTGTCAAACCAATTAAAATTGTACTTATAAATGTTAATAGTATTTTCGTTTTCATAATGAATAAATGTTATTAGAAGTGCTTATAAAAAACAAAGGCTGATAAAAATTACTCTCTACCAGCCTTTTAATTTACCTTCTAAAAAACTGCTACTTTGTTTCTTAAGAGCTTTCGTTGCAAAGAGAATGGCAATCAGGATTAAGTAGTAAGTTCAATTTGCTCCAGAAAAAATTGTAGCTTAAACTACCTGCGAGCGGCGAAAATTACTAAGTGTCAACTGTCCCAAACCGAGCAACAAATTAAGCTCAAAACTCTTGTATCAGTTAATTAGTTCTACTTTGTTAGATATACGCCTTTTTTCGCATACGAAAGTACTACATATACACCCGGTCTTACTACCGTCACTTCATCGGGTGCGGCTCTCGCATCGTAATATCGCTGTAGCGGTTGTAGTAATAAAGCGATACCACCATCAAGATTATTAAGAATACTGATTAGTTTATCGGATTTAACATAAGCTACATGACCTTCATTCAAGAGCTCTGAATAAACCCGCAAACGATTTTCGGTTAGCCAACATTCCTCCATTTCATAGGTAGGAAATACCACGAAGAACTCGCCTTGAGCCTCGTGAATAAACGTTGAATTGCTCACGCTTTCCAATGTCTGATACACTTGATGGTCAAAGTCGTTGTCAATGTAGTAGGTTACTCCATCTACCGCATAGACAAAAATGCCTAAGACTAGCAGAAAGAGTATTAAAAATCTCTTCTTCAAGACACCTCCTTTTCTTACTCGTCCATCTCGTCTGAGTTATCCGGCTCATCGAAATATCCAACACCAAACATGCTGTAATCATAGAATATCGGCTCAGATTCATAAATCTGCTGAATTGACCGGTATCCTGTTTTGACAAACAGCACATCATTCAAAATATTAAGGCTACGGCCGGAAATATCAGTTACCAGTCGTACAGCCTCTTCGGAAGCTATCTGATTTTGAATAATAAACTCTTCAATCTGAGAAATCTCATCTTGAATCATAGTTTACCTCCTCGCTTTTGATATTACATATATGTTACATTGAGTTTCTCAAAAATATTTTCACTCGGACTTTTCTACATACTGGGTTCTTGCATCTTTCCAGTCGTAATCCGAATTAGGATATTTAATACTCTCTAATCCATCATATTCTTCAATACGATAAACAGGATAAAGAAGCTCTTCTACTTTCGGAGCTGCGCAAATACCACCAGCTCTAGGCCCAAGTTCTTCAATTACTTTTATTAAATCTTCATCATGCCTTGGTATTCTCTCGTCATAATCAACATGAGAACATAATTCAGAAACATCCCAACCTTTTGGCTTTCTTTAATTCCTTAAGACGTGCCACTGCCTGTTCTGAAATTGAAAATCCACCATAACAGTTGTTTATTACAACTTTGTACGCTTCTTTTTTCATTTTTTTTACCTCTTTTTAAAATAAAAAACTATAGCGTATATAACTACGTATAATACAGTTATAAGTGCTATAGTTTTTAGTGTTACTTCTATTTCAATCACTTAGAAAGAATCCAATCATCCAAAGCGCCGAGTTCTGTATTGTACGATAAACGAGTGTAAAACCGATAAATTCCATCAGTCTCACTTCCGTACTCTTTATCGAGCGCTTCATTTTCTTGATTACACCATTTACTAACAACATCAAAGTTATCAGTAAGCCCAACAGTTGAGATATTGCCCTCAACCTCGTTCTTAATCTGCAGTACAAAAATTTCTTTTTCCATAAAATACTCCTTAACTATACTACTATATATGTATCAAAAAGTATCTTATAGAAATTAAGACTTGATAAACTCGTCTAAAGCGCCGATTTCAACATTCGGCTCAATTTCATATGAGAGTCTTATAACTCCGTCTGTTTCGGTACCATACCGGTCATTAAGCTTAAAATTACGACCATCTTCCCAAATACTTGCTACTTCTGGATCTTCGGTTAAACCGACTAGCTCAGCTCTACCAATACAAAGTGCATAAAGTTTTTTGTTCATCATAATACTTAATATATATTAACTTCGGTACTTTATAAAAGTTATTTCTGCTCTAGCTTTCTTAATACCACTTTTCCATCAAGTTTAAGGACAATATAATCTCTTGTTCTTTTAGATTTTCGTTTAAATGCCTTATATATGGAATCTATTGCATTTGGTTCATTTATGTTATATTGTAATTTTAATAATTCTGATGCTTCTTTAACTGTATTATATACTAAATCGCCGTCTTTTATAAATTCGTCGTAAAGTTCAAAACCTATTGGAGTCAATCCTAATTCAATAAACTGTTCTCGTGTCATATTACCTATTATTAAATAAAAAAGCGCAGAATTACAGTTTATAAGCGAGGTACCATAATTCTGCGCTACAAAAATCATCTTTTACATTATGCCAGATTTTTTAAAAATCCGATAACTTGCTGAAAATACAGCTTTGGGTACTCCCAACTTTTCATAATCCAAAGCTTTCGGACGTGATGTAGGAAAGGGTGTAATCGGCGCTGAGTCAAATACTTTTTTTACATTCTCCTGCTCTTCCGGACCAAGATAATTAAAATCAAAGCCGGACAAAAGTGAAGCATTCTCATGCACCACATAAACATTCCGCTCTGTAATTGAGCTGTCTTTCTCTTTGAAATATTTAAAAGAACGCATCTTATTATCTGCCATAATTACCACCTTTTTGTTTGATACTGTATATATGTTACATCAAGTAGTCTGCCATTAAAAATACTGAATATTGAGTCCAAAATACTCATCAACCAAAAACTTATTATACATGTAATATTGCTTTCTTTTATTTCCAAATCTAGCTATAATTCCAACATGCCAGATTGTATACTCTTTGCCATTGATAGATACTATCTCCTGCCTTTTAACATCCTTGCCCAATATTTCAAGGATAATAGACATAGCTAATGTATCACTAGTATTGCCTTCTTCTATTGGGTCTATTTCTTCTTTTAATCGCTTATCAGTTAGAATGGCTTTTCTTATATACGGCTGATACTTTTCAGTTACTTCACCAATACTATTAAAGTATTCATATCCTCTCTGTCGTAAAGTTCCAGCTAGCTTAAGTGTCTTTATATCCACTACTCTTACCCTAATGGTACAGTTTAGTAATCATAACTAAAAGCTGAAAGATAAAAATTCCGATTGAAATTGTAAAGAAAAGAATCCAAAACTGTTTCATATTATTTATATGTTATAGTGAGTACTTTTTAATCAAAAAGACTCGAATACATAGACGGAATAACTGTAATCTCACCTTTCCAAGATTTGCCTGTTAAAGCATTCTTTTGCTGTCGTTCTAGCCAACCTTTATTATTAAGCGAGTTCATAACAATATTATACCATCCTTCTTTAGAAGAAAGAGCATCATCGCCCCACATTTTAGCAATAACTTTCTGATACTTTTGAGGATTCTTACAGTTCTTATTATAACCCTCAACAAAAATCGACCTATAATTATACTTCAAAATATTACCTCTTTTATTAAATTTAATTTTAATAACTCATAAATAATATATAAAACCCAGACCATCTACTTGAGACAATCTGGGCTTCTTAGAGGCTTATAACCGGCTTACTTCAATCACTTAAACAATCTTGTTCAAGATAATCGTATTATCCATCGTCTTGGTAATCTTGTAGCCATGAGTCTTGTTGGTACCGCGGCGAAGGCTCTTGTAAATACCATCAACCGCATTGGTAATTTTGATACCAAACTTGTCGCAGAGGAATTCGCCGGCAAACTTTACCGAAGGAAATTCGATACCTTCGATTTCTTCCTGCTCAGTAAAGAATTTCTTCTCAAGAGCAGAAGCCGGTGTCGGTTCCGTCGAAGCTTCGGTAGCATCCGCAATCAGTGCGTCAATGTCTGCTTCAGTGATTTGAATATCATCCAAAGCCACATCGGCCTGAGCTTCCGGCACTGCAACTTCTTCAACTTTGGCTTCAACAGCTGGTACTTCATCCGCAACTACGGTCTGAGCCTCGTCAGCAACAATGTCCATCTGATCCACAACTGCTTCCTGAACTTCAACATTCTTTGCTTTTTTGTTTTTTCCCATACTAAACTCCTTATAGTTGCTCATTTTTATGAGCTTTTGTTTTATTTCAAGCTTTATTTATTGTGTTTTGCTTGATATTGTATATATGTATCTTTCAGTATCTCAAAGAAATAAATACTCAAGATGAAGAATCTTTATCTTTGAGAATGATTTATTATATATAGTATATTTAATGCACTTTCGAGCGAATCAAGTATACTTCATCGCTTACATTTAATAATATATCCACTTTATTTAAAAATTCACACTTTTTTACAAAAAATATTAAAAATTTTTAAAAATATTTTAAAGTTATTTAGTATCTGTACTAGAGGGCCTTATTTATATAAATAATAGTATAAAATACTATAAAAGTATATAAATTTTAATTATTTATAAAAATATGTATTTATTATAGTAAAATAGCTTATTATAATTATAAAATATAGTAGAAAGTAATATTATTTATTTTATTTAATAGAATATAAAAGTATATAAATTTTAATTATTTATTTTTATTATATAGTAAATATCAAATCAAAAGTCGAAGCAAATCAACTTTCGAGCAACTCAACATACTTCATCGCTTACATTTAATAATATATCCAAAGTTTTTAAAAATTCACACTTTTTTGAAAAATTTTTTAAATTTTTTTTAATTTTTTATAAAAATTAAAAAGGCTAGTAATTAAGCATTTAAGCCTAGTTACTAGCCTCTTCAGTAGGCAACTTTAAAAGCTACTTAATTCTTTTCGTTTTCACTTTTATATTGCCCAATTTCCCGTCTTTACTGTACTGCCAATAAGCTTGTTTTATTACATCAGCGCTGGAATAGCCTAAGTACGTATGCCGATGGATTTGATATTCACCAGCATCCATAACATGTACTTCAACCAAATATGTTTTCTGTATTGTACTTGTAATGTTACACCTCCTCTACTGTGAACTAATTCCAACCTAAAAGGTGAAATCTTCATACTTCATAGATAAAAGTTAATTACTCAATACTATAGTATCTTTCATTAGAGCTTTTATCTCCATATGCTTAACTTCGATGCGTTCCACACCTACATCTAATAATTAGTATAGGCTATAAAAATGAATCAAAATTATGAATAAAGTTAAGTTATTCTACATTTTATTCTAAAGTAATATAGCCTTTATATAACTTCTACTGTAAAAACAGTTCTGCAAATCACATCACTGTCCTTATCAGCACCTTCTCCATCAGCTTCATAGAACTCAAACCAATATCGAGTATTGCCATTGTCTTCCTTATCCCAATACTGGATACTACCAGCATCTTTAGGAAGGTTAAGAATTTCCCGTATTTGGTCTATCAGGTCCTCTAACGAGTCGCCAACAATTTCTGTTGAAGGCGGAAAGTATCCACCAACTTCATCCACCTCACCAGTTTTTTCATCATACAGATGCATCGAAACGTATTCCAATTCTGTTCTCATCATGTTAAATTCCTCTCTCATATTGTATAATATGTGCTATTTGGAACTCTCAAGAAATTTAAACTCATCTTTTTTAAGTTCTGCTTCTACATACTTTTCAACTATGAAGGTTGTAAAAGCCCACTCACATTTTTCAATATCCATTTTGTATTTTTCTACCTCTTTTAATGAGTAGCTTGTATCATCTTCCATATAGAATTCACAACAAATCATTTTTTGATTCGAGCCCATCTCATCTGTTGACGATTGGTAACCTTCATCATAGTAAAAGCTACTCATGTCAATAGACAATATTTTTGATGCCTTATATATTAGTTCTTTCAATGTAGGTGCAGTAATTTCTTGGTATACACCAAATTCATTACATGGTACCCATTCATCTTTCTTAAACTTAAAAAGTTGAACTATATCTAAATATGTTCTATATATTGTCTTTTCTCCTATACTTTTTATTATATGTGTTAACAGGTTCTTCAAAATAAATAAAGCTTAAGTCTTATCTAAAAACCTGAGCTTTCATTCCAAATCTACTATCTGGTTTTTTCTTATCATCCTGTTTGAATAGCATTTCTTCCATTAACTTATTATATCGAGGATTTTCTTCTTTATAATGTACGAAATCATTAGCATTTTTACATTTTGATTCTATCAATGCAATATTATCTAGTATAATATTGAAGGGGTCATCTCTAGTTGATTCTATTATATGCAGTTCATAAATGAAATCTTCTAACGCTGATTTTTTCTTAGAACTGTACAAATCCCTAACATTTCTATATTTTAGGGCTCTTACTACTTCTTTTAGTGATAGCTTTTCATTTGCTACATATACAAGCATCATTTTAGTAACATTCTGTACATTAGAGATAAGCCGTATTTTCTTATTGCTAAAGATTCCAATTATGTTATCCGACTTATCCCCAAATATTGCCTTATATAGTGTTACTGATGCTATAGTAGGGGTGAATCCATATTTATCTACATAAGATTGTATTGAAAAAGGTTCATTAAATGAACCAGGAAACATTACAATTTTATCTGATATATATCTGCACCAATCCTCATCCGTTGTTATAAGTGCAATATTGCCAGAAATTGTTTTTAGAAGACTTTCTACATAATCATCTGCTTCATATTCATAAGAAACGTATGACTTATAGTTCTCACCTCTAAACTCATAATAGCGCATAAATAGCCTAAGAATAGGTATAACTTTCCAATGTAATTTTCTAGTAGCTTTATATTTATCATCTATATAGCTTCTAGAATTTGGATTATGCCTATAAGCTCTTTCTAATGGGGCATTTTCTTTAGGGATTGGATCGTACAAGAAATGGAATACAGTGCTATCCGTTTTATGTTGCTTACAGTCTACTTCTACAAAGCGGACCATTTTTCTAGCAATTTCATTCTTGGTTTTTGATTCATCAAAGCATCTATATGCTAGATTAAAACAATCTATTAGTATATGGTCAAATACCATCCTATCCTTGCATCCGCTCTAAAGTTTTATAGTTATTAGCTGTAGTTTCTATAATACGGACATTAGGGTTATTTTGAGCTTCTTGTAATTCTTGCTGTGATACAGTTTTGCCGTCCAACTTAATTTCTATCTTGCTATCATCTTCCATAAATAGTTTTTCCTTTATATACAAATATATTAGCAGTGAGTTACTAATTTCTTTATATAGTTAGCTACTAAAAAATAGGAAATATTAAAAGAGTATGTTTTTAACACAAGAGCCATATACAATAGAAGATTTTCTAAAGTCTATAGGTTTTATAACTCCTCCTGGAATGGATGTAAAATACTTCATTGTTCCAGCTAAAACGAGGGCTAATAATTTTGATGCTTTAGCACAAGAAACAGATTTTACTAATGAGCATAATGTTTCTGGGGTTACTGATACATTATATTTTTCAAAGAAGCCGGATGATAAAACATCATTTGGTTCCGCTAAATTGAATGTAAAATATCAGCCAGATAATTTTCCCAAAGAACCCAATCTTGAAAAACCAGATGAGGAAGCAGATAATATTATTAAGCACGGCGGGAAAGTAAACAAGAATGAATTTTATAAATTTGTTTCTTCTAATGAAGAGTTTATGGAATCAGTTAGTAATAGCGATTATAAGATTATTCTTAAAGAAAAAGTTGGCTGTTTTCCAAAAAATACGCTAGTATGTTTTAAGGAGTCTAATTCAAATGCCTAAAAAACGACCTATAACTGACCAAGATTTTACTACTGTTTTAGGGTTAGAAAAAGGCCTTAATAACTCTGTAACAGACTCAATAAATCATCTATCTGAATTATTGGAGGCATTAAAACGTTATCAATCTATTATAAGAACTGCCACAGATTCTAACCTTAATTATGCGAAAATAGTTAATAAGTACGCATCCCATGACAGAAATAGCTCCACTTATTCATTACCAGCCGTTATGGCTACTACTATTGCCTCCTATGATATAAATCAGATAAAAAGAGATAATGCAGCACTAGCAGAATATAAGGATGCTAAAGAACAGTCCGCTCTACAGAAGGATGCGCATTTCAAAGATATTGTTCAATATTTTTCTGCATTAAAGAGTGACTTAAATCGTGTTGGAGTTTATAATCAAAAGTTATTTTCTTATATAGATTCATTGAATGACAGAGTTTAATACAGTTCAAAAATTAGGTTATACAATCAAGAAGCATTCTATTAAGAAGTCTTCTGGAATTGTTGTTTTTTGTGTCTATGCTAATAAGATTCTTATTGCAGAGATTGACAAAAGTGGGGATATTAAAAAATCTAGATTTTTTATTTATTCTGATTCTAATAGAAAGGTTGTTATAAAAACAGCGAATATATGCTATAAAAATTTTAAAAATTCATTACATTCAAACTAAATAAGCCTTTAAGAATCCAATTTCTCCTAAAGGCTTATTAACAAACTAATATAAGCAGTCTATATATACTGTTTCTTTTCTTTTTATATTCTCAATAATAACTGCATCTCTTATTTTCTTTTTCATTATATCCAAATGTTTTTTAACTGTTGTTGGTGAAGTTCCTATATCTCTAGAAATTGCGCTCATATTTTTCTCTTCTAAGCGCCCTTTCCATATATTCTTCTCTGTATCAGAAAAACTATTATAAGCTTTGTCAATAGCAGCTCTAAGGAGTTCGGACTCAGACTTCCTAAAGTAATTTTCCTCCACATTATAACATCTTTCTGAAACTTCAATAGCGTTTTTATCTATATCCGAAATATAAAAAGAAGCTCCATCTACTTCTATTTCATCTGACTTCTCTACCTTAGTCTGCCTACAATAAGCATTAACCATAGTCCTATTAGCAGTACGTAAATAACCATGTAACTGAATCCAAAAAGACCAAGTTGACTTATTCCTAATCTTGTCCAGCTTTATTCCATTTATTGCCTTAAGAAAATGATCATAATAACTAGCTAAATAGTCATCTGAATCTAGTCCATGTAAATTGTTACAATTTTTAAAGTAGTTAAGCTTTATACCCAACTTACAACAAAGTGGATAATATCTTTCCCATAATGTATGTAGTGCCTTTTTTACCTCTTCAAAATCTGCATTCTTATTCTTTAAGAATAAGGAAAAAATTTCATAATCCGTATATCTCTCAAACTGTTTCTTCTGCATTAAAATCCTTTAGCCACCAAGGTATTGGGACTTTAATGCAATAATACAAATCCATATTTTTAAATCCTAACAACTATTTTTAATTATAAAGAATATGTTTTTATAAGCCTCTTAAAAAAATTAAAGCTGGCAAAAACTTAATCTCGCCAGCTCAATTCTTCTCTTCCTAAATATTTATACCACTTGCATTTATCTCAATTATTGATTTTAACAAGAAACCAAGACATTTGTGGAACTCTATTTCACTTATAAAGTTTCTTTTATCTGCAAATCTTAATCCTACCAATTTCTCTTGCAACTTTTCTATAGTTACATTGCTTAAAAGTCGTCCATTGCATCAAAGTAATTAGAAGCTTCTTCTTTAGAAATTCCTGCCGTTTGCTTAAATGTTCCAGAAAAACCAGGTCTGAAATACGAATTCTTAAGTGAATATTTATCTCCGCCTTCTACAACTGCAATAGAAAACTTAAATATGAAATTGCTGAACAATTCTGCAAACTTGTCATTCTTCGGCCGTAGTTCACAGAACATACTTTTGTCCGTGTTATTAGCACTCCAGACAAAATCAAATCTGCCTTGAAATTTATTGCCAGCTAACTGAGTCATAATAGACTCTAATGCTTCTGTATAAAAATCATAGGACTGCAACAAATCTTGGCGCTTATGATAGTAAGAATCTGCGTCATAATATTTTCCAAGCTCTTTAAGGAAAAGTCTGAAATTGCCTTTTTTCTCAGCAGTATTAAGAATATCTGCTGTACATTTCTTATAGTAGAATATTCTATACATTGTCCTATATTTGTTATATTCTGCTAATACAGCATTATAGAGCTCTTCTATGAAAGAGTGGTCGGAAGCGTTTATACTTTCTACTACTTGCTCTACCTCGGCCATTAACTCAAAGTCTTTACCGATTGAGCCGGCTTTATCAAAGGAAGTGCTTACAATGCCATCCCTTGCATAGACGGTATTTTATACTCAAGGTTTACTACAATTTCGAATTCCGCATAACTATGAACTGAAGCAGTTAAAACTATTTCATTCTGCGGTTTATTAAAAATTACTGCTATAACTTTGGCCGAAATTTCTTTAGAAGAAAGAAGTTTATTAACATTTCTTATTACTCTATTCTTCCAAGAATCACCGTCTTCCGGCTCTGCATTTACAATAGCGTTATACGCATCTTCTATATACAGTTTTCCTAATTCTTTTATCTTCATATACTTCCTCGCTTTTTCATATTTTATAGTAGTTATATGTATATAACAGTACTATGAACTAGCTTATACTTGACTACAGACCATTCTTCTCTTTAAGTTCAAGTAATGAACAAAATTTCAAAATAGGGTCATTAGTTACTGTGGTATTATAAGAGCTTATAGCTTCTGCTATCTTATGTTCTTCTAATTTTGACGTTCGCCAATTTGTATCAGAGAACATTTCTGAAATCTTGGTTATGAAAATGAAGTAGTTGGACATTTCTTCAATACTCAAGTCTTGTACTTTAAGCTGCGTCTTAAGCTTATAGTTAAGAGAGAAGTATATTCCATAAATCTCATTATCAACTCCAGCATATCGTATCTTAAAATCGAATATATCGAAATAAGACAGATAGCTGGTTTTAGGGACCAAGTGAACTTCTACACAAGAGCTGTCCCCGCCATCAAATTCTGCTATAAATTGGAAATTGGTATATATGGCTTTATTGCCGATAACTGCTTTAGTAACTTCGACAAACTTATCAAGAAACTGATTCTTATCAAGCTGGTCGAAAGAGCCTGTATATCGATACAATTCTTGTAGGTTGGTATATTTACCTAAAACATCAAGAAGTCTCTTTTTAGAAGGAGATTTGCGTCCTTTATACTCTGCAGCAAATTCTTGCAGTTTAGTTAAAAATCCATATTGAACATCTATTTTGTATGCCTGGAAAAGTTTGGAATAAATATCCAAGCACTTATCTTTTTCAAGAGTATTAAACGAATGCAGATAAATATTTGCATAAGTCATCATAGGTATGATATTGGATAAAGTATTTACTCTACCATCAAAATCAGAAATATAGGGATAGAGTGATACAAGACGCGCCGAGAATTGTCCAAGAGGCGACATTTCTACTACAATAGTAGCAAGCATGCTACCAAGCTTTATATGAACAGTAACTTCTACATTGTCCTTTTCCATACATCTAACAGAAGTAATAGACTCGATATTATTTATGCTGGATTCATTGAGCAAGCTTATTACTTCTTCGCATGCTTTTTTCTTTTTATTTAAATAGCGGTTTTCCAGCTCAATTAAGTTATCTAATTCTATAATAAAGTCCATATTAACTCCTTATATAAATATATATGTTTTAGGGAGTATCTGTAAAAAATGAAAGCTGGACAGACTTATTCTTGTCTTATCCGGCTTCTATCTACTTTTTAATTGTTTAGTTAAAGGCTTAAGCCAGATTCTTGGAATACCCCGTATGCTTTAACGAGCTTCTCAATGGTAACAAGTACCATGTTATCCTCATATTTTTTTACCTGCTTATCAAAACCGGCGGCTTCAAGTGTTCGGGCCAGATTATCGCGAGACAGAGCCCAGTTATGGACTGCTTCTGCTACTTTCTGAAAACCTTCTACTTTTTCCAGATCCTCATTTTCAAGATGAGAATAATGGTAGTCAATCCGCTCGTCTTGGCAGGCAATATCTTTTGCTGTAGCTCTGATATTAAAGCCGCACTGGTAGATTGTACTCTGTACATGGTCATCAGTAAGAAAGACAGAAACTTCAACACCGCAAGGGTCGGTTTCAACGGTAACGTTAACATAATCCGGAATAGCAACCTTGTTTTCTTTACAATATGCTTGTACAGCTTTGGTAAAGACGCTGTTAAAAGTCGCCCCTTCTTCACTTATTTCCTCGCCCTCGATAAATTTGGCAAGCTGGTCCATAGAAGAGTGTATAGAAAGAAGCCTGTTGAATTCTTCAATTTGGCGCTGGTTCATATCAATTTCCGTATACTCGTCCAATGCCCGATAAAGAGTTCTTTTGGTTTCTTTATCTTGAGCAAAGGATTTTAAAAGTTCGGAAATTGTACCGGCAACTTGTTCGCTTAAGGTATTGAGAATGTCTTTATTCTTTTTAACAATACCCATAACTTCTTTTGCATAAGTAAGGCCGGAAATGCGCAGTTTAAAAGCGTCTTCACCGTTTACTTTGCCTGTAGGCTCAACAATACTGCTTTTAACGGAGCCTTCTTCCGCATAGAGCGAGATAGTTCCTTTAATGCCTGAGCGAAGAACCTCAAGATTTAAGTTACCCCAACTATCGAATGAAACACTGTCAGTTTCAACTCCAGCGGCAATAAGTAAAGACTTTACTGCCTCAAGTTTGCTCTCAGACTTTTGCAATGCCGAAATATCTTTTTGAGAAGCATTATCAGCCCATCTAGCAAATTCTTTTGAATCCATATTAACCTCCAATCATTTTGATATTGTATATATGTTACTATTAGTATCTAAAAATAATAGCTACTCGTCTTATTCTATTCAAGTATAAATAAAAAAGACTGACAAGCTTTCACTCGTCAGTCTTCAGTTTCATTTTCTTTCCGGCTTATTTTTTGATTTTCTGCAAGGTTACATGGTCTTTGTACTTGCATACGATGTAACCATGAGTTTTGCGAGTGCCGCGGCGAAGGCTTTTGTAGATACCATCAACAGCATTTAAGAAGTTGATGTTCAACTCTTGCTGGATGTGCTCGGCTGCTTTCTTAACCGAAGGGAAGGACAAAACTTCATTGTCATTCTCAACGGCTTCGGCCGGTGCAGCAGCTTCGAAAACTTCGGCAGCAACTTCAGTTGCAGGTTCGGCTTTCGCGGCTTCTACTTGAGCCAATTCGGCTTCGAGCTGGTCAGCGATGTCCATCTGGTCAACTACAGTTTCTTGAACTTCAACTTCTGCTTTTTTTGCTTTCTTTGACATACTAAACTCCTTGTCGCTACTTATTATTTGTAGCTTTTTGTGTTTTATTTCAAGCGGTTAGTTTGTTTCGCTTGATATTGTATATATGTATACCTTGGTAGCTGAAAAGGGCATATACTGAAAGTAATGTACTTGCAGCGAAAAATATTTTTCATATTATATATAATGAATATAAATAAAAAAGAGCTAGAAAGAAACTCCTTCTAGCTCTTAGTATGAGAATATTTTATTTTGAAATTACTTATTGTGTTACTATTCTTATAGAATCTAAGCAATTGTAAATCATCGCTTTAATATAAGTCTTATAATTTTCAATTGCTTTCTGAGCGCTTTCTTCTTTGAGCTTAGCTTTTAGTTGCTTAAGCGTTTCTTCTTCTTTTATCTTGTTATAGAAAAATCTTAACGCATCCGTATATTTCGCCAAGTCATTGAGATAGGCATCAACGTCATAGTGTCCTTGCCCATTAAGACAATACTGAAAATCCAAATCTCTGTTGGAAATTGTAATAAAGTCCGGATCAAGGAAATTATTGACGTTAAAAGTCAGATGCAGATTTAGAAAATGCTCCAGCATCTCATAATTTCTGAATACAATCTCAAGCTTAATTGAATTATGTTCTCGCTCAGGACTCAATTCAGAATTAACTGCAACTTCAAACTTTATCGGACTGTCTTTGATGATGCTTTGGAATGCACCAGCAACAACTTCCCGAATCCAATTGTTTACATGGCTCTCGCGCAATTGCTTCAGTTCTTCCTTAGAAGCTTTAGAAAAGAACTTCTTAATTTCTTCTTTCGAAAAAATTTCGAAGTAATCATCTAACTTGTTTAGTGAAGAAACCAGCTCTCTTTCCAAGAAGAAATGTCTGTTCTCACGAACTGAATCGTAAATAAACTTGCTGTTTTCCTCAGAAAGCTTGCCTAATTCTGCACCATACTTGTACATTCTGAGAAGAGCTTTATTCGTCTGCTCCGGAACTTTCAGCTTTTCTTCTACTGTATCAGGATAAGTCTGAAGAGTAACCGAAGCGCTGATAAAACGCAACTCTTTTTCAGTAATTGTACAGTTGAGCTTTCCAACCATGTTTTCAAGCAGAATATCAAACCTGATGAAGTATCCGTAATTGAATATGTTTACAGCTAAATCATAGATTTGAATCCGTGATTTCGTTCTATTCTTGATGTGCTCTCGAATAGCTCGAATTGCATTTTCTTTCTTGTCGAAACCATCGTCGCTAGAAAGAATCTTACTAGTCTCCTCGTAATAATCAAATAAAGTTTTCATATTTGTAATATGTTACATTGAGATGACTACTTATGTTATTACCTCTTCTTCCTTATCATTTACCACTTCAGTAACATAAGTTTTAGGTTTTTTCTCATCGGCCCAATCTTCTGCTTCTTTAGTCTTATCTATATTCTGTGTTAGTCTTATTGATTTATTTCCTAATACATAGACAACAACAGTTGAAACTAGAGCGGAACTTACCCCTGTCATAGGAATTTGTAAACCAGAGAATTCAACGCCTTCTACTATGAAGTTTGTAGATAGGCAAAAATTAAGGATAAGTATTTCGGCAAAAACTAAACAGAGCAAATAAATACTTACTCGTGTTTGTGCAGGATTCCCCATATCACATGTTCCAATCTCCATAAGAGAAGTTTTAACTGCTAGTCCTGCTCTATCTATTCCAGAATAACCCGCAACAATAGCAACTAAACCCCAAGAAAATATTTCAAGAGGAATAGCAGAAGTAGCATCAGGTCCTAAATAAATAACTAGTATTGGGAGAAATTCCATTGGAAGTATTCTAATAAGAATATTAGGTAAACAATACAATAATATAAGAAACATAAACACTACTGTATAGAGAATAACCCAATTATGAGTAGACCAAAGTATGTTTTTCTTTTTCATACATTTATTTAGTCCACATAAGAAGCGAAAAGTTTACCGAAAGTGGGAGTCGAACCCACACAGCAATTCAAGCTAGCAGGTTCTAGGCCTACTGCGTCTACCAGTTCCGCCATTTCGGCACATGAGCCATACGGGAATCGAACCCGTATTTTTGGTTTAGAAGACCAATGCTCTATCCATTGAGCTAATGGCTCAAATTAAAAGTCCGCTCGCCGAGACTTGAACTCGGATACTCCAGTTCCCAAAACTGGTGGGTTACCAATTACCCTACGAACGGGAAAAAATGGGCCGCAGTATAAATAAAAATACTGCGGCCCTAGATAGTTTTGTATGCTACATCTAAAAAATAGATCTTGGAATGCTCAAAACCTAAAGCTTCCTGCTTCCAAGACGAATGGGGAATAATATTTATTCCTCTCATCTCCACAGGCGTTTGAATTCGCGTCTTCCTTTTCCGCTATTATAAAAATGGGCTAAACTAACAAGCTTAGTCGGTTTTCTTCTCTGCTAGGAGCATACACCAAGCAGTAAGTAGTAGGTTTCCGAAAAATTTTATAGGTTAAATAATTATAAATAATATCACTTGGGAAACCATTAAAAACTTACAGTAAACTGCAAGAAAATTATATCCTACATTGGAATATAGTTTTTTTAAAAACACTCAAAAAAAGGTTGGTGGTTCGGTGAAGAACAATTAGCGGAATAAATCCTCCAGCTTACACCGAACCACCAGGCGAGAAAGCGTTCTTTTATGACAACGTTTTTTGAACGCTCACTCAAATTAACGGCTCCGGAACGATTTCCGGTGTTGGCAAGCAAGCAGCGATTTTACTCGAAGCTTCTTCGGCCAAAATTTGCGGTAGCGAATCGAAATAGCACTGGAACTTAATCCTTGCATCATCTGTAGGCTTAACTTTTTAAACCCTCGCATTTACCGCTTAAAATCTTTTGAGTCGCTCATCTGCGGAGGCATTCTCGCACGATAGAATCCGCTTAGCCTCATGTTCTCGCCAGCGGCGACCCTTTCAATCTTTGCGAAAAGTACACATTTTTCAACATGTTGTTTCGCTTGATATTATATATATGTCAAATCGAGAGTCCCAATAAAGTTCAAACTCAAATAAGTTTGGACCTTATTTCTCTATTTTAATAAAACTCTCCCAACTTTAGTAGTACTTTATCTACTTCCCAGTTAGCACCTTCTGCTAGTTTAGCGCAACTAGTTATATCAGTCCAATCATAGCAGCTAGATAGTCTTATATTCTTCATGTCAATAGAATATCTTACATTTTCATCATTATTAGCATATACGGAGGAATGTAACATTGTTCTTGTAGAAGTATATTCATTCAAATCAAAACAATCTGCTGTTTCGCCTTTCTTATTCTTAAGGATAAGACGCGTTTCAACTGTAACAGTACTGCTTGTAATATTTATGTCTTTGTATAGGCTTGTTGGACTCTTATCCTTAAATAAGTTAAGCTCTTCAACAAAAGCTGCTAAAATATCATAAGACATAAAAGCTGAATCGCTCATGCATTCTACAGCTTCTTCTAACTTTGATTGGTCCTCAAGATTATCTTTTAGATATTCTCTAATAACATCTAAATCTAATGCCTTAAATTTATAATGATAGCGAATACGTCCAGGTCTTGATAAGAACATAGAATTGATATGATAGTCTTTGTTTACAGATAGGAGAAACAGATTATGATTAAAAGAACTAACACCACTGAAAAGAGGAAGTAGCATTTCTTGTTTTTCTATTTCTTCTTCGTCTTCTATTTCACCTCGCATTGTTTTTTCGAATTCATCAAATACAATAATTGCATCTTTTACATAAGAAAGAAACTGTGGCAAGCTACCAAAATAGTTGTTAACAAAGATTACAGGTTTATTTGCCCTACTTATTATATTTGATATAGCAAGAGATTTTCCAAGCCCTTTTGGACCAGAAAAAAGTACACCAAGATTGTTAGTTTTGATTTTACTATAAGCTTCAAGAACATGCTCTGTAATTTCATTCACACGACCATAAAGCTTTTTTTCTAAATCAAAAGAAACCGTTTTTCTTTGAAGAAATACTCCGCTGTCTTTAGCAAATACCAAATCGTAATAGCCAATTGGTACTTTATCAGAAGTGCTTATTCCTTCTCCTTCTACATATACTACCTTTTTATCGAACTCAATGAACATAAATACCTAACCTATTAAAATCTTTAAAATACAACAATGGTACAATAAGATTTTGAATGTTTTAAGCTTGAAAAACTCTTTCGATGCGCTTCTAGCGCCTTTTCCAGAGAAAAACGATAATTACATTTTCGCTTTTTTATTTTATAATATAAATCTGACAAGCTTTCAAACGTATCAGAATAACCCAATTCTTCCAACGACTTAGTTATTCTGTCTTTAACATTCTCTAGTTTGTCAAATATAATATTCTTTTCTTTATTTTTATCTTTAATTATATATTGATGATAGAACTCTTGAGCCCTTCGGCCTATCTCTATACTTGCTAGACATGGGTCTGGTAATTTTTCTTCTCTATATACTAAATTTCCAATAAAACTAGAATATTCTGCTAAAACTTTATGAAAATAAATACCATAAATATTACATAATTTATTTAATAAATTAACTAATAAAAATCTATTCCATTGACTATTTATGAGCTTATTAAAATTTCTTCCTTTTCCTTTATTAGAAGATTTTATCCTTAAGTTTTCGAGTCCGAAAACTTCACATCTAAAATGATTTGCTAACCTAGAAAGCTCATGACCTATTTGTATAATTTCATACTTTCTTTTATTTGTAACATACTTCTTTTCTGGAGAATCTGATGAGACACCTAGGCTATTTTCATAATCATTTAGTTTTTTAATAGAAATAACACCAGATTTTATTAGAGAGTATTTATTTTCAGATTTCCAATCTACTACTGACCAGCCAATATAATTTGGGTTCATATCAATAGCAAAAATTCTATTTTTTAATTTTGGTCTAATATTTATTTTTTCTATTTTCGTTTCATCAAAAGAGATATAAACATACCCTAAGCCCAACTTGTAGGTTATCGGTAATTCTCTTTTTTCTTGAGCTAAAATTAAAGCTTTTAATTTTTTTTGATAATTTTTCCCTACACTTTCTAAATTTAAAATAAAATGCTCATCTTTGGTAGCTTTAAAAAGTATTTGACTTTCAGAAAGAATTTGAAATTTACAATTTCCTTTTGTTTTCGCTATTCCAATTACTTTAAGCGGCCTTAACCTTTTAAGTTGAAATTCTTCCTTTGATATTAAATTTTTAATTCTATCTAAGAATAGTTTTTTCCCACCAAAAACTAATTTTTTATTTCCAAATATCTCTAAAGTATGCCTAGCATCTTTTAAAGCGCTATCCTTAAAAGAAAAATTTATAAAGATATTATTTAAAGATCTTATAAAAACAAAAGCATCTTTTGTACTTATTTTTTTATTTTGCTTTTGTAAGAAATTAAAAATTGAATTGTAAACAGAGTTATAATTTTTTATATACTCTAATATTCTCTTATGATTTTCAGATTTATACTTAATTTTTAATGTAACCAATTTTTAAATTTCCATTGCATAATAAGGCTACTAGTCCAAGTTAACCTTAAACTAGTAGCCTTAAGAAGTAAGATGTCTATTCTCTATTTCTTTTCTTCTTCTTTCTTGCCGTCAATTTGGTCGTCGATCCATTCAGAATCGTACTTCGACAGAGTAGAAAGCAGACCACAGACCGTCGGCAAGCTATTGCGCGGTATTCCATCAGGAACTTTGATGCCGAATTCTTCAAGCTTATTGTAGAACTTATTTACAACAACCTGCTCACTGCCGTAAACATTGCTAAAGTTGCTGTTGACGTCAACATAATCAACTCCATAGAACGATTTGAAGAAGTCTACTAACTTGTTGAATGTTTCCATCAACCAGCCGTCCTTATGACGACCAGAGATGTACTTGCTGAGCTGAACTTCAATCGAAGGAATCTCATCCACTACTTTGTAGTAGCAGCAACGCAGCTTGGCATTGTCATAATCTGACGGGATAGAAACGACATCTTTCGGATTGATTTCCACTACCATTACCCGGTCGAGGCCAGAAGAACCGTAGTTATCAAGGTAACTGAACGAACAGGCATGCAAGCCGCTGGAACAAGTAACTTCGCTGTTGTCTTCAACATCATGCCGAGCCATCTCGCAGACCTTACCGATTGAATTGTCGAATGTACCGCTATGAATGTCCATATAGTCATGGCGAACTTTCTTATATGCCAAGAAGGTACCATCTTGGGTAATCGGCAAGTCATTCTTTTCCAAGAAGCCGTAAAGCTCTTTGACTGAGCGGTAAGACGGATTCTGATAAAGGTTGCGGATAAACCGGATAAGAGCGATGAACTGCATTTCTTTCAGCGTTTCGTCTTCTGCTTTGAAGATCGCGATAATCCGGTTAAGCAACTTACTGCTGATTGTCTGCTCTTTCTTTCCGTCGATATGGATTTCCACTTCCGTATCATTGAAAATGAGCTTCGTTCCTTCGAACTCAAAAGACTCAATTGCTTTCTTAACGGAATAAAGCTTTTCGAAGTCTTCCAACTTCGTACCTGCACCCTGAGCCTTAATGAGCTTCAGAATTGCATCGTAATTGATATGGTCTTTCTTGACAGTGAAAGACTCACCGCCGTCGAAAAGACAGGAAAGACCACGATTTGTCGCAACATAAAACATAAGCAAACCTCCTAAGGTTTAACAACTTTTAAGTTATTTTAACTTTGATAATTGTTATATGTAACTATTGGTTACTTATAACAATCTCTACCTATATCTCTTTACTTTTCTTAATCTTTTCTACTTCTAATACATAATCTAAAACCTCTCTATAACTTTTTAATATTTCTTCTATTGGAGCATTATAGTTATCATATCTACCTGCTTTAATAAGCTCCCCACAATCATTACTATAACAGAAAGGATAATTAAACTTTACATATTTCAACATAGGATACTTTTCGGTAAACTCAAGAGAGCAGACTTTTTCAACAAATTCAAACTCTTTATCAACTTGTATGCTCTTTAAGTATTTTATAAACCAATTCCTTGTTAAAATACTCTCACCAAGTTTAGTTATAACTTTGAGAGCTTCAGCAGCATTTCCCATTTCAGCATTAAGAAGCTTAAAAAATTCTGTTTCTTTATCTTCTTCTGTTGCAACTTCCAAAAAATTGGAATATACATTCGCAACATCTTTAATGGATAAATCTTTAAGAAAGTACCTGTCCTTATTATAGCATTTAAATTCCGGTAAACAGCTGAAGTCTATATTACCGTATACTTCCATAAACTTGTTTCTGAACCATTCTGTAAATTCAAAAAAACCTTCTCTTGAGGAGAGTTTCAAATTTTTAGCTGTAGTTTTTGAGCATTTCATTATTAGAACACTACTTTGCCCATCAACAAATAAGCCTTTAATTAACTCGCTAGGAGTTCTGCTATATTCAGAAGTAAAAAGAATCTTCCCATTAGAAATGTACGGCAATACATCAGCTCTTTCTGAAAGAATATAAACTACCTGCTTTCTAGCAGCATGGTCTATTACTTCTTCTATAGAGGAAACATAAAAAGTATCAGTAAAATCATCTAATGTAATACTACAACTACGGCTTTCTTCCCGCCTACTTCTTCTTAGACTTCTTTTAATTTCTTTGTCATACTCTATATTTTCATGTAAATGATAAAACTTACAAGAAAAACCAAGTTTCTCTTTTCTACTTTCCAGCTCAGAACAAGCTTCTTCACTTATAGCTGGCATTTCTTCTATATGTGTGTAATAACCCACGCCCATATTTGAGAGAAGCCTTTTTAAGCCTGAATAATTTAAGTCTTCTTCTGATTCAAAAACTAATACTGATGATGCCGATAACAAGCTATAAAGAATAGCAAAATCATCTGTACCATTTTTACCAATATTAAGAGGTTTAGTACGCCGATTTCCTCTTCCATTTATAGAAAATAAAAAACTATTACTTAATACTCCACTTATTTCTTCTATTTCTTTTTGAACTAAAACCTTTATATTTTCTATATCTTTATTTTTCAAAAAACCTTCACGTAAAAGAAACTGCACAACATCATTTCCATTTGTATTAGGGGTTAGAAAGGAAATAGTATTTCTTATGCTATTCATATAGTACCTCCTTATATAAATAATATATGTTAATAATGGTACTATTAAAACGCTTAGTCTTGGCGGCCTTTCTCTACTAAGAAAGTGTATTCTAGTATTTCTCTATAAAGCTTGAATACTTTATTGTCATTCACACTATAGTTACCATCAGAACCTGGTTGGCCAATATCTAAACATGAATCGGTAAAATGTAGATACTTTAATAGTGGATATCTGCCACAATAGTCTATATCTTCTTCTCTATTAGAGAATCCTATTTTTAATTCTGGTATTAAGCTTTTAACGTAGAAAGCAAAATCTTTATTAAGTAGTACTCTACCAGCACTATCATTTATTATTTTACTGGCTTCTAATGAATCGGATAAGTTAGATACTACTTTTTTATAGAAGACTGTTTTCTTATGCTTTTCTAAAGCTGCTTCAGTAAATCCTTTATAGACGCTGTAAACTTCACGAGCTGATATATAAGACAAGAATACACCATCATTCCTAAATCTTATTATATTACTAAAATCAACACTTCCATATTTTTCTAAAAATTTTTCTCTTAACCATACACTATAGCCGTAGAATCCATCTATACAGCCAAAGCCTAATTCCTCAGCAGCAGTTTTATTACAAGATACTACAATAGTATTATTATCTGCTAATCCTAAATAATGCAGAGTTTCTAATGCCCTTATATCAAACTGTCTTGTTCCATTACCGTATTTATATACTACATAGCAAGGTTCTTCTGTACCGGTAAATAAAACAGTCTTATTAGCAGCAAGTTCTCTAAACTTATCTAGGCTATCTACCGCATCTTGATATAGAAAGCCGGAGTTGTCTTCAAAAAGTTTATGTACTGTTATTTTAGGCCACTCTTTTTTATGTGGTACTTTTCTATAATTTTTTATATAAAAGAATTTTTGACATTGAGTATTAAAATGCTCTTTAAGAATTGGTATGGACATTTCATTTATAGCAATAATATAGTCTATTCCAAGATGGCGACTTACTAAAGTATAACGGACTGCTATATCATATAAGTCTTCTCTTTCCAGTTCACTCTTATTATTAAATACTAGTACGCCCATTCCAAAAAATAACCAATACAAATCACCATTATAATCTGCATTCAGAAGATCGCCAACTTCTAATTTCTGTATTCTGTCTTTATATCTTTTATAGTAAACTTTATATACTTCTATTTCGGATAATAGTTTATTGGCTTTATTAGCAAATAAGGAAAATAATTCTCGTTCTGAAGGAAGATAGCCCTGTTTTATAAGGGTGCGTATAAGTGTCTTATTATTTGAAATATATTCTACAATATCAGATAGCATTGATGAATCCTCACTTATATTTAAATATGTTACTCCTAGCACTAAAAATAAAAAACCACTTGGAATTTCTTCTCAAGTGGTTCTTACTCCTTTTTCTTACTTTCTTTTATTCTGCTTCGTTTGTTTTTGCTTCTTTCATCTTCTTCAGTAAGTCAATACTGAGAACATACTCAAGAACATCTCTGTACCGACTTACTACAAGCTTTCTGTTATCTTCGTCTGTTATATTCCGCAAATGCAGCTCATAATTATCATACTGGTAATTGTTAAACTCCAAAGACTTAAGAAGCGGATAGTCATTAAGAGTATTAGCAAAGAAGCCTTTACCTTCAAACTCTATAAATTTTATTTTTAATTCCGGGTCTAAAGCATCAAGATAGCTATTGAACCAAGATTCGCAGAACATTTCGTTCTTACTGTCGGCAAAGAATTTGGATGCAGCATCAGTAGTAGACAATACTTCGATAACATTCTTATAGAAGTCGGTTTCCTTAGTGAACTCATCTGCTGCTTCTTCAAAATACTGCTTTACAATAGCTACTTCTGAAAAGCGAATTCTTGATAAGAAAGTACTAGGATTACTGTAGCTATAACCTCGCGGAAAGTAAATTACTTTTCTGAAGTCTACTTCTGCAAGCTTGTCTCTTATTGCTTTTTCAACAACCTTATGGAACTGGCTGAACTGCTCATTGTTATCAGCGTCAAAATATTTAGCTGCCGCAGAGTTCATATTCATAAAGAAGTAGTCCCCATTACCAAGCAACGTCTTCAGAACTTCAGGGCAGGAATCCTCAGCATTAACAAAATAATCAATCTTACCAGTATCTCTATTTAAGAAAGTAGGAAGACAATTTTGCTTTGTTGAAACAGTATAAATTACTTCCTTATCGCCGATAATATCAAGTACTTTGTCAACATCATCGTAATCGCTAAAGTAACAGCTTCCCTTACTCATATCTGAAATAGAGAACCGCATCGCTGCTCTTTTATTTGCATACATCTTACGACGTTCACGAGCTGCTTCTGCTTCGGCCTTCTTGAATTCCTTAACGCCATCGCCAAGACGAATTACCATTGACTTATTGCCAGTAAAAAGCGACTTAAGCTTTTCATAGATGTCTGCTCTCATAGCATAGATGTATGCTCCAGACCATGTATACCGATCAACGCTTTTATCAATCTTGTATATGGCCTCTGCTAATCTTGAGTAGAATATGTCTTTCTCATCCTCATAAATAATGACTATTGCATTGTCTATGAAGCTCAAGTAGCTCGTTGCAAAAATGCTTTTTACCGGCTCATAGGTAGGGCTAATAGGAGTAAATCTAACATTACCACTGCGCTTAGTATCTTTTACCAGTAAACGAAGCGTTGTAGCTTTCATGTACTCCATGATAATGTTAATCTTATTGCATGCTATTTCGCTTTCATTTTCGAAGAAGTTTCTATCGAGGAAGCCTTCTTCTATAAGCGTATTAACTAACTGCTCAGAATAGTTACCACTGCTTGCAAATTTCAGGATTTTACTGATATTCATAATAACCTCCTCCATAAATCATTTTAATAATGTATATATGTTACTTACAGTACTTTAGCAAAGTTTATACTTAAAAACTTAAATAATAAAGCCTAGAAAATATATTCTATCCTCTAGGCTCTTATTCTATTTCCTCTTTTTTATTTTTTACATCAAAATCGACTTGACATATTCGGCAATCTTTGTGAGAACCACGGTTCTGAGAGTTTCAATTGTCTCATTGTCGTAGTACAGCTCTTCACGAGAAGCTTGAATACTTACTGAGCCAATCGGCAAATGAAATACTATTGCAGAACGGATGCAGTCTCTAAGATAACGTACAACAGCATAATATTTATCATCATCTCCGAATACTTGCTTTGTATCAAGCTTATACTTAATACCACCCATAACAACAAAGATTGAATCTGACGAACCATATACAGATGATAAAAAGCTGTTCCGGATGAGCAAGTCTTGCTTAAGAGCTTCTCGTGCTTCAAGATAGGCTTCTTCACTGCCACATGATGAGTGCCAATTAAAGAAATCATCCTTCCTATGGATAATTTCCGGCATTTCCGCGGTAAACAGGAATACTTCAATACCTTTTTTTAAGAAAGCATTAAAATCTCCTTCTTCAACAGAAAGAGTAATCTTTGTTCCAGATTTTTCATCTTCTACTGAAGAGAACGGCTTTGAAATGTTCGGAATACCTTTGTCCAAGAAAGCTACATAGCTCTTACGAACCTTCCCATCTCCAGACTCAATAGTAAATTGGTCTGTATAAGAAAACGGAGTTTTAGAACCAAGGCCCAATCCGCCGATTAAGTCGTTCGTATCCCGCTTATTTGAATTACCATAAACTGTATACAGCTCCATAATGGTTTCTTCATCCATTCCAACGCCATCATCTTCTACTGAAAAATACGGCTCAAGAACAGAAGGGAAGTGTACACGAACAGGAGTATTTACTCCTTTAGCATTATTCGCATCAATAGCATTTGCTACTAACTCGCGAACGATTGCCATAATAGGATCAGTATACAACCGAGCCGAAATTGTTTTGAACATTTCTGCATTTACTGCAATACCAAATGTCTTCGACTCGATGTTAGAGTCAATGATATTATCTTTAGTTTGCATCTTCATAATATAACCTCCAAAATCATATATTGTTTGTTGATAGTAATACTATGTTATTAGCGGTACTGTGAAAATGTTTGTACTAAACTACTTTTTAAAAAGAGGTGCGTACTTTTTCTTCGCTTTAAGAAGAGGCCTCAATTCCTTCTTAATCTCTTTTACAACCTCTTTCTTAATCTCTTTCTTAACAAACTCTACTAATCCCATTTAACTTCCCTCCATTATAATATGAATAAAATTAACTATTCACCATCTGTAAAAACTCTTCTGGCGAAATAATCTTAACTCCCAAATCTCTTGCTTTCTTCGACTTATTTGATGTTGAAGCCGGATCTTGCTGAACAAGATAAGTAAGGCGACCACTTACAGCACTTAAAGCAATTCCTCCATTATCTGTTACCATTTTTTCTAAATCTTTACGGGCATATTGCATAGCACCTGTAAAGCAAAAAGACATATTTTCAAACTTTTTTCCCATTTTATTTTCTCCTATTATATGGATAAATTTTAATGTTTCAATCATATCAGACTTATTAGCTTGTAAGCCTTCTTTAAACTTGTTAGCAGTTAAATCACCAATACCATCTGTAACAAAATCAAGATAACTCGTTTTAGAAAACAAATCTTCAATTTTTGTTGCACCAATTTTCTTAATTATTTTGTCAGAAACTCGTTCCCCAACATCTTCGATATTAAAGCCAGAAATAAATAAGCTTAAAGGAATTTCTTTCTTCTTGTTTATCGATTTCCGTATGTTTTCAGCGGACTTTTCCCCAAATCCGCTCAACATTTTAATTTTATCATAAGGAAGCTTATATAAATCGGCAATTCCTTCTTTTATATAGCCCTCTTTAATAAAACGTTCCAATGTTGCAGTTGATACGTCTTTAATCTCAAGTTTCTGTATCCATTTCATGAGCTTGCCTAAAAGCTTAGAAACACAGTTAGCATTACTACACTTTATTATAGTATGAGAACTATTTATATATAAATCTCCACCACATGAAGGGCATTTAGAAGGAAGATTCCAATTATGTTGTGCTATTAAATCATCTAGCTTTTTCATATATAATAATATGTTGAATCCAGCCACTAATTTAAAAAACTATTTTTTATTAAGAGGAGAGGCAAATAATCCTATGACTCTAATTGAAGGAATTCAGAAAGAATTCTATGAAAGCAAGCTTATTGAAGAAGCTTCTAATAGCATCCTAAATGAGTGGTTTGAAAAACAGAAAAGTAAATTCTCTAATGGTGAGTTAACTGGGTCTTATAAAGATTTTGAAACTTTATATGCAGTATATGGTGACAATGGAAAGAAGCGTCTAACTAAATACGCTGCATCAACAAAAGAAAAAGCTGAAGCAAATCGTAGAGATGCAGCTAATGAGAATCCATTTGACAGATACGTTATTAAGCCTATTGACCCAGAAAAAGAATTGGGTGGTCATTATGGACATGATGTACATGCTAATATAGCCGCTAGAAAAAAGGCTACAAATTCAGATGGTTCTAATCCAGAATGGTTTTTAGCTGAGTCTAAGATTTAGTATTTTCTGTTTCTAAAATTTCATAAACTTCTTGGCCCGTATCTACATCCCATATTGCCCTGAATAAATTTAATTTTGAACCATGTGAGAAATAAGTAATATACTTATCCAAGAAGTTTACTATTCTCTTTTCTTTATATCCTAATTCCTTAAGAGAAAAATACAAATAATCTATATAGTGCAAGACTTGAGTTGTTATATTCTCAGCGAATACTTCACCTTTAAAAAATACTATATTATGGCTTTTCTCATTATAAGGTAAAAATTGCCTAACAATAGAAGCATTAGAATTCTTATCGAATTGATAAAGAAACATATGGAATATAGTAGGATACCATTTTTCGCCTTTCTTAAAATTAGCTCTACGTATTATCCTAACATACTCATTTGATAAGAGCTTAATCTTAGTATAATTCCAATGCTTAAGCTTAAATTTAATAGCATAAAGCCAACAGTTGGAATAAAAAGGCTTTTTGGATACAGTCATCACAGGAATATACCTTTACTCTTGTTTCCAACTACTCTAGGTATAACCATCCCAGCTCTCTCTAATTCGATAGTATCACCAATCTCTATCTGAGCTTTCTCTAAATATCTTACGTTATTCAATGTACTTCTACGAATTAAAGCCCCATCAATTTCAACTGGGTCAAACACAGCTACAGGCGTCAAAGTCCCATTAACCATATTCCACTCTATATTTAACAGAGTAACAAACTTAGTAATTGTTTCAGGTTTAATAGCCCATTGAGTATTAGGCCTGATATTAGTCTTTAGGTCATCTAGGTCAAACTCATTAAGCTTAACTACAACACCATCCGTATCATAATCTTTATCTCTTGCCATGAATTCTTTCATAGTATCGTGAAGTACTCTAGCGCCTTGTTCTCCACTCTTTATCTTAAGAATTCTAAAGTTAACAATTTCAAACCCATATTTTTGTAATAGCTCTAACTTAGCCTCTTCAGTAGCTACTTTATCAGAAGCTATATCATAACATATAACTGTTAGATGGTCAGAACCTTCCCCATCTAAACGACGAGAAATTCCTGCACAAGCATTACGACAGGATTTCATTTCAGGAAAGTATTTATCTCTATCTGAAACCTTAAGAAGTATTTCGCCTCGTATTGATACATCAACTGGTTCAGGAAGTTGTTTTGGAACACTTTGCATTTTTATTGCATTACGAGTAATATCATCCCCAATATATCCATCACCACGAGTTATAGCAGAAATTAACTTTCCATTTTTATAATTTAACTCGAGTGATATGCCATCTAACTTCTCTGTTACAACAAAAACATTCTCTTTTTTCGTAAAAGAATCCAATTTTTTAATTAAATCTTCAATAGTAGAAAACTTTTGTTGAGAACCCATCAAAATTGTATGTTTAGCTTTACTAAAGCCTTCATTAGAATCTGTCCCTATTTCCTGCAACAATTTGTTTTTAGGGTCAATTTGCTCAAGCAAACTTTCCAATTTATTATATTCGTCATCAGACATAATGGGGTCCGAATTGTAATAAGCGTCTCTTGCTTCAATTATTTTAAGTTCAAGTTCTTGAATATTCATAGTATATCCTTTATATATTTATAATATATAATATGTTATGAAAAGTACTTAATAAACAAACCAATTTTTATCAAATATATTCAATGCACTTTCGAGCGAATCAAGTATACTTCATCGCTTACATTTAATAATATATCCAAAGTTTTGAAAAATTCACACTT
>ERZ772961.132-NODE-132-length-35423-cov-3.513543_pt1 | contig 35423 bp, 43 predicted proteins | sample MGYA00580677_ERZ772961 | MGnify/ENA primary metagenome ERZ772961 (study PRJEB29015, sample SAMEA2738088) | human oral metagenome | biome: human oral; feature: human-associated habitat; material: saliva | place: China | collected 2227 ... | reverse complement strand
AATGAGGTAATTGTTTATGTTAAAGTACCCAAGTATTGAGAATTATTATAACGTGTTCAAGAATAAGTATTTAAACTCCTTTATGGATGATGTCTTTTATGCTACTGAGAAGATTCATGGTTCTAATATGCAGATTTTGGTAAAGCCTGACGGTGTAGAGTACTACTCTCGTAATCATCTTGTTAGTACAGAAGATAGTTTAGGCAGTAGATTAGATGCTTGTGAGAATACTCATCGTATGATTTCTCTTGCTCAAGATTACATTAGAGAAAATCCTGATGTGATTGAATTTTATATCTTTGGTGAGTTATATGGTTCTGGGATTCAACACATGGAATATCAAGAGAACTTAGATAATGTTCGTAACTTTAGAGTATTTGAGATTTTTGTAAAGACAGATAAAGTATTTAGAAGTTTCTCTCTTGAGGAACTGCAGAACTTTGTACCAGAGGATATTCTTGTTCCTTTTGTTCGTATTGATACGTTGAAGAATTTAATGAATACACCACTTACTGCTGAATCTGCTTTAGGTGGAGAAAAAGAAGGTTTGGTGTATAAACCTATTAACTCTCAAATCTTTGAACTAGATAAAGAAACTGGTTCTATCCAGAATTATGTTGCAGTTAAGCATAAAACTGAAAGATTTACTGAAATTAAGAATAATGCTAAGGAAAAGAAACAGATTGAGCTAAGTACAGAACAGGCTAAGTTTAATTATGAGATTGACCGTTACTTCACCATGACTCGATTAGAGAGTGTAATGAGTAAGGAAACATTTGAAGTTGACCTAAAGAACTTAGGCAAGATTATTCCTTTATACCTTGCTGATGTTAAGGAAGATTATTTAAAGACAGGTGAGCCTTTCTTTGAGAAGATTTTCGGTAAGAAGGCAAGTCTTGTAGTACAATTAGTTAAAGAATATTTAACAAGAGAAGAGGCGTAAAAACCTCTTTTTTCTTATTGACAACTAATTATAAAATATGATAAACTTAACATGTAAAGAGAGGTAATCTTATATGAACACATGTAATGTTGAGTGTCGCTGTCCTATGTGTGGTAAGTCTTATACAATCACTGTTCCTCATGAGGGATTTATTGCTTGGAGAAATGGCGGCAGAATCCAAGACTGTTTACCAACACTTTCTGATGAAGAAAGAGAATCATTGATGACAGGTATTTGTGGTGAGTGCTGGGATAAGATGTATGGAGAAGAGTGACTCACTAAATAAAGAAGTCATTGATAATCTAAATTCTATAACAGGAAATGCTTATACACTGTACCATCCAAGAAATGTTGGATATTTATATGTAATTATCTCTTTCTTGATTATGAGTATTGTGTTTAATACGAATAGTTTTATATCGCTTTTCGGTGGAATATGCTTTGGCGTCAGTCTGTTTATAGATGGTTGTGAGTTCTCGAAGATGGATTTAGAGTATCTATACATGTTAAACCTTTCTGCCAACAAGAAAAAGAGTGCTTTATTATTAGATATAATCACACAATTCTTCCATAATGAATCTCTTTATGTTGAATTTGAAAGTGTAGAAGATGGAAATATTATCCTTAAAGCTACATTTTATGATTATAATGGTAATAGTAATGTAATCAATTACCCTAAGAACTACAATGTAACTAAAGGAAAGAAATATAAGATAGCAGACTTGATTAAGTAGGTGACTAATGTGTTAGATTTATTTTTAAATACTTGGGAGAAAGTAGTTAGTTTAATTATTAGGTTATTTAGTGTGAATGTGTAAAAGTAGATACCAAGGTATTTACTTTTTCTTTTTGTGTGGTATAATGCAATGTAGGAGAGTATATATAGATGAAAAGAACTAATGTATTTGTAACAATGGGAGCAACTAGTTTTGTAGGTAGTAGAGAAGAAAATGATTTCTATGCCACCGAACCAAAAGCAACCGAACTATTATTAGAAAAAGAAACGTTTAATGAGAACATCTTAGAACCATGTGCGGGTATGGGACACATTAGAGATGTTCTTGTTTCTCATGGATATAATGTAACTGCTACTGATTTAATCTATCGTGGTGTTGACGATATTAAACAAGAAGATGTGTTTAATATTAAAGAGTTTAATGGAGATATTATTACTAATCCACCTTATAAGATTGCTCTACCTATTCTAAAACATTGTTTAGATATTATTCCTACAGGAAATAAGGTAGCAATGTTCTTAAAAGTATTATTCTTAGAGGGTAAAGAACGAAAGAAGTTCTTTGAAGAGAATCCACCTAGATATATATATATATATTGCAAGTGGGAGATTAAATTGTGCGAAGAATGGAGACTTTGAGAAATACACATCTAGTGCAGTTGCCTATGCTTGGTTTGTGTTCGAAAAAGGTTACACAGGCGATACGATTGTGAAGTGGATAAACTGATGAGAGATAACAAACATTTCTTTACTGCAAAAGTAAATAAAAATGATGAGTTCTATACAAAATTAGAGGACATCGAGAATGAGTTAGTACATTATACAGACTTTTTCAGAAATAAGGTAGTGTATTGTAATTGTGATAGCCCTAACCATTCTAATTTCTGGAAGTATTTCCACGATAACTTCCATTCTCTTGGTTTAAAGAAGTTGATTTCCACCTACTTAGACAGTGTGCAATCATTCAAAACAGAGTATGATGGTGAAAGCACTACTAAGACACCACTTATCGGAAATGGTGAGTTTGGTAGTGATAAATGTGTTGAAATCCTTAAAGCATGTGATGTAGTGGTAACCAATCCGCCATTCAGCCTTTGGAGACAATTTATGCATCTGTTGATTTTATATAATAAGAAGTTCTTGTCGATTGGAAACAAAACTGCTGTCATCTATCGAGAGTTGTTTTATAAGGTGAAAGAAAATAAAGTATGGTTTGGTTATACTATACCAAAAGAGTTCATCACACTTGATGGAATGACTAATAAAGTCAGTGGTATTTGTAGATGGTTCACAAATATTGAACCTAGACCAACTATTGAAGATGTGAAGTTAATTGAATTTGACCCATCAAAGCATAGAAGATACTCAAATTATGTGGCAGTTAATGTAGATAATATCAAACAAATTCCAGACACTGACGAGATAGTTGGTGTTCCAATCACATTTTTAGATAAATATAACCCAGAACAGTTTGAAATACTTGGGATGTCTGGCGATAGAGAGTTTGTAGATTATGACTGTGATTTCTTTATGCCCGTAACAAGAGAACAGAAAAACATATTTAAAAAACAAAACCATGATTGGCGAGACACCCATCCATATTTTTCTGACGGAGACACATTGACTAGACTGTTCTATGTTAGATTTTTCATCAAGAAGAAAGGTTAATGGACTTAATGAGTAAATCAGACAACTTAAGGAAAGCAAAAGTTACTAAGAATGATGAGTTCTATACACAACTATACGAGATAGAAAACGAACTTAAATATTATTCTCCTTACTTGGAAGATAAGATAATTTATTGTAATTGTGATAGTCCTAAATACTCTAACTTTTGGAACTATCTCTACGACAATTTTCATATATTGGGATTAAAATGTCTTATTTCTACATATCTTGATAATGAACAGTCTTACAAGACTATTTATGATGGCAAAACAGTCAAACAAGAGAAACTCGTTGGAAATGGAGATTTCAGAAGTAATGAGTGTATCGAAATATTAAAAGAGTGCGATATAGTAATAACAAATCCACCTTTTAGTTTGATACGTGATTTCTTTGATATATTAGTGGAAAATAAGAAACAATTTCTATTTATTGGAACGATAAACGTTGTTAAATATTTGAATGTATTTAAGGAACTTAAAGAAAATAAAGTTTGGACTGGTAAAACACATCCTGCTAATTATATAAAACCAAATGGAAGCATCTATCAAATTAGAAATACTATTTGGATAACTAATATTGGTGAAAACCACAAAGAACTAGCCTTGACAAAGAAATATGAAGAGAATAACTATATTAAGTATCATAACTTTGATGCTATAAATGTGGATAAGTTATTAGACATTCCTTATGACTATTATGGTATTATGGGAGTGCCAATTACTTTTATAGAAAAGTATAACCCTAATCAATTTAAGATTTTGGGAATAGATAGAATACCATATAATATCGAATTAGGTATTAAAGGAATGGGAGAGCAATGGTGCAAGGATTTCTTTTCAAGTGGTGGGAAAGGACACTATACACCGACAATGAAAAATTTATGTCTATATGAAAACGGTCAAGCAAAAATAAAGTTTTCAAGAATTTTAATTCAAAGAAAGATAGATTGTGAAAAATAGTGATAATATCACAAGTAAAGCGATTATCCGTAAAACATATTAAATTACGTAGTTTTGGTTTAATGAGAAAGGAAAATAGTAAATGGCTAGAAAAGAGATGGATATAACATGCAAAGTATGTAATAGAGAATTTAAGACCGTTGGCTCTTTCACAGGACATCTAAAAACCCACTCACTTACCTCTAAACAATACTATGATAAGTATATAAAGAAAGAGGGAGAAGGCATCTGTCCTACTTGTGGTAAGGAAACAAATTTTAACTCTTTCACAGAGGGATACCATAAGTTCTGTAGTATTTCTTGCTTAAATAAAAGTGACTACATTAAAGAAAAATCAAGGGAAGCAAGTATGAGAAAATGGGGTGTACCTCATCAACTCCAATCCAAAGAATTTAAACAACAATTGATGGATAAAAATAGGGAAGAGTTTGGGTATGCTTGGAAAATAGGTACTCCAGAAATGCGAGAAAAGATAACTGACTCTGTTCAAGAAAAGTATGGTGTTGATAATGTGTTTGCTGATGAAACCATAAAGCAGAAAGTAAGAAAAACACAAGAAGAGAAATATGGTGGAATTGGGTTAAGTAGTCCTATAATAAAGGAAAAAGTTAAAGAAACGAATCTTCAGCGATACGGAGTTGAAAATGTTTTTGCAAGTGGAGAGGTGGTAGAAAAACTACACAATATTCGAGAAGAGTGGATAGAAAAATTTGAAAAAGAGAATGATGTAACACTTGGCATGAAACTGTTTGAGAAGTTTGGAACTGGATTTATGCAAGCCAAGATAGTTGAACCGATAATATATAATGGTAGTCGTTTCTATAAAAACTCAGATATTCCTTATATTGAAAGATGTTGTGTGCTTGCGAAGGACAATGTTTCCATAAGTGAGGTAGAAATAGGGGGCTTTATAGAAGAATTTGTCAATGTTGAGAAGAATACTCGCAAAATAATTCCACCCTACGAACTTGACTTATTTATACCGGACAAGAATCTTGCCATTGAGATTAATGGTATCTATTGGCATAGTACAAATAGTGGAAAACCGAAGGAAAGACACTTGAAAAAGACATTAGCATGCGATAAACTTGGAATTAGATTGATTCATATAAATGAGTTTGAGTGGAAAAATAAGAGAGAGATTTGCAAATCTATTCTACTGTCTGCACTAGGGATATATGAAACCATTATTAACGTAAACGATTATGATATTAAAGAAGTAAGTTTATCTGAGTCTAGTGTATTCTTAGATAAAAACCATATACAAGGCAGTATTAGTTCTTCGTATCAGTTGGGGGTTTATCATAAGAATGAATTAGTCCAATTAGCTACTTTTAACAAGAATGATGAGTACGCAGAATTACTCAGAGTTTGTACGAAATTAAATACATTTGTTATTGGTGGATTTGATAAGGTTATGAAAACTCAGCCATTTCCAGTAGTTCACTATTTTGTTGATAAATCAAAGTTCACATGTAGTGAGTACACCGAGCATGGATGGAAAGTGATTGGTGAAACAATGCCAAGTTATGTCTATTACAAAGGAAGTGAATGTATCGACAAACAGTGTGAACAAAATTTAATGCAATTACTTGGAGATAAGTTTAACTCAAACGAAACTCCAGAGCAAAACCTAATCAGGAATGGATATTTGCAGGTTTACGATTGTGGAAGTATAGAAGTTATATATAGAAAGGAAGCAATCAATGACAACAAAGAAAAATAAAACACTATATACTGAGAATAGTATTGTGTCAGAAACACCTAGAGAGTTCTGCCGAAGAGTGCCATCAACCTATCTAGGAAGTTCAAAAACAAATACAAACCTAATTAAAGAAATATATGCTAACTCTGTCGATGAAGTAGTGTTAGAACATGGGGATACAATTAATGTAATAGCAGATATTGATAAAAATAAGTATGTGGTTCAAGATTTTGGTCAAGGATTTTTAATCAATGCAGGAATTGATGAAAAAGGAAGAACTATCCTACAGAGAAGTTTTGAGGTTATGAACACCTCTGGCAAAACAACCACAGAAGGTGTCTATAGTGGCACAAGTTTAGGTGTTAACGGTGTGGGAGCAAAAGCAAGTAACTGGTTATCTACTAAACTAATTGTACGAACAGTACGTGATGGTGAATATGAGAAACTTTGGTACAAAGATGGGCTATTTGAAAAACGAGAAGTTGGAAAGACAAACGAATCGAGTGGAACAGTTGTAGAGTGGTATCCTGACCCTCAATTCTTTACTACAAATGAACCAGATTATAATTTCTTATTGGTATTCTTTGAGGAAGTAAGTGCCTTGATTCCTAATCTAACCACAAACTTCACATATATTAAAGATGGTAAGAAGAAGGAACATACATTCCATATACCAGACGGTATTAACTACCTAGTAACAGAAAGAGTTGGAGATAAGGAATTATTTTCTAATCGTTTTATCGTAGATAGAACTATGGGAAGTGAGAAGATTTCCATGTGCTTAACTTATACATCTGATTACTCTGAAAAGATTGTTTCATTTGTTAATTTAGGTAAAACTGAGGGTGGTGAACATATTTCTGCTTTTAAGAGTGTATTTACTAGAACAATCAACAAGTATGCACAAGAAACTAATAAGTTAAAGGCAAAAGAAAAGAATTTAACCTCAAATGAGTTGATGGAAGGTCTGTATGTAATTTTTAATGTTACTACCACAACTGTAAAATACGATGCACAAAACAAGAATGTAGTTGACTATATTGATACTACCTTAATTAACCAAACGATTAGTGGTGATTTTGCTACTTGGTTAATGAATAACCCTAATGAAGCAGATATTATTATTGATAGAGCATTGGTGGCAAGACGTGCCAGAGAGGCTTCTAAGAAAGCTAAGGAAAAGATTAGAGAAACTGCCAAGAAGGATAAGACTTCTTTATTTGGCGATTTCCCTACATCACTCGCAGAAGCATATCCTAAGAACAGAAATGACAGAAGTTCTTGTGAGTGCTATATTGTAGAGGGATTATCTGCGGGGGGAACAATTAAAAACACAAGAGATAGCAAATTCCAGGCATGTTATCCTATTAGAGGTAAGATATTAAACTGTTTAAAAGCATCTACTGATAAGGTCTATGCAAACACCGAGATTTCAGGTCTTGTAAAGATTCTTGGGCTTGATGTGGATAAAGATACTGGGAAATTGATTTACAATAAAAAGAAGTTGCGTTATCCTAAAATTATTATTGCAGTTGATGGAGACAGTGATGGAGGACACATTAGTTTATTACTTATTACTGCTATCAATTGGTTGTGTCCTGAATTACTAACTGAGGGCCATATATATCGTGCATATAGTGCATTATTTAAGGTTATTTTCCCTGATGGAACATATATACTATTCCAAGATGACAAGTCATTTGATGCTTGGAGAGAAAATAATCCTAATAGAAAGTATAAGGTTACTCGTGCAAAAGGTCTTGGTGAACTTACAAAAGAGGAGGCCTATGAACAGTTAGTAAATGTAAATACAAGAAACTTAAAGCAGTTAGTTATCCCTAATTATGATGAGTTTATGAACGTACTAACGATTGCTATGGGAGATGATACAACACAAAGAAGTGATTTATTATCTGAATATTATGAGAGTGTTGCAAAGAAAGGTGAGGTGTTATAGTATATGACAAGCACAATGAATATCATTGATGAAATTAAGGATAATATGTATACTTATGCAGATGAGGTAAACTTAAAACGTGCTATCCCCTACCTTTCTAGTGGTCTAAAACCTATTGGCTTGTTGGGTATTTGGTCTATGTATGCCAATAAACATACTTATGACAAACCATACTCAAAATCTCAAAAGGTTACTGGTGAGTTAATGAACTATTCACCTCATGCAGATGCCTATAAGTCTGTTGCTCGTATGGCACAAGACTTTATTTATCCTGTTCCTCTGATTGATGGACATGGTAATTATGGTTCTATTGTTGGTGGCGATGATGTGGCGAGTGCCAGATATACTGAAATGAGATTATCTGAGTTTGCACAAGACATCCTACTCTATAATAAGGAAATATTAGATATGGGATTAAACTACTTGGAAGAGGATGAACAACCTATTTTAAGTAAGTGGGTAGCCCTTTTACCATTACTATTTATTTCTCACTTGTCTGGTCTTGGATTTGGTAAGGCTAATACTTGGGTCGGTGGTAATCTATTCGAGTTTAAGAATGTGTTACATAAGTATATGAAGAATGGAAAAGTTGATTATTCTCTTATTTACCCCGACTTCCCTACTGGTGGTACTATTATCAATAAGTCAGAAATGGCTGAAATGTATAAGACAAGTAGTGGAACTGTTAAATTACGTGGCAATGCTACTATAAAGGAAAACATCATTACGATTACTTCACTACCATATCAAGTTTATCCAGACACATTCTTGGAAAGTTTAAAGAAATTAACTGATAAGGTAGATACTTTACCGATTAAATCCATATCAAATTATAGTGATATGAATGGTGTTGAGATTGAGATTGTTTGTAAGGATAATGATGGTGCAAATCTTGTATTAAATTGGCTATATGCTAAGACTAACTTACAAGTAAGTCTTTCTAATAATCGTGTGGCAATTACTCGTAGGGGTATTCCCGAAATGGTTACAATGGAAAGATACCTTGATGAGTTTATCTTAAATAATCGAGAATTAGTTATTAAAGAATCCAACCACTTCATTAGTAAGAACAAAGATAGATTAGAAGTATTAAATGGTCTTATTTCTGCACTTGATATGATTGATAAGATTATTGCTTTGATTAAAAAGAGTAAATCTAAACAAGATGCTAAGGATTCTATTATGAAGTTAGGTTTTACCGAACTTCAAACACAAGCAATTGTAGATATGCCATTGGGTAAATTAGCAAATCTTGAACAGATTAAAATCCATGAAGAAATGGAAAAGTTAGACAAAGAAATGAAGTATTACTCTAACTTATTGAGCGATGAGAAAGCAAGAGATAAGCATTTCTTAGATAGATTTGATAAGTTAGTAGATAAATATGGTTGGGAACGTAGAACTCAATTAGAAGATATTGAGGAAGTACCACTAACAGTTGCTAAGAAAGAATTACGTGAGAAAGCACCTAGAAAACAAAAAGAATATATGGTTGCTTTATCTTCTGAACATACAATTAAATCAACTGAGGTTGTTAAGTATAAGAAGAACCCATCAGACTTATATGTAGGTAAGTTTACTAAGAAAGATAATGTAATTGTAGTAACTGAAACCGGAATGATGTATAAGATACCAGTGAAGAAGATTGATGTATGTCTATCTACTGCACAAGGGATGTCATTTGACAGTTTTGGTATTACAGACAAGGTTATCTTTATTGATACTCAACCAAAAGACTTTGTATTATTTGTATCTAAGTTAGGTCTTGTTAAGAAGTGTGAATATGCTAAGTCATTAGGCATTTCTAAGAAGTCTGGTGCAGTTGTAATGGGCTTTAAGCAAGATGGAGATAAGTTGTATAAGGTATATACTGTGGATGATACAGATACAATCCAGTTAGAAACTAACAAGAGAACTATTGATGTTGTAGTGAAAGACTATAAACCATCTGGAAGAACTTCTTGTGGAAAGAATATCCTAAAGAAGAGTGAGGAATTAAGGGAGTTGTAAAATACTCTCTTTTTCTTCTTGACACGGCTGCTTTGATGTGGTAGTATAATGATAGGAGATTTTATATGACAAAGATTTTAGATTTTGAGTGTTTTGGTAATATCGTTAAACTGTATCTTGGTGAAACAGTTAATGGTATTTACGGAGATGATTGGAATGATATTCCTTACGAACATAATGCTGGTACAGTGTATGATAAGTTCTATACTGATACAGTAGAGATTGCTTTCCCATTATCTACACAGGTATATGAACCGTGTTTTGGCTATGATAATTCCCCATATTGTAAACAGGATTTTCTGTTCAGGAAAGTTCCTTTTCTACTGTTTGGGCAACTAGATGAATCGTGGAGATACCATGATTTTGATGAGTTATTAGAGAAAGTTCCTACGTTGCACAAACTATACATTGGGGATGATTGGGAAGATGTTCTTGTGAAATATGGTAATTTATTCACAAGAGTAGAAGAAAACACAGATGGAACGTGGTATACAATTCAATTTATGTTCTCTGACCATGAAAAGTTTGCTATTGATGTAGGGGATATTGATAGTCTAATTCTTGACAATATTGTTACATCTAAGAACATTAGTTATACAAGTTATAATGGTGCAAGCACTACATATAAGGAAATAGTACACTTCGTTAAAATGTTTATTCCAGATACTAGTAATATAGTGTATTCTTCTTATAATGGACATATAGTATCTGTGTTTAATAAACTAAAAGATAATAACATAAAGACAATCTCGTTGTTAGATGGGGATAAGGTTGTTGCTAAGTATGAGGTTACTTTCAAAGATGACCTCGATTCTGGCATGACTTTTAGTAATGTTTACCAGTACACCCACGAAACACAAGATGGGTTACACATTGTTATCACCGATGATTTAGATGACCTACAGTACTATAAGGATACTGAGGTTGAAACAAAGTTACTAGACGAAGAGTTTTAATTATAGGAGTATGGAATTTTATGGAAGAAATTGACAAGATTTATCTTAGTTCCTTTGGCTACTATGCGCCAGTTACTAAGGAACTAAAAGAACGTTTTGAACAAGAAAAGAAGGAGTACCAACGAACTGGTAAACGATTGGTAATTGCTTTTATTGGCAAGGCTAGACATGGTAAGGATACTATGGTAATTCATACTAAAGCACTATGTAATGCTAAGTGTGAACATGTGAGCTTTGCTAAACACTTAAAGGAACAGGCAAAGTCATTTGGTTGGGATGGAGAAAAGGATTTTGCAGGTAGAAATCTATTACAAGCGTTATCCAGACCAGTAAAAAATTATTATAATGAAAAGGCATTAGATGACCCTGAGCATTATGGTATTTATGGAAATGATAATTATTATAGTGCTATTGTGCTAAATCAGATATTGAATAGTGATAATGAGGTGTTCTTTTTATCTGATATGCGTTTCCTATGTGAGTATAATCTATTTAAGAGTTGTAAGGATATTGACTTTAAGGTTGTATTAATTAATCGGTTAAATTCTGATGGTACAGAGTTTGATAATGGGCTTACAGAAGAACAAAAGAATCATCCAAGTGAGTTGGAACATTTGCAAATACCTTATGACCTAAGATTTGACGTTGTAACACTTTGGGATAGTAAAGATGCAAGTGAAATTGTTAAGGACTTGTGGTTGTAAGTTATGCTATTTATTTATTGAGAGGGTAGGGTATGGTTGAGATAGACAAAAAGCAGAGAAAGGGTATCAAAAAATACCTTGGTAGAGTAAGAAAGAAAGTATTTTTTGAGAAATATACTGCACTACCTGTAGGAGAAAAGTTTAAGTATTTCTTAACTTACTATTTAGGACATTTGTTTGGTGGATTTCTTGTATCATTACCACTTACCGTGGCATTTGGTGGTTCACTTGCAAAAGCACTCACACTATCGGAAATCTGTGTGTCTATTTTAGTATTAGTAACAATCCCATATCATCAGAGAAACACTGGTAAGATGTTTATGAATGTGGGAATTGAAAAGACATATCGTGATGGGGCTGAGTGGATTATTAAGGATAGTAATGACATCTACTTTATATCCTGCGACACTATTCCAACAGATAACATAGATAACTTTATATTGTGTGAGGATAATATTGAAGTTGTTGGATTACCTACAAATACAATTGGCTCTATTGGTGAATTATTGCTAGGCAGTTTCAACCACTTGACAGGCTAAAAACGTATGATATGATTGATTTGGAATAGGAGAGGAAATTAAATGGACATAGAACAAGCAAGAAAAGAGTGTAGACATACCTATCTACAACTCCAACCAATTGCGAAGGAAGCAGTCGAAAAGTATAGTAACCCAATTGATACAATTGTAAAAGAAATATCAAAATTAGAGTCAATGACTGATGAAGAAATCAGACAGTTAATGTTAAGACTATCTATTGAGTGCTATTTCTTTGGTAACTATACAGCAGAAAGTTCATTGATGAGCGATTGTGCTACTATCTTACAAAAAGAGAAGAACGCAAAGGAATACTCAACTGCAATCGGAACGCAGGCAGAAAAAACAAGTATTGCAACAATCAATTCAATGGATAAACAAGCAGTAAGTTCTTTATATAAGATGGTTAAGGACTTAATGAGTGTTAAATTAGATGAAGCACATAGATTAGTAAATACATTAAATAGTGTATTGATTAGCAGGAGTGCAGAAAAGAAAATGAAGATGGGAGTTCGAGATGAGTAAGGAAGTAACAGAATTAGATTTAAAATCATTTAAAGCAGATGTTGAGGCACTTAATAAAAAGTGGGGGAAGAATAGACTATCCAACATCATTGGTGCAGTCAGACGATTGAGTTTTGGCAGCGTATCAGCAAACTATGCAACATTTGGGGGAGTACCGTATCAAAAACTTATTGTATCTAGTGGAGTAGAACATAGTGGAAAAACATTAGGTGCTTGTCAGTTAATGGCACAATATCAACATGAAAATCCTGGTAAGGTTTGTGTATATGTTGATGCTGAAAACACCTTACGTGGACAAGAGGAATTTCTTTGTAAAATGACTGGGCTAAGTACGGAAGAAGGAAAGTTCCTACGTGGTGAAGTTGATGGAATGTCAGCAGAACAGATATTTGATTTTATCGAAGATTTACAATTAAAGCCTTGGATTGGTATGATTGTACTAGACTCTGCACCAATGTTGATTCCACAAGAAGTTTTAGATAGTTCAAGTACTGTGGATAAGGGAATGAGGGCTAGTATTGCTAAGGCACTAGGAGTATTCATTAGAAAAATGACAACCCTAACAGCAAGAGTTGGAAATATCTTATTAGTTATCAACCAAGTAAGAATTGAAAAACTACATAATGGGGCTATTCGTTATAATGAACCCTGTGGATATGCGCTTAATTATTATCCATCATTTAAGATGAGATTTGGTACACGTAAGTTCATCAACGCTAAGGGGGAAGAAATCTCCGATTCGAAAGCAACTGAGGCAGTTGGATTCAGAATTTCATTTAGTACTACAAAGAGTAGAGTTGGGGCAACAAATCGTGGTGGTGGATACATCACATACTTATACGATAGTGGTATGGACTATCTTGGTGATTTAGTGGCTACTGCAACTACTTTTGGTTATATTACAGCAGGTGGTGCTTGGATTACATTAACAGACCCATTGAGTGGCGAGGTGCTCACTACAAAGGGTGGAGAACCATTGAAGTTCAACGGTAAGCAAAAACTAATTACTTTCTTAAAGGAACATCCAGAATTTGCAGAGAAGTATACGGAACGTTTAGAGCAAGCGATGTCAAATGGTGGTAACATTTCATTATTGGATGACGAGGATTTATCTGTAATCTTAGAACAGGAACAACAGGTTTCTAACTATGATTCAGAAGAAGAGGCTGAGTTTAAGAAAGAAATGGAGAAGTTAGACAGAGAGGAAGGTAAGTCCTAGTGGAAACACATGTGAAATTACCTTTTGAACAAGGAACAAAACATCCAACACGATATTATTCAAAGAAACAAGAGAATAATGTTGCTAAGGCTACTGGTGGTGCTACTGTGAAAAACAGTGGTGCTACCATGTGGCAAAAGGGTGATGTAAATGTAAGTGATGTTTCAATGTTAATCGAGTGTAAAACATGTGTAGAACCAAAGAAATCATTTAGTATCAAAAAAGAATGGATTACTAAAAACAGAGATGAATGTCATTTCATGAGAAAAGACCATAGTGTAATCTCATTTAATTTTGGGGATGATGATGGTAATTTTTACATCTTGGAAGAACATGACTTTAAATTATTCCTTGAGTTCTTGCGTAACCAAGAAGAGGTTGAATAATTATGACAGTTAAAGAATATTTATTGCAGGAGAAGAAGTATGCTACCTGCACAAACGGTGGAAACACTGTAAACAAGATTGTGCTGCAAAGTAGTAAGTTTAAACCAATAAATAAGGTACTTTATGAGTTGGATAGTACTTTACGTGCAACATTACCACTAGTTAACAGACAGAGTACAGAATATAAGACAATCAAAGAGCAGCTAGAACAAACAAAGTTCCTCATTAACCTTTGGGGTGAAGAAGTCAAATCATGTTAAGACTTGACTGTATAGATATGCCAAAGCGACAATTAGATTATGTAATTAAAGATTATATTATCTACTTGTATGAGTTGGCAAAAGAGCATGGTACAGATACAATTAGAATATTTAACCCGGACAACGTTGATGAGTTATATGAGTTTACATTCCCGTACAAACATAGTAGAGAATGTATCTTTAAGTGTGGCTTGTTTAGTGCTATCGTATCATTTAGTGATATGGATAGAGTTGGAGCTTTAAGTGGATTCTTTAAGGATAGGCAGTTTGTAATTGGAAAAATTGGCAAGTGAAAACAAAAGATGTAATTGAAGGACTACTATATGTAAGTGGGAATAACCAATTAGTAAGACAGGGATTGGAACTGTCTCATATTCTATCTGATGATAGAGATTGGGAAAGCGTTCCACATTTAGAATTGTTTTACTTAGATAGGTTTAAATCACCTACATTTTTATGCGTTGTAGATAAGATTTATCGAGTATACATTATTGGAGAAAGAGAAAAAGGTCAATCTTATAATGTACTAGAAATTGATGGAATGACTACAACACATTTAACTATATCAAAGGGTGAATTAAAGAAAAGGATGTTACAAGTTGCTAAGGAAACAAAAGAATTGTATCTACCTGACACATTTGCTCAGAGATTGATTTATATTAAGCCAGATTATCTAAGTGGTAGAATTGCAGATGATGATATTTATATATTCAATCGTTTAGAGGATACTGGTACATTATTTACCCCATCAAAATGGTCTATTGGGGTTGATATTTATTCTACTAGCAATAAGGAATTTAAGACTAGTGGTAATGATATTATAAAGGCTATTTTTGCAGAATTTTAAGAAGAAAGGCGAAACATGACATTAGAAGAGACAGTCAAGATTGACATTCAACAGGATTCATTCCATGAAAAAGCAATTAACAATCAATTAAGTAAGGAAGATTTAGAAAAGTTACAAACAGCACGAAAGATGTTCCAAGAAGAAATCAATGTATAAATTAAAAAGCTCACATATTTCAAACGAAAAGTATTACAACAGACTAGAATCAGATTTAGAATTGCAAAGTAGATTTAGAACACTAGACTTTAATACTCTATCAGAAATTATTTTCCATGATGAGATTACCCCTAATGTTTATAGTAATGCAGTATGTGCATTGACAGTATCCGACTCATTTAAAATACCACTATTATTTAGTGAGGCTAGATATTTATTCTTTGCTTTACAAGTTAATAGATTGTATTATGAAAAGAATACAGGAGTTAAGATTAACTCTCTATCACAAGCAAAACTAATGTATGACGAAACAGGCAATAGTTTTACTGAGATGGCACTAGAACAATCAGAGAATAGTAGACAGATTAGATTTGAAAGATTTATGGCTAGACATCGTATCTTCTTCCCTAACTGTAATCTATATTGGGAGATTCCAATTAGTTTTTACAAGGATGGAGAAACTGGTCAAACATGTGTTACACCTGCAGGTAATGTCAATCCGTATGCATTAGTAAGCATTCCTGCGATTGAGAGTGAGAAGTTTAAGATTCCTCGCAATATTTACTTAAAGTTCTTCTTAGGAACTCACAGTAAGTTAGTATGTAACAATACAAAGGATATTGCATTAAACTTCAACCAGTTAGATAATGAGTTAGCACTTCATGTTTTAGAGTTCTGTGGATATTCAAAGAGATACACAATCACTAAAGATGAGAATACTGATTACTACTACGATAATGAGAGTAGATGTCTTGTTGCTGAGTTGCTACATAAGGATAGTAAGGTGTTTAACTCTGATGAAAGCAACGAAGAAGAGGCAGTATATTGGAGTAAGATGAGCTACAATAAGTATTTCTTTATGAAAAACCATAAAGAATATGTGCCAGTTCTACGTGGGGATGTCATCGAAATCTACATGAGATGATTGAATTAGAAATCAATAGAGCCTATCTTAGTGGTAAAGAAGATGGGAAAAATGTGTGGAATTTAATAAGAAATGAGATTGACTGGGGTACTCAAAACACAATCGTATTACCAGATGGGCTAAGTTATATGACTGAATCTTTCTTTCTTGGATTTACCGAGGAAGTTCGTAATCACACAAATAATTTAGATGAGGTAATTAAATTCAAGTGTGGAAATGAGTATATCCGGTCATTAGTAAGGATTTATACGGAATGTTGCAAGAAACAGAATTAGAAAGACTGCCAAGCAAGTATTATCAAGATGGAAGATTTACACAATTCTTCTATTATAGATTGTACACAGTTGGTAAGGCTTTCTTCAAAGAAAGAATTATAGAATTAGACACAGAACATATTTATACAAGAGAGTCAGTAAAGGAAGTAATTGACAAAGACGCCAGTGCTAAATTAAGTGGCCCTTATGCTGATAGATTAATTTATGCAGATGAAAAGTGGTATGAATATAGAAATTCCCACTTAAATGAGTTTGATACAAAAGAAGTAACAGATTCGCTGGATGATTTCACGGCATCTAAATCTTCTTTCATACCAAATCATAAGTTTACTCTTCAAGAGGCTGTTATCGGTTATCTAATTTGTAATGAACAGTTAGGTGAGATTGATAAGTCCACCTTACCAAAATACACAAAGTTGGAATCGAAGAAAGAATTTGCTGAGAAACATAAGGCAATTCGTAAGGCAATTCGAGAAGAGTTAGAGATTCCAAGTGAGGAAGCATTGCAAGTTAAACACGTAGTCACTAAGGTAGACATGAAACCAATTGGAAAGAAGAATAGACCAAACACATCAGATTCAGAAGTGTTAGATGTCTTTAAAGAAGATTGGTTAGAATTTCTGTGTAATTAACTATTGACAAGAGTTAGTTCAATGATATAATGAGGGAGTAAATCATACTCCCTAACTTCAAGTTGTTGTGTAATAGTAGCACGTTCGCATGACGAAAGAGTTGGTGCAATTCCAACCGACTTGACATAAAATAATGGTTAGGATGGTGGTTTGATGAGTAATAATCAATTTGATATTTTGCAAGCAATCAGACGTAAAGATTATCTATACGTTTGGGAACGAACAAAGTATCTAGGATACCAAGATGTATCCGATATAGAAGAACGCTATTTGCTATTTAGAAAGGCAATTAGTATTTTTAATCCTGACCAAAATAACAATTTTATAAGTTTTTACAAGAGATACCTAGTTAATAACAAGATTAAAAATTCAACCTTTTATATCACAGATAACAGGAATATTATTAAAGAACTAAAGAACAATCACATCTCCCCTGAAAACTCCGAAGGAAGAGAGAGAAAGTATGTTCTAAGTCAATTGGAAGAATGGGAGAATGACATCGAATGAGAGTACAGACACAAACTTCATACACAACAATACCTAAGAAAGCATTACTTGATACTTCTCTTTCCTTACGTGCAAAAGGATTTTATGCTTGTATGATGTCTGGAATTGATGTGGAAGATGAAAATGCTTTCAATGAGTTGTTTGAAAATGGTTACATTGAGTTGAAGAAAAATGAGTATGTACTACTAATCAATCCAATTAAACATAAGGATAGTGATACTTTAGAAACCGATAATCCATTCATTCAAGAACCAAGTAAGAAATTGAGGAAGAAAAAGACAAAAGCATTACCAGAGATTATAACAGAGTGTGTAAATGCTTATACAACGGATGATGGGGAAAGAAACCAATTAATGAGATACTTTAATTTGCGTTTAAATCCACCAGAAACATCTAAGTTTTACGACCATAAACTAACTGGTAAACAACATGTTCTGAATATTTTGAAATCTCTTGATTCCTGTCCTACAAAGATTGAGAGTATTATTCAAAGTATTGATAAAGAGTGGGGAATGTTCTACCCATATCACAAGAACAACTATCAGAAGAGTAGGGATAATACAGTTAGTTCCTCTTTTACAGAAGAAGAATTGCTGAACATTAAGAGTACAAAGGAGACATTCTAATTTATGGAAAGAAATAACAACTGCTGGTACAAAGACATCTGTAAGTTAGATTGTCATAACTGTGTAAGATATAGAACAATTGTAGATATGTTAGAACGGTCTGAATTACCGAAAGCACAATGGTATCCAGATAGATTGACACCTACAACAGAAGAAGATAAGAGAACCTTTGGTAAGTTAAAGGATATTCAACGTAAGATAGATAAGTATATTGAACATGGGTATAATTTCTTTCTTAGTTCTATTGAAAGTGGTACAGGAAAAACAACTTGGGCTATTAAGTTGATGCTCAGTTATTTTGATAAGAAGTGGAGTACGTCTGGTATTGATTCCGTTGGATTATTTGTTCATGTACCTACTCTATTAAGACAATTAAAGAACTTTAGTAATCCAGTGTCAGATGAGTATATTGAAAAAATTAAAGAGAGTGATGTTGTTATCTGGGATGATATTGCAACCACTCCTCTAACTGACTATGAATATAATCAATTATTGGTTTTGATTGATAGTCGAACGATTAATAAGAAATCAAACATCTATACAAGTAATGTTGTTTCAAAGGATGAATTATTAAAGGTATTGGGTGCTAGATTAACCAGTAGAGTATATAATTCATCAATTGTTGCAGTATTTACTGGAAAAGATGTACGTGGAATAGTGTTGTAGGGGGATAGAGCATGATTGAATTACAGTATTTAAGTAAATTAATTGTTTCAAAAGAATACAGTTTATTATCTGCTAGTGGTATCGGTGTAGACCACTTCCCTAACTATTCTAAAGAATATGAGTTTATTAAATCTCACTTTGATAAATATAATACTATTCCAGATGTAGCAACATTCCAAAATAAGTTCCCTGATTTTAAACTTATTCAAGTAAGTGAATCCGATGATTACCTAATTAGTGCCATTAGAGAATCTTATACATATAATCGTGCAAGAGAGATTTTAACTAAGGCAGAAGATTTAGTAAATGAAGATAGTAATATTGGTGTTAATTACATTATTAAGGAGTTAAGTGCTTTACCTACAAACTTTGGGGTAGTAGGTGAAGATATTATCCATGATGCTGAAAAGCGATATGAAACACTGATTGATAGAAAGAACAATAGGGATAAGTACTTCTTTAAAACAGGTCTTACTGAACTAGATATGGTAACAGGGGGTATTCAACGTAAAGAAGAATTTATCTTACTCTTTGCAAGAACTAACCAAGGTAAGTCTTGGATTAGTCAGAAGATTGCCATTTCTGTTTGGGAACAGGGGTATAATGTGGGTTATTTCTCTCCTGAAATGTCTGGTGAATCTATTGGTTATCGTTTTGATACAATGTACAAGCATTTCAGTAATAGTATGTTAGTTAATGCCATAGATGTTGGTGATGAAGAGGCAGTATATAAACAGTATATTGAGGATTTAAGAAAACATAAGAATAAATTCTTGGTAACTACTCCTAAGAGTTTTGGTAAAGATACAACTGTTTCTGCAATTAGAAGTTGGGTACTTGAAAATAAATTAGACTTCTTAGTTATTGATGGAATGACATACTTGAAGAATGAACGTGGTAGAAGTAAAGAAAATACTACGGAAAGGCTTACAAGTATTAGTGAAGATATTATGGAATTATCAGTTGAAATTGGTGTTCCTATTATTGGTGTTGTACAGGCAAATCGTGAGGCTGCTGGTGATGATGTTATTACTGCACCTACACTAGAAACAGTACGTGGTAGTGATGGTTTTGCACACAATGCATCCAAAGTATTTTCCATGAGAAAGACATCTAATACATTAGAGTTAGCAATTCTAAAGCAACGTAATGGTGTTGTAGGTAATAAACTCTTGTGGGATTGGGATGTTGATAAGGGATTCTTCCAGTATAAACCTAACAAGGCAAGTGGTTTGGAACAACATGACGCAGAAATCAGTGGAGAATTAACAGGTAAATTCAAAGATTTATCAGAGTTTACTGATGTATTCTAAAATATGAAAGAAGTTTTCAAAAGTAGGTACTTAGGTATTTACTTTTTTCTTTTTATGTGTTATACTATGAGAAGATAGGATAGGAGTAAACTAATGAAAAGAAAGAATGAATTTGACTTAAATAAGATTTATGAAGTAAGTACATCAAAACAGGTTATTTCTGCATACTTAGACAGTTTTGGAATTGAAAAGGTTCATTTCAAGGCTTTTGAGTATGAAACAAAGAAGAACATTGATATTTATGTAGACTTTGCTACTATTTCACTTGTTGCAAATGATATTGCAACTGGCAGACTGTTTAAGATGGTTCAAGATAAGGGATACCAAATTGTAATTAATGGTGTTCCAAAGTCTAAGAACAGAGATGGAAAACCAGAATCAAGAAAGATGTATGTAGCATCATATAAGAATAAGTTATATGTAAATACATCTATTGGAAATGGTAAAGTAACAGAAACTGGCGCTATTCTTCCTGACGGAGAACCAGATACAAAGATTAGTGTAGGTATGACTTATGAAGATTTCTGTAAGTTATTCTTATATACACATGATGTAGTTAAAGCATATCTTCCAAAGTTCGTTATCGAGATGGTTAAGAACGCAGAAGAAAGTCGTGAAAACAATAAGTAAGTAACTTTGAAAGGTAGGGAAATTTGTGAATATAACTGAACTTTATAAACAGGAATTAGCGTACTGGAAAAAACAGAACGTAAAACTATTTGGTGTAGAACCTATTGATGAGACCTTACCTTTTTCTGATATACAAGCAATCATAGATGAATGTTGTGAAAAGTACTGGAACAGTGACAAACCATGTAAACTGGTGAGACATCTAAACTCGTCTGATAGATTAGATAAAGATGTTGCAAAGAGAAAACCTAACAGTTTTCAATTAAAGTTAAATGCCAGAAATATGTGTATTGACATGTATGCTGAATATGACGATAAGGGAAAGTATAAACTCTGCAAGATTGGTGCTTTCCCTACTCCTTCAAATGATTTATCTTGGATAGTTAATTATGCACACTATACACCAAGAATTACTGCATTAAGAGATTTATATACAATCATTAGTAAGGTTGATGAGAATACAATCATCGGTGAGGGTTGGAAGTATTTTATTGACAAAGATGAGTTTACTGTAGTAGTAACAAAGAATGTGTTTGAACCAGATAATGATGTTATCTTCAATTCACAATTATCTTATAGAAGTAAGTGTCTATTACAAGCATTTTTAGATAAGGAACTAACTGCAAGTACATTTAAAGAGGCTATGAGAAATATGCCAATCATTCCTAATGATAGTGTATTTGCTTTTAAGTATATGCGATTAGAGTACTTTGAAAACATTATCTTTAAGGGTACAAAGTTCGCTAAACCATTAACAGGTCAATTACTTGGCATTAACCGAATGTTTGTTAGTTCTAAGAAGTTATTTAGTGAAGGTGGAAACTTATTAGATGGTGCATTAACTGCAACTACTTCTAAGATTGAGGCGTTAGAAAGTTTTAGAACTGTATGTAATATCTATAGGTCTGATACAGGATATAAACCTGCTTTTACTTATGATGATACTATCGGTATCTTTGATAGTTTTAGAACAGTTACATCTGGTGAGGCTGGCAGACAAAGACTTTTACTAGATAATGTATTTGTCAGACATGGAATGTTGTATATCACGGAAGAGGGTAAGAAAGAACAGAACTTCTTTTACTACTATAAGAAACCACAGGAAATTAGATTATCATGTTTATCTTATGCACCATTCTGTAATAATGATAAAGCAAAGCGTATTATGATGAACGCTAAATTAACTTCTCAATCTGTACCATTAGAGGAAGAAGTTGATGGTATGTCACACAGAATACTAGCGAGAGTTGGGTTCTGTGATTTAGGTGGATATTCTTATGCAGATAGTATTATTATCTCTGAGAGTTTTGCAGAGAGATTACGTACAAAGGGTAGTAAGGTTTTCTACATCAAAAAGGGTAGTGAACAGGAACAATCACTATTATATAATCGTATTGAAGAATTATTTACAAAAGGTGAGATTATTGGTGAGGCCTATGAGAGTCTTAATGTAGATAGAGTTGAATATATTGAAGATATTATTAGAGTATTTGTATCTTGGGAAATTCCATTCCGATTGGGTGATAAGATTACTAACTTGCACGGTGCAAAGGGCACTGTTGGGTTAATTCTTCCTGATGATAAAATGCCTAAACTGTTGAATAAGGTTGGTAATATGGAAGCAGGTCCATTAGAAATAATCATTTCTGGATTTAGTACTACTAGACGTGTTTCACTAGGACAAATCTTTGAGGCATGGTCTCTCGCTAGTGGGATTGAATTTAAGCAAGGTGAGGACTTTGCATCTATTGCAGTAGAACGTTATCAGAAAGAGATGAATGAATACGCTGAACAGTCTATTGTAGAATATAATGGTGAACAAATGCGTATTCCATTAGGTCTTAACAATATTATGAGAATACATCATCATGCCTTTACCCACATTTCTCCTAGTGGTTTAAGATTTGGTGAGATGGAGTTATTACACCTTGCGGCAAATGGTTGTACTGCAATAATGAAAGAATTAGACCTAAGAAGTAATAGAATGGACTATAGTTCAATGACATTACAGAGAACTAGAGAATTACCTGATAAGATTGGTAAACCACGTTTGGCTATTGAAGATAGTTTTAAGGTTCTTGGATATGAGTTAGACTATGAGGAGGATGAAACTAATGAAGATAAAGCGATTAGTGATTGAAGATAATCCTGCTAAAGAAGTTACCTCATCACGACTATTTGAGAAATCTGTAGTACAAAGAAATGGTGAATTTGCCTTTGACGATAGTGGTATCTTTAGTTATAAAATCTTCCCTAGATATATAAATCATACAGTTAATACTGACTATGGTTATATAGACTTTGGAGAATTATGTATTCCTAGATATTCTCTTACAAATAAATCTGAATTGTTTAGAGATTTATTACACTACAACGGATTTATATACGATGGAGAATATGTTAAATTAGACCTATCTAGCGATTTAACAAAGTATGATACTTCAAAAATGTTAATCGGTAAGGAAGCATGCCTTGCAGTTTTTGGCATGACAGAGGAAGAATATAACTTAAATGTACAAAGTAAGATTTGTGTTATTCATCCAAAGTATAGACCACCAATTAAAGATAAGATAACAGGTAAATATCATCTATCGAAGATAAATCAAGCATATATTGATATTATCAGATTGAAGAATAGGTATGACTTTTATTGTGCTGAAATCAAAGAAAGAGATATTTGGTTTGAACTGGCAGTTAAGAATCATATTATTAGTCATTTAGATATTATCTATAACCAATTGGTGTCTCTTATGCAAGATGGTAAACGTAGTAAGGTACAGTTAGAGCTAAAAGGGCATCCTGTAGAGGGTATGTGTAGAGCAGTTATCACAAATAACTTTGCATTAGATGAGGATGTAGTATTGATTGGAAGTTACTTTATTAAGTACTTATATCCTAACTTATATAATAAATATACAGTACTTGGTATTACAGATATTGATGCTGTTAATCAAGAGTTACTTGAAGGTGAGTATTACTGCTTATTAAATCGTATGCCAACAATCGGAGCAGGTTCTACGATTGGTATGATACCTCAATTTAGTACGAAAGATAGAGATAGATATGTATTCCAATTAAATCCTATTGTCTTTACATCACTTGCAGCGGATGTAGACGGCGATTCTTTGTCTATCGTAGCACTGTATACTAGAGAGGCATGTGCAGAGGCGAAGAAACTATTGGCAAGTAAAAATTACCTAACTAACATTGACGGAAGTGTTATAAATGGGATATATGAAGATTTGCTATACAGTTTGCATAGAATGGTAGAAAAAGAAGAAACTAATGAAGTTGAGAACTTGCTTGATAGTTAGAGGTGTAGTATGAGAATTGAAAATATGGACATTGGTACAAATATTGATACTTTATTGAGTGAATTAAGAAGTGATATAACAGTGGAACATCGTAATTACTTAGTAAAACCACCTAAAAAGAGTGGTAAGTATAGAATGGTTCAATGTCCTTTTCATAAGGATGGACAAGAAAATACTCCCTCTATGGGTATTAAAGAAGATGGTAGTATCTGCCATTGTTTTACCTGTGGTGCAGTAAAGACAATTCCACAACTTATTACAAAGTGTCTCGACAAAGATGGTACTACTTGGCTACGAGAAAAGTTTGATAGTAGCAATGTTTCTACTAGGTCATGGGGTATAACCTTAGAGAGACCAAGCAATACTACAAAGTATGTGGATAAAGAAACACTTAAATACTTTAATGTAAAGCACCCATACATGTATGAGAGAAAATTAACCGATGATATTATAGAGATGTTTGATGTAGGATATGATAAATACACTAATTGTATTACATTTCCTGTTAAAGACATCTCTGGTAATATATTATTTTTTGCTAAACGTGCAGTAGATAGAAAGTACTTTCATTACCCAGAGAGTGTAGAGAAACCTTTATATGGGATTTATGAACTCTCTAAAACAAACGCAAAGGAAGTCTATATATGTGAGTCAATCTTAGATGCTTTATTCATCTGGACTTGTGGTAAATATGCAGTTGCGTTGAATGGTCTTGGTTCATGGGAACAGATAAAAGAAATAGAACAATTACCTCAACGAAAGATTATTTTAGCATTAGACAATGATGAACGTGGTAAAAATGCACGAGAGAAATTAAAGCAAAGAATCAAAGGAAAGAGTATCTATGAGATAGATTATAATTCCTTTGGAAATTGTAAGGATGTTCAGGATATGACAGTTGAACAGTTTGTTAATGCAAATATCGTTAAGTGTTCAACTCTTTTCGACCGTAGGTAAGTCGTTAAACTAGCCATAAATAGAAGGAGAAAACTTAGTGAAGTTAAGAAAGTTACTAACTGTAGGATTACTTACTTCTACATTGTTAAGTCCATTAACTGCCTTTGCAGAGACAAAGACTAAGGACATTACAGACCCTAATTTCTTAGAGTTTGTAGAACAATTACGTAGAGAAAATCCAAAATTAGAGATTGTGGAAGATGAACCAATCACAGTACACACAGAAGAAGAAGCAAAGCAACGTGAAAGTGAACAAAAGGTTACATTAGAAACAACAAAGACGGAAGTTAATGAAAAGTTAGCAGAGTATGCGGCACAAAAGAAAGCCTATGACGAGGCATTAGAAAAGTATAAGCAGGATAAGATTACATATGATGAATTATGGACTTTATATTCTGCACAAAAGGAAAAGTATGATGCTGACATTGCTAAAAATAAAGAATTAAAGGCAGAAAATGAACGTTTAACTGCTGAATACATTGCGAAAAAGCAACAATATGATGCTGATTTAGCAGCATACAACCAACGTAATCAAGAGATTACAGATGCTACAAACCGTAACGAAACAAAGAAAACAAATTGGCAGAATGATGTAGCTAGAATTACTGCAAGCAATAAGCAAATCAAGGATAACTATGATAAGCAAGTAGCAGATGCTAAAAAGGCTCACGACCAAGAAGTAACTCGTTACGAACAAGAAAAGAGTGAATACGACCAGTTTGTTGAGAACAATCCAGTACTATTAGATGGTTCAAGTCGTGGTATTGTAATTCGTGGTACTTACAATGACAGTGCTAGGTCAGTAGATAAGGGAGAAAGTACTGTATATAAGAACTGGTGGATTGCAAATAACCAATCTGCTGTTATGGGTACTCCTGATGCATCTCAGATGAATTTCCATAACTATGGTAATGGTAATACAACTGAATACTTTAAGAATGTTTATACAATGTATGATAAGGATAAGTTAGCAGAACTTGGATATGAGTACTCTTTAGGTGATATTGGTGTAACAAATGCTACAACAATGAATATTACTTATAAGGATTCTCGTGTTACAGAATACGATAATCAATACGGTCATAACTATAAGTTAGTTGCACAAGGTCAAGTAGTAGATAACTTCTTAAAGTTTGATTTACATAATCTTGGAACAACTGCTAGTGGAAAGAAGATTTCTGCCCACGTAACAGTAAGTAAGTGGCATCAATCACGTGCAAGTGCAGTTTATACATTCCGTAAGGATGGTACACTCGGTGCGTTTGAAGATGGGGCTAGAGCAACATATCAGTTCTATGACGAAGAAACTGGACAACCAATTAAGTTAGTTCGTATGTTCGTTTTGGGTGACTTAGAAGCAGGGGAGAACCTTGGTGTTGCATCTAACGATATTGTTAAGGCAACTGTACCTATTGCACCTTCAGATAAAGCACGTGGAGTTACTGAAGGACAAGAAGGTTATACAAGAGTTCAACAAATGAATGACTACACAGCATGGACATACGGCGATGAACATATGGCAAACCTTAACCATTCAAATCTTCCTAATGACCCTGCTACTGTAGGTAATAACTACTCTGTTCAGCGTGGTATCAGTATTGGTATCTTTGCAGGTGATACTGTTTCTGCATCATGGAGTGGTGCCGGTGGTGGATTTGGTTTAAACAACCAATATATCGAATTTAAGAGTGAACCTACTCCACCAGCAGTTTGGGATGAGAGTTTAATTCCTACTCCTAAGTATGAGAAAATCCCTGAAGAACCTACATACGAAGAAGTACCAACTCCATTAGAAAATCCTGTTAAACCAGAAGAACCTACATTAAATACTATTGTAGACCCAACTGCTCCGGTTGAACCTAATATGGCAAATCCTGTAGCTCCTACAAATGCACCTGCAGAAGTAGAGAATACAGAAGTTAGGTTCAGACGTGTTCAGATTGTTCAATACGACACTAACTGGGTTGATGAAGATGGTAATGTATTAAAGAATAAAGTTACAGGAAGTACAACACAAGAACATGGTGATATTGATTCTTATTCTTTCGTTAAATCTACAACAGACGAAGATGGCAATGTAACTCACATCTTCCGTCAGTACACAACTAAGTGGGTAGATGAAGAAGGTAATGAATTAAAGACACCTGTTAAGGGAAATAAGACAGTTGAAATCGGTGATGCAATTCCTCAGTACTACTATGTAGAAACTAAGAAGGATGATAAGGACAATGTTACTTATGTGTTCCGTCAAGTAAAGACTTCTTATGTATCTGAGGGCGACAATAAAGAGTTGTCTCCTACAGAAAAGGGAACACATCCTGAAAAACCTATCTTTGATTATAGTTATACAAAGACAGAAACAGATGATAAGGGTAATGTAACTCATATTTACAAACTCCTACACACTGTCTATGTTGATGAAGATGGTCATGAAATTTCCCCTAAAGAAAATGGTCAGAAGAACCAAAAGGACATCCCAGGTTATGCTTATAGAAACACTGAACCTAACATTACAGAGGGTGTTATCAAGCACATCTATCGTCAGGTTAAGACTTCTTGGCAGACAACTGCTGGTGTTGAATTAAAGGCATCAGAAAAGGGTGTTAAGGAACATGGTTCATTTACTGGTTACAAGTTAGTAAGAACAGAAACATTAGAAAACGGAGATGTATTACATATCTTTGAACAGAATGACGATATTCCTACAGGTGTTAATACAAATGCAGGAATGTTCTCTCTAATGGGAATGTTATCCTTACTTGGACTTGGCGTAGTAATCAAAAACAAAAAGGTGAGAGACTAGTTTTCTCACCTTTCCTTTAAGGGGGTATATTAGGGTGAAATTAGACCAAAGTGGTATAAAACCAGAGGATAAGGAATTAGCAATATCTGTGCGAAACCATTTAAGAAGTGGTTTATTTGTAATTGGAAATCCTGCACTTGGGTTAAAAAAGACATTAGCACAACTAGAAGAAAAGAAAAATGGTGCAGTACACGATGTTACAGATTGGTTAGTAGATGATGTAGAATTGAATACTCAAATCTCATTAACAAAAGCTGGAATTGATGGAGAAACCATGTTATGTGATTATCTATCTACACTTCTAAAGTATGATGATAAATTAGAGGGAATTGTAGCCTTTGCTAGTTTATCCTATGAACAAGATAATAACACACTTGACTATATACCTGATACTGATGTATTATTAGTATATGGTAGGAATGTTCTTATTTTGGATGCTAAGAATATAAAGGTCAAACCTAATCAGGAATTAGCAATAGAAGGTCAATCTATTATAGAAACTGCTAAGGGTAAAGAAATACTTGAAGTTCACTCTTCTGTACCTATTTGGGAAAGAGTATTTAACAAAGCAAATATTCAGATTGATAGTATTGATGGTATGGTATGTATTGTAGGGAAAACTCCTATTACCATCGTAAGAGATGAAATGTGGGAACATTCTACTACAAAGCCAATTCATATAGCAGAACTAAGGTCTGTATTACATGAATGGGTATCTGGCAAAGATAATACACTTCGACTAGACATACTAACAGAAGTTGCTAAAGCACAGATAAAAGAGGAAAAGACATTAGGTCTAAACTTGGATGCGATGAAAAAAGAACTGGGCATCTAAGTCTATACAACAACAATATTCAATAGGAGAAAATAATTATGGTAATTGAATTTAACACAAACAGAACAGGGTTCTTTAATGAATTAAGGTACTCAATGAAAAGAAGTTGCACCGACTAGGAAATCATAAGGCTTATATTAAAGACGATACTCCAATCCTAATCACACACAACTTCAATAAGAAACTTCACACAGTACATATAAAAGTATTGGATTGGTTCGCAGAATCAGAAAATGAGAACTATGAAACTGCACTGATTGACTGCGTGGAAAAGATTGACGGTCAAATTCGCAAGAGTGAGACCAAGGTATTGAACAAGAAGGGTAAGTAGAATGGTGGGGAATGTTCCCCACCTATACCCTTAGAAAGTTGAGAGTAAATTAATGGAAATAAAAACAATTGAAGGTAAGGATTATCTTGTCTCTTCTGTGGTTACTGGTAAATATAGATGGGCAGATACAACTAAACTATTCGATGACATGTGGGGGTTTATAGAACTTCTAAGAGAATATCACAAGACAGATACAATGGTTAAAGATGGATATGGTTCAAATGTAGAACATATCTACCGAAAATATAACACAGATTACTTCTCTCCAACATTCTTAAAATCCTTTAATGAAAATCCATTTGGTAGTCTTATCCATGAGATTTATAATACAGGGGAAATGAACGTTAGAGGAGTTAATTTTCACAAGGTCATGGAACTGTACTATCAACTACCAAAGGGAGAACGTACTCGTGAAAAAGCAGTAGAACTCACAAAAGAAGTGTGTACTGATGGAAGTTATGAAAAAGTATTAGAGTATGTTAATCACTATTTTAATCGACATCTTGACTACCTTGGTGGAGAACTTGACGATAACTCTCTTGAATGTTTAACAGAACATAAGGGAAAGTGTGAAATCTTTGTTAAATCATTAGGAAAGAAACTCCCTATGAAGGTAAACATGCACTAGGATAAAGACCTAGTACCTTAAAGGTACGATTGTTTACAAGACTAAGGTTAGAGAAATCTAACCTACGATAGTTAGATGATACACATACACACCTTCGGTTGAATGCTCAAGACTGAGGCTCTGTGATTACTGATTAAGTTGAGTTGAGAGTGCTAAAAGAACTCTGTGTTAGTAATTTCAAAACTCTGACTATCATTGTCGATGAGAAGACCAACACTAACTTTGGTGATAGAAGTTAGTTAGGCACTACAGTTCAGTGGGTACTGAATTATATTAATTGAAACTCACTAAAAATCAATACGAAAGGAGTTGAAGCGTATGTTCGTATATGTTTTAGATAAAAATGGACAACCACTTATGCCGACATCACGTTTTGGCAAGGTTCGTAGACTGTTAAGAGATAAGAAAGCAAAAGTAGTAAGAAGTTGTCCATTTACAATCAGGTTATTGTACGAACCTGAAACCAAAATCGTACAAGATGTAGTACTTGGAGTTGATACAGGTTCAAAATACGTAGGTGTAGCCTGTGTAGGCAATAACAAAGTATTGTATCAAAGCCAAGTTGAATTACGAGATGACATCAAGAGAAAGATGGATTCTCGTAGAAAGTACAGAAGAAATCGTAGAAACAGAAAAACTAGGTATAGAACCCCAAGATTTTTAAATCGAAGAAACTCTATTAGAAAAGATAGATATTGTCCAACAATTGTTAGTAAGTTCCATGGACACGAACGAGAGATTGAGTTCTGTAAGAAAATTTTACCTATTAAAGACATGGTTCTTGAAACAGGAAAATTTGACACTCAGTTAATGGAAAAACCTTGGTTACAAGAACATAAGTGGGCATACCAGAAAGGTGTGAATTATGGGTACACAAATGCCAGAGAGCATGCCTTGGTCAGAGATAAGTATACGTGTCAATATTGTGGTAAGAAAAATTGTAGAGTAGAAGCACATCACATTATTTTTAAGAGTAAAGGTGGAGGCGATACCTTAGAAAACTTAATTACATTATGCGAAGATTGTCATAAAGCAGTTCACTTGGGTAAGATTGAGTTAAAGTTAAAAGGTAAACGTAAGAGTACCTTAAAATATGCAACACAAATGTCTATCATCAGAAGTATGCTGTTAAAGAAATATCCAGATGCTATAGAAACTTTCGGATATGTAACCAAAGCAAATAGAGAGAACTTAAATATTGGCAAAGAACACTATTTAGATGCTTGTGTAATAGCAAGTGGTGGTTTAGAGTTTGAACAATCAGATGTGTTGTATCGTAAGAAATGTGTATCTAAACAAGATAGACAACTTTGCAAAGGTATTCGTGGTGAAAAGGGATTACCTACAGGAAAGGTTTTCGGTTTTAAAAAGTTTGATAAGGTACAGTATCTTGAGGAAACTTGTTTTATTAAGGGTAGAAGAAGTAGTGGTTCGTTTGTATTGATGGATATTAACAACAATTCTATTGATTTTAGAAATAGAGGTGGAAAGCAAAATCCGTCTTACAAGTCTATCAAAAGAATAAATGCAAGAAGGAGTATTTTATGTTTGGCAAAAAGAATAGAGACAGGCGAATAGCTGTAACATTAATGAAGTATATCATTGATAGACTTGACTATAGAGATGATAAAATTTATCTTATTGACTACAAAACTGGTTCACCAACTGCTGAAAAGTGTAATGATTTTAAGGGATATTTGCCTCAAATGACCATGTACCGTTGGGCAATTGAAAATGAGTTCGATATGGAAATTACTGGCACGTACTTAAACATACCAAAGAAAATAAAGGACTTTTATGTTAAGGTAAATCGTTCTAAAAAGATTGATGAAGTAGTATTTAGTATGTGTGAACAGTTTTGTAAGAAGTATGAGAGATTTAAGAGAGAAAGACTTCTATATCCAAGGTCAATAGGTTGGTGTGATAACTACAGAGAAAAAGAGATTGTCAATAACATGGCAAAGGGAATAGTTGGTACAGAGGAAGAAATTCTTATACCATTGGGGGAAACGAATAATGATATTAAAGATTTTATTAGTGGTTAGTGGAATTATACTAGCCTTACAAGATTATAAAGAGAGAAAAGTAAGTACTATACTTTCACTTGGATTTATTCTTGTTACATGTTCATATTTCAGTGTTAATGTTGCCTTTACGATTGCACTACTATTATTATGGCTTTATACAGTACTTCTAGATAAACCAATAGACAATTGTTTCTTATTTCTAACAGTATTTGCACTTATGACATCTCATCACTTAATACCTAACTTACTAACTGGTACGTTATTATGGTATATATTCAGTGGTGAGGAAAAAGTACCATTTATTTTTGTATGTAACATTTTGATATTACTAACAGTTGTTTTAGGGTAAGGATATAATGGAAAATATTTTACAGAATTTATATAACTGGGTAATGGCAGTGCCTACAAATCTAATTATCATTGTAGTAATTGCCCTTGCCTTGAAGATTTTAGGCAAATCATTGAAAGCAGTAATAGAATTAATTGTATGTTACTTCTTAATCTGCTTTATTTTAGGACTTTTCGGTATTACACTTCCACCACTTCAAGATATTGTGGTTTGGTTTATGAATTGGGTTAAGTTCCTATGGATGTCCTTTGTTGGGTAGATTTGACAAAATGATTGGTATATGCTATGATACTGAGTAGAGGATAACTATCATGGAAAAACATTTTGAAGAGTACACACAAATCTTAGAATTAGCAAATAAAGTTGGCAATAAAGAAATTGCTAACATTGTCCTTGATAATATTTATGAAGAGATGTTAGATAGAGAAATCCACACTTATGCTCAGGCAAGTATGATTGTTGAAGTTGTTAAATGTCGAAAGAAAGTTGTTAAATAGCCATTGACATCTTTCTCAATATGTGATAACATTTAGGTGTAATTTCAGGAGGATATAGTTCTATGATTGAAGTTGGTTCACAGGAAAAGATTGTTGAATTTGAGATTCCAGTATTTAAAAATACGGAAACATGTGTTGTAGCAAAGTTCGATAGTAACGATGTAGAAGAGTTGGAAGTGGAAATTCCAACGTTTATGAGAGGTTAGACCTATGTATGTAATCAATGTTGCAGGAAAGAACCTTAACTACCAGTGGGAATTGTATGTTCCAGAAAATGTTGATGTAGATAAGTACATTAAGGACTGGTTAAAGGCTGAATACGGTATTGATGATACCTACTACATCACCTATGCGAAGATGAGTTAGGTTATCTAACTCTCTTTTTACTTAGAAAGGAACTAAGAATGTTTAAATATTACATTGGCTTTACATTATCTAGCAAGATAAATGATTATGATGAGGCTAAGAAATACTTAGAAGATGCTGATATGACAGAAATCCTATTAGATGAAACAGATGTCAGTCAATTTAAAGATAAGATTGTTAGTATCGCATGGCGACTTGTCGATAGTTGGATAGGATATATTGTACTAACAGCAAATGAAGAATTATCAGATAAAGAATTAGAAATTATCAGTGATTGGGTAGATACTCAGAACTCAGATGGACTTGGAGAGGGCTTTTCTGGGCAGGATTTCGCATTTGATGAAGAGAATAATGAGTATGCATCCATCAATACTTACTACGAGTGCAAATTCACTAGATTTGACTAAGGGGAGAATATGAAAAAGATTACTTTTAGATACAGAGATTCATTCTCCGATTGGCGGTGGCGAACACAACATTGTATTGTTTCATCAGTAGAAGAATGTATTAAAATCTATGGTCTTGACGATAGTTCTGTGGATTATGAAATTTTAGAGATTGAAGATTGTTAAATAGGGGAGAAAAGTAAGGAAATTATGAGTATTGTAGAAAGTATTAAGAAGTTTATTGAACCTGTTAAGGTAGCAAATGTAGTGAAAGTAATGTCTGTGGAGATGTGGCTTGTCTTGAATGTGGTATTATGTTTTGCAACAACTATTTTCTGTTTCTGGTTAAAAGAAACAAATGTTAGTATCATTGTTGGGGCAGTCTTAGCTTGTTTCTTTGTTCCTAGATTGCTTGCAAGTATTTTAGGAGTTGAAAAGTAATTTCTAAGTATAAAAAGATTATTAAAATTAAAGGAGAAAGATAATGTTAAATGAAATTGCTAAAAATATATATTTGATAGAAGTACCTCTACCAAAAAATCCATTGAGAGCATTGAATTGCTATTTTATTAAAAATGGAGAAAATATTCTAGTTGTAGATAGTGGTTTTGACCATGAAGAAAGTGAAAAAGTATTTTTTGAAGCTCTTGAAGAATTAGGTGCACAAGTTGGAAAAACAGATATGTTTTTAACTCACTTACATGCTGACCACTCAGGACTAGCTTTAAAATTTAAAAATAAATATCAAGGTAAAGTATATTGTAGTCAGATAGACACTGATTATATAAACAAGATGAAACATGAACTATATGCAGATAGATTTGTTCCTACACTAAAAGTTATGGGTATAGAGCCAGATTTTAAATTCTTTGAAACTCACCCTGGACTTGTTTACTGCATAAAAGGTAAGTTAGATACTACTATAGTTAAAGATGGGGATAAAATAGACTTTGGATACTATAATTTTGAAGTTATAGATTTAAGTGGCCATACACCTGGACAAGTTGGAATTTATGATAAAAATCATAAAATATTATTCTCAGGTGACCACATATTAAATAAGATTACTCCTAATATAAGTTTTTGGGATTTTAAGTATGAAGATATCCTAGGAACTTATCTTAAAAACTTAGATAAAGTTTACAATATGGAAGTAGATACTATCTATTCTGCTCATAGAGGAATAATAGATAATCCAAAACTTAGAATAGATGAACTAAAAAAACATTATGCTGATAGAAATGCTGAAGTTTACAACTTATTAAAAGAGGTTGAAGAAAACTCTGCTGCACAAATGGCTGCAAAAATGCACTGGGATTATAGAGCAAAGAACTTTGAAGAATTTCCTAATAATCAAAAATGGTTTGCAACAGGTGAAGCTCTAGCTAACTTAGAACATCTAAGAGCTATTGGTAAGGCTGATTATGAATTTAAAGATGGAGTGGCTTATTATAGAGTAAAAAATAGATAACTATAGAAAACATGAATTTAACTATATTTTATTTTAATTCTTGGGGGTATTTATGGCAATAAAAATTAATTTGAAAAAGAAGAATAAAACAAAAGATGGATTTGTAGGATTTAGTTTTACTACATTTTTTTGGGGACTTTTTGTTCCTGTATTGAGAAAAGATAACAAAACTTTTTTAAAACATTTTTTTATATGGTTAGCAACTTTTGGACTATTAGTTTTTATAGCTAGATTTCCTTATGATTCCATTGATTTTGATAAATTTCCTTCAGTCAGGGACTATGTAATTTCATTATTTGATGTTAAGTATAAGTATAT
>ERZ772961.131-NODE-131-length-35726-cov-3.714166_pt1 | contig 35726 bp, 39 predicted proteins | sample MGYA00580677_ERZ772961 | MGnify/ENA primary metagenome ERZ772961 (study PRJEB29015, sample SAMEA2738088) | human oral metagenome | biome: human oral; feature: human-associated habitat; material: saliva | place: China | collected 2227 ... | reverse complement strand
ACGTTATGTTCTGTAAACTCTGTACCATCATCTGTTACAAATGTTACCTGTTTTGCAAACATAAACTTGCCCATAGAATAATCTGGTCCATAAGGTTCAGCAGTTGATAAATCAAAAACTTCTAAATCTTGCCAATTTTTGATGTGTACTGTTTCTCCTGCATGGTCTCCATCATCTAATACAAAGTCATAGTTTTTATCTAACTTGGTCTTTGTTGAACGACTTTCAAACACAGAAGTAAAGTTGTTTCTACCTGGGAACATATAATTACTATGGCTCACGTTGTTTGTAAGTCCTAAACTTGTTCTTGCACCGTTTGTAGGTTGTGTTGCTAAAAAATCTGTTAATTTCTGGCTTTCTTCTGGCGTCAAATCTGCCTGTGCATGTGCCTTAACTGTATTACCGCACAATAGTACAGATGACATCAACAGTGACACGCCGACAGACGCCTTTTTGATTACATTTTTCTTTTTCATCAATTACCTCTTTCCTTTAAATTCATATTATATATCATTTCTTGAATAATGGCAAGAAAAAGATTACTACACTATATAGTAACCTTTATTCGTCAGACACATTAACAGCGTGGTAGATAAAACTAAAGTAACCCGCTCATAGGACCAATATTAATTGCATAATATTTGCCATCTTTACCTTTAACAATATTTAAATCCATACCTTCAATGATACTATCATCTTCTAAAATGTATTCAATATCGTTTACACTAAAATCTGTTACATACTCAATATCGTCTGGTGTATCATATCCCCCACTGTGCTCTTCCACATGCCCGTAATCACAGTCTTCACCGTTATCGAGTTTATCCACAATAGCATCTTCTATTTTATCGAAATAATGATTATATAACTGTTTATCTAAATCTTTCTTAGAATCTGCAACAAAAACTTTATCGTCATGATAAGCAATATTAAAGCATGCGTTTTGAAAATTCTCTTCGGAACCACCACACGCAGTATATATTTCACATACACCCATCTCTCTAATATCTTCTTTGTCATCATCTGGAATGTTTACATGAGATAAAAAGTTCTCTGCTTTCACAAGTTTTTCGTTATAATTGTCCACTTCTTGCTGGAATTGTTCGTCAGTCATACCGTCTAATTGATGTAGTACATGATTGCAGTTGCCGTTTCCTGGCACCTTAGCAGTACACCATGTTAGTTCGCCTTTATTGTTTAATGCTTTAACTTTTGGCATAAGTTATATCCTCTCTTTCTAAAATTATATCAAAAAAGTATTGTTTTTTTTGATGGTATGTCATAATGAATATATAAACAGAAAGGTGATTAATATGAAGAATAAAACATTAAAAGCAGTATTAAAGTCATTAAACAAGAAGTATGGCGATGTGTTTCATTTAGGGCAGGTACAGAGTGGTGAAGAGATACAAGGAGAAATTGTTATAGAAGAGTTTGGTTACGAGGAAGATGAGGATAAGGACTCTGTATGCTTTGTGACTACAAACTTCATTGCGTTAAAACTATTAATTCAACAGCGTGGTGACTATTTCATGATAGCAAGACTAAAAAGAGAGTATGTAGATAGATACAATAATGGGCCGATAGAGACAGAAATCATTGCAAGAAAGTTGTCGATATGCTCAAATGAAAAAGAATTGTTTAAGGCCATAGAGAAGGCTATTGACCAGAGTGAGGTAATAACAGATGCTGTCGGTGATTTCGGTGAGTTAGAGTGCGAATAAAGCACTCTTTTTTTATAATATCATACAGGTATATGTCGGTTTCTTGTATAATATAAATACATGAAGTTTAAAAACTGATATATATTTCGTAACAGCAGAAAGGACAAGTATGGTTCGTTTAATTAAAAAAGTACTTATCATTGTAGTAGCATTATTTCTTATCAACACTTATATAGGTACCATGACGATATATTATAATAACAATATGTACCCGTCTATTAAAGATGGTGATTTAGTATTCATAAAGAAGTATGATAAACATACTCATTTGGAAGATGTTGTCTTATATCGTAATGAGATGTATAGAGTAATTGCACGAGAAGGACAAGTAGTAGATATTACAGATAAAGGGATTTTAACAGTCGATGGCCAGCAACCAGTAAATGCGACTAATACCTTAACATATAAATTAGAAAATAGCGACATTGTATTCCCTTACACTGTACCACAAGGTGAAGTGTTTTTATTAAACGATTACCGAGAAAATACAAGTGATAGTAGAGAATTTGCTAGTGTTCTTGAAAAAGATTTAACTGGTACAGTATTCTTTATATTTAGACGTAGAGGTTTCTAATGCGTTTTAGAGTGTTCCTTGTCCTTTTGTTGTTATTGACACCTATTACAAGCGTTAAAGCAGATAGTGGTTATGATGAAATCCATGGTGATAAAGTTGAAATCACGTTAAACTTAGTTGATAGGGCAGAACATGAAGTAGCCATCTTTAAACAATCACATTTTGTATTAGAAATCACAGAAGAAGAGAGTAGTGCTGGTTGTGGTGAATTAGTTTTTTCTACACCGGTATCAAAAGAGTTGGTAGAAACAGGTAAAACAAAGGTTGTTGCAGATTTAAGTAAATTAACTTTTAAAGAGCCAGGTGTTTATCAGTTCTCGATACACGGATTCTTCACAACAAGTAAAGATTTGGAACGAGATGCAGTAGAAAGGAGAGTGATTATGTGAGTATGATTCAAAAAAGTATAAGGGTAAGACTATACCCAACCGAAAAGCAGGAAGTTTTAATTAATAAAACGCTTGGTTGTTGTCGTTTTGTACATAATCAGACTCTCACTGATTGCAAACAATCATACGAACAGACACAACACTTTCCTTCCAAAAATGAGCGTATCAAAAATTTAGTTCAACTTAAGGAAATCAATGAGTTCCTAAAAGAGGTAGACTCTACAGCATTACAGCAGAGTGTTAGAGATTTTAACTCTGCACTAGACAATTTCTTTAGAAATAAACGCCATTTTGGTTTTCCTAGGTTTAAATCGAAACATGATTTAAAACAGTCTTATAGAACACCCGGCGGAAGAAGAAATGCTAAAGTATTGGACAACAAACACCTCAAACTTCCAAAGTTGGGGAAAATCAAAACTAAGAAATTCTCTATGCCAGATGAGTACAAGATTTTCAACATCACAGTGGAAAGAACAAATACAGGAAAATATTACGCCTCTATCTGTATTGAAACAGAGGTGCAGTCTTTACCTAAAACAGGCAAGCAGGTTGGTTTTGACTTAGGTTTGAAAGACTTGTTGATTGGTAGTGACGGAACTAGATTTGCAAGACCTAGATATGCTTATGAGTATAAAGATAAACTTGCTAAGGAACAGCGTAAACTCTCGAAGATGAGAACCAAATTAGAGAGAGTAAATGCAAACCTTGATGAGTGTAAGAATTATCAAAAACAAAAGCATAAGGTCGCCAAAATTCATGAGCATATTGCTAACTGTGCTAAAGACTTCAATCATAAGTTAAGTCGAAAGTTGGTGGAAGAGTACGACTTTATTGCTATGGAAGATTTGAATATTGAGGGCATGAGGAAGAATCGTAACCTAGCGTATTCAATCTCTGATGTTAGATGGTCACAACTTCTAAACTTCATTCAGTACAAATGTCAGTGGTACAGTAAAGAGTTTAGACAGGTAGATAGGTTTTACGCAAGTTCAAAAATCTGCTCCGAATGCGGAACATACCACAAAGACACTGTAAACTCTCTTTTGGTTAGAGAATGGGTTTGTCCAGACTGCGGAACACATCACGATAGAGATGTAAATGCAGCCAAGAATATATTGAATCAAGCCTTGAGTGCAGGCGTTTAAAAACACTTCGGAAAGACGCAACCGTGGTAAATTAGTTTAGAGATGGTAGTTCTCGCAAGAGAATAAGAGTAACCTGAACGTTCCCAAGAAAATGCTTGTTTAAAACAGGCAGAGCGCCATGTTTCAGATAATAACGGTAAGTTAGAAATCACATCTTGCATCTTAGGCGATGACACAAAGAGTTTTGAATATTATGGCAAACTAGCCACAAACAAATTAACAATTCAAAAGATTGTAAAGGGAAACCAAGGCAGTGTTTTTCAGAAGTTCAATGTAATAGTTGAGGTAAGGAACGCAATACCTAACTTTACCTATAACCTAAGAGATGGATATACGCTTACAACAGACGCCAAAGGCTATGGAGAGGCTACTGTACCTCTAAGTCATAGAGATACTATTACCTTTACAGACCTGCCTGTAGGCTCATCGTATGAGGTGTCAGAGGATTATCAAGACTATCAGCAGAGCGTAAGTGGGAAACAATCATGGCTATTCAGGTACCCGTATCAAGATGTACGTGTCGTGTACACGAACAAGAAAGACGGTCTAATTCCAACAGGTATTATTATAAACAATAGTCATATCCTACTATTCATCGGTATTGGTCTTGTAATATTAATTAGTGCTAATAAGCACTCAGGAGAAAAAGAAAAGAATGAAAATTAGAAATTTAATTGGCAGTTTATCAGCCACAGCACTTGTGGCAGCCGGCGCAGTAGTACCAGCATTTGCAGCCGACAGTTATAACCCAGTTGCGGGTACAACAGCAACATTTGAAAAGTATTTTGTAATGGACAGAGGTATTCAGGTACCTAATGCAACATTCAAATTTACAGTAACAGCAGGTGCAGCCCAAGCAGGTGATGCAACACATTCAAAAATCTTAGCAGGTGTAGGTACACCAACGATTGCAGATGTGGAATTTAGTTCAGCAGATACAGCAAGCGTTGTTACAACAGGAACAGCAGGTTCACACACATTAACAGCAACAGAACAGTACGCTAAGAAAACAGCAACGATTGACTTTAGTTCATGCCACTTTACAGAACCAGGCGTATATCGTTACATCATTACTGAAACAGGTACAAACACAGGTGTAACAAACGACACAAAGTCAACTCGTGTTATGGACGTATTTGTAATTGACAATAACGGAACATTAGAAGTAAGTAGTTATGTTATGCATACAGAGTCAGATGGTATCGAGTTAAAAGATACTGACGCCGCTTATGAATTGGCAGATAAGTCAGACGGTTTCGTAAACACATACTCATCAGCAGACTTAACTTTTGGTAAAGAAGTAACAGGTAACCAAGGTAACAAGCATAAAGACTTTACATTTACATTAAAGATTACAGGTGCAAGTGCAGGCACAAAGTACACGGTTGATTATGCTAGTGCCCGTGAAGATGCACAAGATACTCCAGACACAGGAACTAAGACAGTAATTGAAACAGATACATCTGGTAATGCTACTCGTAAGTTCAAGTTAAAAGATGGTGAGTACATTACAGTCAAAGGTCTTGCTAAGGGTGTTAAGTATGAATTAACAGAAGATGCAGACGGTTATACTTCAACAGAAGGAATCACAGAGGAAGTAAATGGCACAACTGCATACGCAGACCCAACAGCAGGAACATTCGGTGAAACATCAATTAAGACAGGTTTCACTAATAGTAAGTCAGGTGTTATCCCTACAGGTATTTTACTTGAAACAGCACCTTATGTAGCAGTAGTTCTTGCAGGTGGTGGAACAGCGTTCCTAGTATCTCGTAAGAAGAAAGAATCTGAATAAAATGAACGTTACCAAGAAACTGAAAGAGGTAGATAAAAAATATCCTCTAAAACGTGTAAATAAACTGATAGACAATTTAATTATGATAGTAGGTATTGCATGCATGTTTCTTGGTACGTATTGCTTACTTGATAACTATAATGTCTATAATCAAGTAACAAGAACACAAAAACTAGGATTTAGGCCAGATGTCACAGAGAACAGTATTACATTCTCTGATGTACCTTTGGCGAAAGCCTGGTTGACAGTTCCAAATACACAGATTGACTACCCAGTTATGCAAGGTAAAGATAACCTTGAGTACATTAATAAAGACTGTTTTGGTAAATACTCATTATCAGGAAGTATATTTGCAGATTTTCAAAACAAATCAGACTTCACAGATAAATATAATCTACTCTATGGACACCACATGGATAAGGGATTAATGTTTGGTTCACTTGATAATTGGAATGATGAAAACTTTTTCAAAAAACATGTAAATGGTTTCCTATTAACGAAAGATAAGATTTACAAAATTCGTTTTATTAAAATTTATGAAACAGAGGCAACAGACCCTAAAACATTCTCTATTGACTTGTCTAATCAAGACAGGAACCTTGAAAATGACAAACGTTATATTGCATTAACGACATGCAAAGTAACAACAGACATAAACAGAACAGTTTTGCTAGGAGAACTAACAGAAAGCAACATTAAAGACTACCAAAAGTCTTTAGAAAAGGAGTAAAATATGTACAAATTTATAAGAGTATTATTTGCGATAATTTTATCTACGTTAATTGTGTCACCAGTGCATGCAGAAGAATCGGGTATAGTAGAGTTTACGTTTAGTAAAGAAGCGGTATCACATGACTTAGCGGTCGCTAATTATCTTGATGCAACCTTAACAAACCTTGTTATCTCTGGTTTAGAACCGAATAAATCGTATGATGCTATTTTGGGTAGCGTTACAACAATGATTACGACAGACGGTAACGGCAACTATACTCAACCGCTCTATGGTATTCATGATATAACCAACTCGAGAGCCGGTGATACAACCATGATTATTAAAGGTGTGAGTAAGTTAAATTATTCGATTGAGTACCCACAGTTTATTGATTCTGAAACTAGACATCAGTCAAATATTGAGGTATATCACAATGGTGTATTGGTAGATACAACTGTCGGTAAACGCAATCAAGGTGTACAGACAAAGACTTATATGGTTGAGTCTGGCTCAAAAGAGAAGATAGTATTAAAAGATAATTATTACAAAGCATTTACAGCCATTATGTATACAGGAATTGACGGTGCAGGCGACCCAAATCAGGTGTTTAAGTATACAGCACACATCACTGGTTTAGACCAAGAAGACACTGTGTTTTTAAGGTCCTTGGACAACCCAACAGGTAAATTTACGGAAGTCCATGCAGTAAACGGCGAGATTAATTATGATTTTGAAACAAGCAGTTACACTGGAGGCATAAACATTGTCTCGATACCCGAATCCGCAAAATTAACCATCACACAACATGCCAATAATTTAGGTTATTTGTCAAACTATCAAATAGATGACGGTAAAGATGGTATAGAGAGTAATAACACGGTTCCTGGAATTGAGTATTCAACACCAGAATTAGTTTATGTCAATAGGCCAGTCATATCTGGTGGGGTAGTAGAGGCAAACACAGGGCATAGGATTGATATGATGTTCATAAACACAAAAATTCAAACAGTTGTAGTAAACAAGGCAGTCGAAGGAAATCAAGGCAATAGACATGAGCAATTTAACTTTAATGCAAAGTTTATTTCACAAGACGGTACAGATTATACAGGGCCAGTATCAATCTCTAAGAATAACAGTGCAGTCGAACAATTAACACCAGACGCAAATAATGTTTATACATTTAAACTCCAACATGGCGATACAGTCAAACTATTTAATTTTGATAAGATAATCAAGACAACCACAATCACAGAGGAAGATAATGACTATCAAACAAAGGTATCACATGACAGTGAACAACCGGTAGATGGTAAAGAAACAACAGTAAATATTGAAAATGAAAACACGAGTATTCGATATATAAATAGTAAATCATTAATTGTACCAACAGGAATTAGCCTACCAGTTGGTGGAGCAATATTCATTATTATCGGAATTGGAATTATATTTATTTCTAAAAAGCATAAGCAAATTGTATAATATAATAGAGAGGAAATACTTATGAGAAAATTTTATAAATTATTTATCGTAATGTTTTGTATGGCAATTGGATTATCACCAGTTATTGCTTATGCAGAGGAGACAACGACCGTCGAAATTAATATCGAGTCAGATTATGAAAATGTAATTGTTGAGTCAGAAAATAATAAAGAAACTGTTAATAATAAAAATCTTATATTAACTTTTTCAGATGTTGGAGAGTACGAGTACAAGATTTACACGAATGAAGATTTAGAGAATGTTTATACATTAAAAGTATTGGTTGGTAGAAATGATAATAACAAATTGTATACAGAAACAGTACTGTATAATAATAAAAATAAAGATGTAAAACTTGATAAAATAGAGTTTAAAAAGAAAACCACTCCAGAAGAGCCAAAACAAGAAGAGCCTAAGAAAAAGGAATCTGGAGAAGATATTGCAACAGGTGTATTAGACAACTCGTTAATGTGGGGCGCTATCATTACATTGTGTGCTATAGCATTATATTTAAGTAAGGGAGAAAAACAATCATGAGGAAGTTACTAATTGTATTCTCCCTCTTCTTTCTAACTGCATGTAGTACCAGTATAACATATAAGAGCAATACAGAAACAATTACAATCAATCATGAACAAGATAACATTACAACCGTTTCAATTACCGCCGAATATCCTTTAGGTGAAGTAACAGACGCAGACACAATCAGAAATGATTACATGAAAGTCTTAAACGACACTTATGGTGAAAGAGCAGTAAAGGATGTAAAAATTACAGTTCATGATAATAAGATAAAATCTGTTACAGTGTTAGATTTTAGAACAATTAAAGATTTAAGTAAATTTGGTATCACAAGTCCATATCCAAGTTTAAGAGAATTTGAAAAATTCTTGAAAAACAGCGACTTTAGAAAGGACTAAGTCAATGAAAAATAAGTTTTTAAAAATGATACTTACGATTGCGTGCCTTGTTACGTTTATTCCGAACAGGGTTACAGAAGTATCAGGAGAAGAACCAACGACATCGAATACGACAACATCAATTTCTGACTTTTCTATTGCAAATGCAGAAACCGAATATTCTCCATCTACAAATGAGAGTGACCATATTGTAAAATATACACTAGCATTAACAACAAGTGGAGATGAAGGTAGTGTCAATTCAGTTACGTTTGAAGTACCAAAGTCTTTGTTTAACGATAGAACAGGTAATAGTGGTGATAGTTTCCAAATCTCTGTTCCAACAAAAGATGAATATACACATCTTACAGCACAAGGTATCGAAGTAGATAGCCCTTGGATGTATGAAGAAAAAGACGACAAGGTACTTATTTCAAGCACAAAGCCAATTAAGGTTGGTAGTACATACAATATTGAAATCGGTTATCAGTTAGATGGTAACATCACAAATTTCAAAGATGGTGAAGTATCTAAAGAATTAAAAGCAACAGTTACACTTGACACTAAGGGTGGTGTGTTAAAATCAGAAGCAACCGCAGAACAAGTTGCCATCAACACAAATGCAACAATTCAAGGTTCACGCTCTGATACAGACAACGTAACAGCATTTACAGATGTATGGAACGATAGTTGGGGACCAGAACCAGAAGATGCGAACGAATATTACTACTCATTAGTAAGAGTTACATCATATATTACAGGTAGTCAGCCTTATAATATTCCCATTAACTCTAAGGCAGTTGATGATGAAACAGGTGAAGAATTCACACCTTACATGTACAATATAGGATTAAATGGTTGGGGTGATAAGAGTTCAGAAGAGAACAGTAAAATCTTTGAAGGTGCCAATGGTAGAAAAGATTATATTCTATACAGATTCCCTATTGCTACTTATAAAAACAGAGAAAAATCAAAGTTCACTGTTACAAATGAGGTATCAACAGAAGGTATTGATTTAATTGATGGACCTAATGAAGTAAAGACATCAAGTACAAATATTACTTACGTAAAAGAACCATGGATGCCGCCTGAAGGCAAATTTATTACTCTTCAAAACGGTGATAACTATTATAGAGTAAATCATAAAGAGTTAGAAAAGTGGTCTTTAGTAAATACTAAGATTGATAAGTATTCAAGATACGATTTACAGAATTTCCAGAACGGAACTCTAAACAAGTATGACAACTTAGACTTTGGTTATTTTGTGTTCGGTATGCCTATGGGACATAGTGTACCGAAAGGTCAAGATAATATACCAAGTAATTACTTTAAAGAAAGTGTTACATATAATCAATTTATTAATGGTATCAGTTTAGTAAATGATGACGACACAACAATATCAGATTTAAATTCAGACGATTATCAAATTAAAAATATTTCAGTCTATACGCAATATTTAGATGGCAAGTTGAACATTAATAATAAGTATGATGAAACAACTAGAAAGCCTGTGGCCAGCGATATAGTAGGCGTATATGCGAAGTATAACAACAGTAATAGTGAATATGTACATATCGCAGATTACTCACCTTTAAACAAGACATATTCAAACGTAAAAGATGGTATTGATGTAGTAGGTAATAAACTTATCTTAGATGATAATGTAGTTGCTTATAAATTAACAACATCAAATCCTTACTATTACACAAAGATTCTATCTGGTGCTGAATACATGTTAAAGCATTCAGATAAGGTAGATAACTACACAAGAGGCAAAGAAGAAATTAGAATTGCATCAAGTGTAAATGCTGAAATGTTAGATAATACAGGTAAGCAGATTTATGAATACACAGCACCTACAGAGTATGACTATGCACGTAAGACTGAAACAGTAAGTGAAATCACAAAAGATGTTGTAAATGTCCGTAATAACAGAACAAGTAAACGTTATGAATTGATATGGGAAATTAAAGTAAACGAGGTTGCAAAACTTTCTAACACAGAAGAGTCTCCTATTGAACAGTCAGGTGGTACTTGGTATGATTTGATGCCTGCTGGTTTAGTTGTAAATGAAGATACAGTAACACTTTATGACAGACTAACAGGACAAGAACATAGCGTATCTGTTTCAAGTACTCCTAACTATAGAAATACAGGTAGAACTCTTTATAAGTTTACAAGTACAGATACATTAAGTAATCCTCAGTTATTCTTTACAACTTATTTATCATATAACAGTGTACGAGATTATGGTGATGTAATTTATAACCCAGTTGCTTATGAAACAGGTAATAAAGAAATCTCTAACGGTACAGCAGATAAAGCAAGAGTAACGAGATATAGTAAAGAAATGAGTAATTTAACAAATGATGAAGGTAAACGTTTTATCTACGCTGAAAAAGTATATAATCTAACAACACTTGTTTACTTCTCGTCAGGACTATCAAAGTCAATTAAGAATAGTACAGACTCTGAATATCAAAGAGCAACACAAGTATCACAGAACGAAGAGTACTCATATAAGTTGACTATGGCAAACTCTGCGATTTCAGTTTCAAAAGATATTGTGTTATTTGATTCATTAGAAAACTATACAACACCTTCTGGTGAAACATCTAACTGGAAAGGTATCTTACAATCAATCGACACAACACAGATTGAAAAAGCAGGTATTAAGCCTGTGGTATATGCTAGTGATGTAGCATTAGATTTATCAACATTTGGTGGTTTAACAACAGATGAGATGTTGAGTAAATTTAAGCCTATTTCAGAATTTACAGATTATTCTACAATTAAGACAATCGCTATAGACTGTCGTAAAATGCAAGATGGTTCTGAGGCTGAATTAGGTAGAGGTAAATCACTCGTATCTATTGTGAATATGAAAGCACCGGCAAGTCTTCCAACAGGCGTTGTATATAGGAACTATAACAATGTTTATGCTCATGTTACAGCGACTGATAGTGGTGCTGAAACAACAGCATTTATTAACAACGGTTACACAGTTAACTCATATAAAGTAACAGGTAATATGTTCGTAAATAAATTAAATTCAGACACAAAACAAGGAGCCCAAGGTGTTCAGTTCACATTAAGCGGAACATCTGCTTATGGAGAACAAGTATCTATGGTGAGAACATCTGACTCTAAAGGTCTTGTAGAATTTAAGAAAATACCTGTTGGTAAGTATTTACTTGTTGAAACAGATAGCACACCTAACTATTTCTTAGACGATACAAAGCATATTGTAGAAGTAGCAGAACAAGGTGAAGTATTAATTGATGGTCAAACAAGAAGTGCCATTACACTTGAAAATAAGCCTAGAGTAAGTGCAAATATTAAGTTTAATAAGAAGTCTTACCCAAATAGTGTTGGTATTAGTGTACCAGTAGCAGATGCAGAATTTACATTACAAGGTACTTCTGATTATGGTAACGATGTCCTAGAAACAGCAAAATCTAAGGATGATGGTACAGTAGAATTTAAGAATATTGAGATGGGTACTTATAAGTTGTTTGAAACAAAAGCACCTACAGTATATGCTAAATCTACTGACGAATTTAGGGTAACAATCAGTTCAACTGGTACTGTAACGATTACAAACGTAACAGAGAGTAAGACTACAGATACAGTATATAACTATCGCAGATTAGTTCCTGTTTCCTTTAAGAAATTAAACGCAGAAACAAATGAACCGATTCCTTCTGGTTCAGGCGAGAATAAGATTTCATTCAAACTTTCAGGACAAGATTCAGAAGGCAGAATTATTAACCAAGAATTAACAGTAAACTGGAAAGGTGTTGTAAGTGCAGATATTCCTGTGGGTATTTACACAATTCAAGAAAATCCAAATCCAACAGACAGTAATGGTAAGTCATATCTACGTGATAGTAGAGAGTATATTCTTGAAGTTAAGAAAGACGGTACTTTCACGCTAGATATGGAAAAGGTTGGCGATGACTATGTAGTTAAGAATACACAAATTGCAACTGACGTTATTACAATTACAAAGCAATGGGTAGGTGGTAATCCTAATGGATATATTCCTAAGATTAGAATTTATACTAACCCAAATGATATTCCACAAGCGAAAAACAGCACAAGCGAGAATAACCAAGAAATCCCAGAGATAGCCGAACCGGACGAAGGATTATAAGAAATGGAGAAGAACATGAAAAATAAAATATTAAAATTTATACTTATGGTAGTATGTGTTGTTGCACTATTACCACATAGTGTACACGCAGAAGGTGGTTCTTCTCCTATTCTGCCTGTTGCTAGTCATGGTAATGTAATTAAAAAGATGAACTTATCAGACTTCTCAAATGGCACAAGTACAGATGCTACATTAGAAATCTATGAAGATGGTTATACAGTAGTAAAGTCTAATAGTACTGTCCCACAAGCACAAAAAATAGATAATGTATGGGTTGTCAATGCAATTAACAACTATTATGAAAATCCTACTATTGACATTACAGCACTTGTCTATGACAGTGACACTAGATTGCTTGTAAATTCTATGAATGTGTATGGTAGTGGGATGCTTAGTAACGTTGGTCAATTCAGAACTCAACGTAGGTACAACTCTGAAATACATGATTTTGAATTAATGGGAACTAAGTTAAAATTGATTGACCTATCTAAGACTACTCCTATTAACGATGATGGACTAGATGAAATGACAGATTCCACGCCAGAAAGTAAACATCTTCAATTTTTCAATACATTTGAAAATCTTGGTGTAGATAAACTTGTCTTTGGCGAAAACTGGTCTAAGGTGAGAATTTCTAGTATGTCTAGTGTGTTTGCTTATGCAAAAATTAAAGAGGTCGTTGGCTTTGATAAACTCAAAATTCAGACTGCAAATATGAACAGTGCATTTAGTAATAGTGATATTGGTAGTATTGACATAACAAAGATTGACTTGACACAATTAGTGACCGCAGACAGAGCGTTTGATACAACAAGCGTTCCTGTAGGAGATTTATTTTCAAGACAGCATATTACAAAGTTAAAGGGTGCATCTTACATGTTTAGTTTATATAAGACGGATAAACCTCTTGATGTAACAGGTATTGATTTAAGTGATGGGGGCAACTTTAACGGTATGTTTGAGGCTGTTCAGGCACCTTCGTTTAAGTTTGATTTTAGTAATGCTAGGGGTAGTTTTGCATATGCTTTCTCTCGATTAGGTATGCAGATTGATACAAGTAAATTACCAAAACCAATTTATAAACCCGCTGGGTATGACCCATCTGGTAGTGCTGATAATTCCTTTTATGAGGATATGCTTTCGTATAATAATAGTTGGTGGGAAGTTTACCAGAAGTCGTTAGACCTATCAGATTATAGTACAGATAATATAGGAAGTAGTAATATACTGGATAATCAATCAGGTGTACAAGTAATTAAAACATCTACAAGAACAAAACTTCATCCTCAGTATGGTAATGGTCTTGGTATTGGTAGTTATAGTATCTTTGATAAATTCATAGGTTTTAAGCAAGTCTACACAGGTAGATGGTTATTAAAGTATTATTCAGATGGTTCTGTAGTTCCAGAGGCTGATAGAAAGTATGCTTCTACTTATGCAGACTTTAATGGTATTGATGGTTATTGGGTAAGAGAGTCAGTAGCAGGAGATAACAGTCCAACACTGTCTGGCGGTAGAATTTATGAAACAGAAGATGATAAGTGGGTAACTAATGCAGATGGTTCTATGACATACAATATGAAAGTCTTTGATAGAAAAGATACTCACTACATCGTAGAAGATGAAAACCCTAACTTTATTAGAACAGATAGCACAACAACAGTTAATGGTAAACAAGCATCCACAGCAGTGGTTGGAAAAGATGAAACGACTGCAACAGTTGTTAATAAGTACATAAACAGTACTAATACAGAAGTTAGAAATCTCACAATTAGAAAGAATGTTGATGTCGAAGATTCTACGCAATTTATCTTTGATGTTACCTTAAAACATTCAACTCTTTCTGGTATTAAGAAAATCAATGATATTTTGTTTAAAGATGGTGTAGGAACCATTACTCTAACGGGTAATAAGTCTATTACATTAGAACTACCAAAGGGAACAGAATACACGATTACAGAACGAGCAGTAAAGAACTGGACACTAACAAGCCAAGAAAATACTTCAGGAACATTAGACCTAAATGCAGAGGCAATATTCACTAATACACGTGACACATTCCCAAATGTATCAGATAGTGTAACAGAATTGAATATTGAAAAGAACGTTCCAGAAAGTTATAAAGGATTTAACGGAAATAATGGATTCCAATTTGAAATAACATTATCTAATTTATCTCCTAACTCTACTTACCAATATGAACAATACGGTCAAACAAGAGATTTCCAATCTGATGAGAATGGCCTTGCTACATTAAAATTATCCGTATCAAAGACATCACCAGTTAAGATTATTGGTAATGGTCTAAGTAGTTTTAAGTACTCTATTAAAGAGAACGCACCTTTAGCAGGTGATACTTATACTTTTATTCCATCTATGCAGGTCTACGAAGATACATCATTAATGGATAATGTAGGTGGTAAAAAGGGTATAGACTTTGTATCTAAGACTTACACAGCCAAGACAGGTAAGATTAATCGTGCAGTTGTAACGAATGATATTTATGACCTTTATCAGTTTAATTTATCCAAGGTAGTAGAAAATAGTGAGACAGAAGAACCATTTGATTTTACTGTTTCTATCAAGGGATTAAAAGAAGGTGATTTTGTTTACTATCAAATATACGGTGAATCAGAAGAAAGAAAAGTTAAATACCAAGGAGAGTACAGTGAGTTTGATGTAAAAATCTCTAATGGTGGTGGTTTAGATATGTTCAATATTCCTATGTATGCACAGGTATCTGTAATAGAACATGCCAATACTAAGGGATTCGTATCTAACTATCAAGATATGAATGGTGTTATGACTGAAAATACCACAGTCGGTAAGGAAATGGCTACACCATATATTTCTGGTACGGTTAATAATAGTTATGTATCTTACACATTCTACAACCGAAAGGAACAAACTATTGTAACAAGTAAAACTGTAACGGGTAATCAAGGTGATAAATATAAGAACTTTAATTTTAATGCCAAGTTCTTTAAAGAAGACGGTAGTGCTTATACAGGTAAAGTGGTAATCGCTAGAAAGAACGGCACTAAGGAAGAATTGACACCTAATTCTGAAAATGTTTACACTTACCAAATGAAACATGGCGATGTGATGCAGTTGTCTAATTTTGAAGAAAAGATAAAGAGTGCTGAAATCACAGAGGCTGATAATGAGTATGAAACAACCGTCCAAGAAGTTGGTAAAGATGCTGTAAATAGTAAAACTATAACGGTTGATGTTGAAAATAGCGATAAGCAAGTTAATTTCACAAACAATCTAGGTATTAACATTCCTACAGGCATTGCTCTACCATTAGGTGGTATTGCTCTACTTGCATTAGGTGCAGTAGTAATTGTTTTAAATAAAAAGAAGAGAGAAGATTAAGGTCTTCTCTTTTTATTTTATAACATAACAACAGATAAACGCATTTCCAGGGTGATTTAACATCTAATGATATTACACTCATTAAAAAGAATAAAGTGTCAAGAATCACCTATTACCGTTGTCCTAGAGCGTTTTAACACTACGCATAATATACAAATTGTAAAATATTGATATATACAATAAGAGAGGTGCATAAAATTGAAAAAGAAAGTCATTGCATTAAGTGCGTTAGCACTAGCACAGAGCGTTGGTACAGTAGCGTTAGTTCAAAATAGCATCGTACAGACCTATGCAGAACAAAAGAATAAAGATGTTACAAGCCAACAGTTTTTAAACTACATCAAGGAATTAAAACAGAAGTACCCAAGTATGAAGTTTGAAGAAAATACAACTGTTTATAATTCCCTACAAGAAGCACAACAGGCAGAGCAACAACAAAAACAACAGTTATCACAATCTATTAGTGAGTATGAGCAGGCTCTGAAACAACAACAGGACACATACAATCAGCAAAATGCAAGTGTTATTGAGCAAAACAAACAAATCGAACAGGCAAACAAAGCAAAGCAAGATGAGTACGAACAGAAAAAGCAACAGTACGAAACAGATTTGGCAAACTTTGAGAACACAAAGAACGAGTACGAGGACTGGTATCGTGACCAAAAGCAACAACTAGACATCGGTATCGCTAAATTGGTTGGTGATTTTGACGACACACAGGCAGGTTCACTACGATTCTATCAGAACCTAACATTAACTTATGATAAGGATAAGTTAGCAGAGAGCGGAACAGAAGTCACAGACGAAGACATTAAATTCACACCTGGTCAGTCTCGCATTAGTAATGTACAACCTGATTCTGAAACGAGTGTCACGAATAATCAGGCTGATAGTGAAGGTAGAAAATATGTTACACGTTTTGATTTAGGAATCGGTGTAACACCAGGCACAAAAGCAACATTTGACTTACATAACATCGGTACAACTAAGTCAGGTAAGACAATCTCTGCACATGTTAAGTTTGTGCTAGATAAGACAACAGACGTAAACACCCAGTTCGGTGTTGTTCCGAACAGGCTGCTCGCTATATACTTCTACAACAATCGAACAGCAGACCAAAAGGGCCATTTTGAAGTCGAGTTCTTTGACGAGGCAACTGGTGAACCAATGAAATTAATTACTGCTTTCGTATCTTCTGACATTGACGGTGTTACAGAGAAGAATTATGTAGGCTCTGATGGTAAGATTGATGGTAAGATTCCAACATTAAGAAGTGACCCTCGTTCAAATAAGTACCCTGAAATCGGAAACGTTTCAGCGAACGAGTTATACTATGCTGGTAAAGCAGACCACTTTGATATTGATAGAGAAAGTGCTACACCTTATGGACAAGGTTTAACATTAACAAGCGGTTCTAAACTAACATTAGGTTTTGGTGTAGGTGCAGACGAGTACGGTGCTTATAGTGATTTCTCACTTGTGAAGATTGGTTCTAAGACAAAAGAGAAACCTACAAAACCAGTTGCTCCTGAACAGCCTACTTTAACACCATTAGTGGATGTGCCAGAAAAACCAGAACCAATTAAGTATAATGGTAATAACACAATTACATATACAAGATTTGAAGTGAAGCAACTAACAACAGAATGGGTTGATGAAGATGGCAAAGAGTTGAAGCCATTAGTTACTGACGATACTATAAAAGAGCATGGTGATATTGAAGGCTACTACTTTGCAGAAACAGAAACCAAGCCTACTGGTGATGTGGTTCATAAGTTTAGGCAGATTGTAACAACGTTTGTGACAGAAGATGGTAAAGAGGTATTCCCACAAGAAAAGGGCAAACAAAAAGAAAAACCTCACAAGGACTATAGTTACAAAAAGACAGAAACAGATGAACACGGAAACGTTAAGCACATCTATCATATGTTCCATACAGACTTTGTGGATGAGGATATGAATAAGATTGCAGACCGTGAAGATGGCGCACAAAACCAGAAAGATGTACCAGGCTACATATATGTTAGAAGTGAGCCAAAACCAGACAAGGATTTGGTTACACATATCTATAAACAAGTTACAACATCTTGGTTAGATGAGAATGGTAAAGAATTAAAGCCGGTCGATAAGGGTTCACAACCTCATGGTGAGTTTACAGGATATACTTACATTAAGACTGAAACAGATAAGAGTGGTAACACAATCCACACATTCAAGAAGGCAAGTAAAGAGCCTACTAATGATTTTGGAATTATCGGACTTACTGTCACATCAGTATTAAGTTTAATGGGAATTAAAGTTTTGAATAAGAAAAAGAGAGAAGCGTAAAAACTTCTCTTTTTCTATTTACATTTACCAGAAAATGTGATAAGATAATTAAGTAAAAACATAGAGGTGAAACATATGGAAAAGTTAACAGAACAGATTATTAGAGATACTTTAATGGATAATAGCATTTGGTTAGATGATGACATGCTTGGTGAATATAGTTGTGCTGGTTTCAAGTGTTATATTTCGTTTAATAAGAGAGATAATGGATTTGAAATTGTAAGACAAATTTCAGAGATGCCATATATGCCAATAGAAAATGTCATAACATGTTCTGCTGAAAGAGAAATCAAGACTGTAGAAGATTTAAACAAGGCATTAGAAGACATTTTCAATTTTCCACAGAAGTTTTTAGACTTATTTTATGAATTTTAATGTCTTGTGATTTTGTGGCAATTCTACTTTGAGAGAACAACTTTAAATAAAAATAAGAGAGGTGTGTAAGTGTCTCTCTTTTTCTAATATTTTTTGAAGTTTAATATGTGTCCGAAAATACGGATTTTATTCATATTCAATCAGCCGCTTAAAACGATTTTTAGGAAGAGTCCGTGTGACTTTTTGAGTATGAAAATAGGCTAAAAATAAGAGGCTGATACATTACACAGATTCGACATAAATCGCCGTTTAAAACCGTTCCTCCTGAAAATTTAAAAACTTGACGCAACTCTAAAATCATGTTAAAATAAGAGACGTAGAAAGATAAGAACGGTGAGTATATGGCAAACGAATACCCAAGACTAATCAGTTGGCATTATTATGACGGAAGAAATGTTTTCAGCAAGACACCGGAAAAAGAAGAAATCATTGAGTATTATATTCTTGACAAAGATGGCGAACAGGAAATCGCCGATGGCACATTAACAAATATGAAGACACCCTTTAATAAAGTTTCAGCACACTTTAAAAGGGTAGTCAAAATGGGCCACACTAAGAAGTCAAGAAAATATCGTGATGTCTACTATAAAATGAAAGGCGCATATCCTGAATTAGAGGATAAGATTAAACCATATAACGGTACCTTAAAAGACTGTGGTTCTTATGTGTATGTTTACTTGCCATATATTAATAATACCTTTGCAGACGGTAGTTTTGCATCAAAACATAAAGATGTTTTCTTAAATGGAAATACAAACTATATTAAAAAAGAGTTTTGGACTGTAGACTTAATTAACGATATTCTTAACTATAAACCATGTTCGATTTTTGGCAATGAAATCGCTGAATACCAAGAGAAGTGTATGCCAATGTTTCTACTTAATGTTAAGAAGCATTTCCCAGCGTTATATGAAAATCTTGACAGAAAAACAGACAAAGACGAACGAGAATTACTCTTAGGTAAATATGTGCCTCTAAAGACACTAAAGCCAGGCATTGTTGGTGATGTACAAGGTGTAGTATTGCTTGCTGATAAATGGAACTATGATGGTGAATATTTGACAGCAGGAGAAGAGTGTGGCAATATTACAGTTGAGCATAGAATTAAAGCGAACGGTGATATTAAGGTTAGAGTAATTGACATCAATACAGTACCAGTAGGTAGAGAGAGTTAGGTATGAGATATTTTATAACCTCAGACATTCACGGGCACTATACAGAACTAAAGAAAGAACTAGACAAACAAGGCTTTAATGAACAATTAGACACTTTAGTAATCTGTGGTGATTTGCTAGACAGAGGTAAAGAGAATGTCAAATGTCTACAATACGTTAATTCTTTGTCTAATAAAGTTCTAATTAAGGGTAACCATGAGTATAACTTGGAGAAATGCCTAAGAGAATATCGTTTTGATTACGCTGATAAACATAATGGCACGGTTGATACAATTCTTGAAATCGCAAAATACGTATCAGGCAGAAAGCATTTAAACATTTATGACCAAGAAATTTACCAATACGCAAACCAATACCTAGAACTATCCCAATACTTGAATAGTTTACAAGATTATTTTGAGTTTACAGACAAGAACGGAAATACTATTGTTTGCTGCCATGGTTGGTTACCAGAGAATTATAAAGATAAGGACTGTAAAGATTTTGAAGAGTATTCATGGATAAATGGTATGGCTTATTGGAAGAATGGTCATGGTTTTAAAGATAAGACCATTATTTGTGGTCATTGGCACTGTTCTTTCGGTAATTCTAAGTATCATGGTAAAGGCTCTGAATTTGGGGAAGATGCTTGTTTTGAACCCTTTAGAGATTTAGGTATTATTGCCATTGATGCTTGCACCACAGTAACAAAGAAGGTAAATGTAGTAGTAATAGAAGGAGAGTAATTTATGTAATTTATTCAACAAGCAAAATTTAAAATTGTACCAACTTATAATGGTGGCTATAGAACCATTTTACTTTGTCCAATATGCAATCAAGAACTTAAATTTATTGACAAGAACATTGTAAAATACCCTGTATGCAACATTTTAGTGAGTATTGGACTTTTAAGATATTGATATAAAGACCATAATGATATATTATTATTAAATTTATTACAATATTAAGAAAGGTGGTGAATGTAATGACAAACTTCATAGTTCAGTTTCCTCTTAAAACAGAAAAATATCAAGAGGATATTTTAGATAAACGTTTTGAGATTGGGAGACAAATTTATAATTCGTTGGTGAATATAACACAGAAACGTTATAAAGAAATGATTAAAACCAAGAGATACAGAAATCTCATTTCCCAATTATCTGGAGACAAAAATAAAGACAAGCGTATCTGCAAACAAATCAATGACATGAGAAAACAGTTTGGTATGTCAGAGTATTCATTTTACCACGATGTTACAAAGATACGGCGTCATTTCTCTGATAACATCGACTCTCACACTGCACAGAGAATTGCATCAAATCTTTGGAAAGCATACGAAAAACTCTTTTATGGAAATGGAGAATATATCCATTATAAAGGATATGGATTTCTTAATTCATTAGAAGGAAATTCTAATGCACAAGGTATTCGTTTTAGAAATAACGAAATTTTGTGGAATGGATTAAAAATTCCTATAGTCATTGATTACAACAATTATTATGAAAATCAAGCATTAAAGTTAGAAATCGTTTACTGTAGAATTATCAGAAAATTTGTTAGAAAGAAATATAAGTATTATGTTCAAATCGTTTTTAAGGGAACTCCACCTATTAAAGTGGATAACGAAACAGGTGAAGTTAAACATTATATAGGTGAAGGAGATGTTGGTATAGACATCGGAACTTCTACCATTGCTTACTCATCAACAACTGATGTAAAAATCTTAGAACTTGCAAACAAAGTCCAGAATATCGAAAACCAAAAGCGAAGATTGCTTAGAAAGATGGATAGAAGTCGTAGAGCGACTAATCCTAATAATTATAACGAAGATGGTACGATTAAGAAACAATGTAACAAGAAGATGGTTTGGAGCAAATCAAATCATTACGTCAAATGTCAAAACAAATTGAAGGAACTATATCGTAAGCAAGCAGACGTGAGAAAATACCAGCACGAATGTTCAGCGAACGAGATTATTTCTCTCGGTGACAATATTTATGTAGAAAAGATGAACTTCCAAGGACTTGCTAAGAGGTCTACAAAAACTGAAAAGAACGATAAAGGCAGATTTAAACGAAAGAAACGTTTTTGTAAATCTATTGCTAACAGAGCACCTTCGATGTTATTGGAAATTATAGACAGAAAGTTATCCTATTATGGTAGACGGTTGATTAAGATAGATACATGGAGTGCGAAGGCAAGCCAGTTTAACCACTTCGATGGTACTTACAACAAGAAGAAATTATCACAGAGATGGAACGACTTCAACGGAATAAAGGTCCAAAGAGACTTGTATTCAGCGTTTCTAATAATGAATACAGCAGACGATTTAAAGAGTTTTGATATAGATAAGTGTAATGAAAGATTCAACAACTTCTATCGACTTCATAATTTAGAAGTTGAACGATTAACAGGTTATAAGAATTTAGGTAGTATAGGAATTTAGAAATATAAAAATAAAGGTTTTGATACGAGCCTTAGACTATCGTTAATTTACTCGTTGGAGTAAATAGATAGTGAAAGTTTTATGGAAACAGATTAGTCTTATATGCTTTCGAGTATATCTGGAAGTCTACGTACATAAGAACCTAACGTAGGTTGGAGTATCATTTAGATAATAATTCACTAACATTTCAGTTGGCTAAATTTGAAGAAAAAATTAAGAGTCCAACAACACAAACATTTGATTCAGAAACAGACGCATTAATTGTTATTAGAGAAATTGTTACTCAATTTTACCTTTTCACCATGATGCGTTGTGGTATTTAATTAAAAGAGAGAAAAAATCTCTCTTTTTTATTTACATGTAAGTAAAATAATATTATAATTAAATAACAATAAAGAGGTGTATAACATGAATTATTCGGACATTCTTGTAGTAGATAAAAAGTCAGAAATTGAAAAAGCGGTTGTAGAACATGCATTATATAATTTTGGTTTATATCATGGTAATCTGAAGATTTATGATAGAGAATTTGACTCTTATGAAGAGGCTGAAGAATATTTATGTAGTTTACGTAATGATGGAGCAGTTAAATTTAAAGAATACGATGGACACAAAAATTTCACAATGAAGTGGATGATTAAAGTATCACATTAAAGAGGAGATTAATTTCTCCTCTTTTTTATATACAAAACTACTAAAATAGTGTATAATTAAATAGTAAAGAGGTAACAAGACATGAAGAAACTATTGATACTCAATGGAGTTATGGGTTCAGGAAAATCTACATTTATCAAAGAAAATCATCTTGAAGATTTTGTAATCTCATCTGATGAGTTGAGAATCAAGATGGCAGGTTTTGACATGTCTGAAAACGGTCTTGTTATTTCTCAAAAGAAAGACAGACAGGTATGGGCAGTTTTATATACAATGTTAGAAACACGTATGGAAATGGGTTTATTTACTGTTGTAGACGCCATGCACTTACATACAAGAGATTTTAAGAAGTACAAAGAACTTGCTGATTTATATGGTTATGAAATCTATGTAAAACGTTTTGAAGTATCTCTTGATGAATTATTACAGAGAAACGTAGAGAGAGAGTCACATAAACAAATTCCTGAAAATGTAATTACTAAGAAATATGAAGTTTTTACAAACCAAGTATTACCAGAATATGTAACAATAATTAATTTAGTAGATGAATTACTACCTATTCTAGATGGTTTAGATGCTTATGAAAACATTTACTGTGTAGGTGATATTCATAATAACGCAGATAAGTTAGAGATTGTTTATAATGAAGTAAAAGAAAATCAAAACTCACTGTATATCTTTACAGGAGATATTTTTGATAGAGGTGAAAAGCCTTATGAAACAATGTTATTAGTTGGTAAATTGTTAGAATTGAATAATGTAAGATTTATTCAAGGTAATCATGAAAGACATGTAAGACAGTATGTCAAAGGAACAACTAATTATACAAACCAATTTAAAAATACTACACTAGATAAAATCCTAGAGAAAACTCAAGATACAACTGTTTTAAATGGTTTAGTAGATAGATTAGAAGAGTTTATTTATTTTAGATTTAGAGGTGACACATACTTTATCTGTCACGCAGGTGTAGGTGCATTACCAGAGAATATGCTATATTTAGCAGGTCAGAACTGTGAATATGGCACAGGGGATTATAATACAGAGGTTGACAAGTTATGGGAAAAGAATATGACAGGAATTATACAAATTCATGGTCATAGAGAAACAACTTCAACAGAACATTCAATTCGAGTAGATTATTCACATGACGGAAACATTGGAATTTATAATATCTTTAATAAAGAACTAAGAGAGATTTAATTCTCTCTTTTTTCCATTTACAAAACACCTAAACCATGTTAAAATTAAATATGTAAAGAGGTATATATTATGGATAAGAGATTAGAGAAGATGTTAAATTCTGAGTACATCCGAGTGAAAGATTTAGGTAATAATATTGTCTCATTAAATTTTACTAGAGATGCATTTCAAGATGGTGTCTGGAACGATGAAACAATTAAGGCAAGAGGCTTATTTATCAATAAGGCGACAGGTGATATTGTAGCACGTTCTTATAACAAATTTTTCCAATATGGCGAAACACAAGAAACAAAAGATTATGTAGACAATAACTTGGTATATCCATTGTATATCTCTAAGAAGTTTAATGGTTTCTTGGGTATTTTATCTGTATATAATAATGAGTTTTTCATCGCAACAAAATCAACTAATGATGGTGAGTATTGTGATTACTTCAAAAATATTCTCAATAACACAATCTTCAATAACGAACAAGAAACAAAAGAATTGTTTAATACTTTAAAAGAGAATAACTGTTCAGCGGTATTTGAAGTAATGGATATGATGAACGACCAACATATTGTTTATGAAAATAATCCATTAGCATTACTAGACTTCATACCAAATTCATTAGATTTAAATGGTATTGGCAAAGATGTAGAACTATCTGAAACATTAAAAAATAAAATTAATCTAAAATCTATTGTTATTGCTAAAAATAAGAAAATCAACTCTAAAGAGGAATTAGATAAATTCTTACAAGACATGGAAGAAAATGAACTTGAAGGCGCTGTAATTACAGACTCTAATGGTTTCATGTGGAAGTTTAAGACTAACTTCTATCGTTTCTGGAAAATAGAACGTAATCAGTTAGAAAGAATCTTAAGAGGTAAAGAACCAAGAGGTGTTAATAGATTAAACTCATTAGAGGCACAAGAAAAAGAAAATGATTTCGTAAACTTCTTGAAAGAGTTTACAAAAGATAAGACGCAAGAGGAATTAGAAGAATTGTTAAAAACAAAATCAATTATCTGGTTTAGAGAACAATATAAAAGATTAGGAAAATAAGCCTAATCTTTTTATTTACAAAATACTAAATCTATGATAGAATAATTATGTAAATAAAAGAGGTAATAAGGTATGGAATATAGAGTTGTGTTATTTAAGACTAGAAATAAAGACAACAAACACATTGACGGTTTTAAAGAAAACAGTAAACAATTTCTTGTAACTGATATGGATAGTGTTTCTGAAAAATTTGAAAAGTTTGTTTCAAAACAACCTGAAGGTGTATTATGTCGTTGTTATGTATCAGTAAACAAGCGTAACGGTGACCTAATTCAAAAACAATTAATTTCATATCTTGCATTAAATGATATGGACCTATCTAAGATTGAAAGTAAAGCCGTATCTCTCGCAATGTTGCCTCAATGTGCCACAGCAAAGAAGTGGTTGTTTGATTTTGACTATGAAAGCGAAGAACAAGTGTTAGAGTTCATTGAAGATATTAAAAACATTGACAGCACATTAGAAGTAAAGTATAAAAAGACAGTGCATGGCTACGCAGTAATTACAAGTCACGGTTTCGATACACGAGCATTATTAGCAAAGTGGTCAGAGTGCGAGAACAAGAAAGATGGAATGCTGTTGGTAGATTGGAAGGTGAAGTAATGGATATTAAATATTTTAAAGAGAAGTTTATTGATTGGATTGATGAAAGCAATCAATTAGGAATACCCGCAACTATCCAAGTACATGAAAGTTGTTGGTTCGGTAATCACTGGTGGGGAGTTGTAGATAAGTGTACAATTTCCGACGGTGTTGCAATTCTCAATGTAACAGAGTATGAGAACAATATTGAATACAAGTTTACAGACAAGTCTTTATTTGATAATATCAACAAGGTTGTATTCCGTATTAATGGAGACATTATCGAAGATGCGAAGTTGGTTGATACCAGTTGGAGTGATAGAATATTCTTATTTGAGGTAGACTTTTAATTGAAAGTGAGGGTGATTGAGGATATGAACACAGCAGAAAAGAAAGAATTATTAAAAGATTGTCTAGGCAAGATTCTTTCTAATCGAGTAGCATATATTAATGGTAATATTGTCCGAGCATCTAATTTTGCATACGATGATTTATTCCAAGATGTTAAAGAGTTGGATTTCGGTGATGTTAAGATAACAATTCGTCCAGAAGCGTTTAGCCTCAAAACAATTCAGTCATCAATAGATTTAAAGATTTATGAAAATGGTGAAGTAGAATTTTATGGAAGAATACCTGTATACACAAACAAGAAATCTTTGAACTTCGTTTCACAATTCAATAATAATAAAATCAACAAACTAATTTCAGTGTTAGGGCCTATTGTTTCTGAAATTGATAAAGAAGTAGCACTTATTGATGAAGAAGAAAAATCTTTAGAGTTAGCAGAGAGAAACAGCCTCATCAAAAATATTAAGAAAGACATCAAGTCTGGAATTAAGTTTGGTAAATTAACAACATTAGAGTTAAAACAATTAGATAGGTTGTTGTATAAAGCAGTTAAATAAGGAAAGAGGTATATCTTATGGTTGAGTGCAATGTTGAAGTTCGTTGTCCTGTATGTGGGAAAGTATATACTGTCAGGGTTCCACACGAAGGCTTTATTAAGTGGAAAAACGGTGACAGAATCCAAGAGTGCATGCCACACCTTTCTAATGAAGATAGAGAGGCTCTAATAACTGGTATTTGTGATGATTGTTGGAATAGGATGTATGGGGAAGACGACTAATGATGATTGAAGAATTAGAAAAGAAATTAGAAGAATTGTTTAATAAGCAGGGTATTGGCAAGTGCATTGAACGATGGAAGAGTACAACCAAGTATGCTACCAAGACAGAAGAAGCGTATATTGAAGCATTGAAGTTAAGATTAAAACAAGGTGGAATACTTTAATTTGTATAATATCAAATAAGAACTTAAAACATGGGATAAAACCATGTTTTTATTTTCTCTTAAAACCGTTTTATACCCTCGTCCGTGCGACTTTTTAGACCTATTTTAGACCTAAAACCAATGGGCTGATACTCTGTTCAGAAAAAGCAAAAACAACGCTTAAAACCGCTCCTCCTGAACGGTGTAGGTAAATCGTTCTTATACACTTTAAAATGACTATATAGAGAACTTGCATATATTTGTCTTTGGGCGAAAACTATTGACAAGTAGCCACTTTTCTGTTAGTATGTGTACGAGGTAGATATAATGAAAAATAGCAATCTAATAAGACAGTGGTTTAAAGGGTGTGTAGTTTGTGAAACAGAACACTCGATTAAATTTTTCAATCCTTATTTAAACAACACCACAGAGATTTGGTATAACAGTTTTAATGACACATACGGATTTGCAAGGAAGAACTATTCTGGCAACTATCGTGCAGAAGATGATACGGCTGATGGCCTACTATTTAGTGACATTCAAAGGCAGTTTAATAATATGAGTTCAGTAAACCCAACATTAACAGATGTTACAAATGTTCTACAAGAACTTAGAAAGAGGTTTGGTTAAATGACACAGTATAATTTCAGAATATTAACAAAGAACAGACTACGGGGAATGGCTAAGCGTGGTGAGATTCCTATTAATATCATGTACACTGATAGGGAAGACAATTTATTCGACTTTCTATGTTTTGAGGACCACTGTGTAGAATTTCATAATGGTTGTAGAGTAATACTAACTAGGGCAGACTCACGGAGTAAAATACCATTACCCGCCATCCACTCTCTGATTAATTTATTTAAAGGTGTGTATAGTGGCTATCATCTTGAGTTCGAGAAGGCTGATGATAGAGGTCTATGTGATAACGACCGAGAGGAATATTTCACATTCATAATCAAGAAGAGCGAGAAAGAAGACCTCTCCGTTTCTGATGATTATAAGTTGGCAACAGAGAATATGGAAGAGGTTAAAGAAATCCGTAGCCTAGTCAACGAAGCAAAAGAGGTTCAAAAGACTTCGGTTGAGCGTTTAAATTTATTATTTAGACAGGTCAATGAACTACGGAAATATGGCAACGACTTAAAACTGGACCAAGAACGTCAAGAAAAGTACAAGCAGAGGCTAAATGATTTTAATGATGAAGTCAGAGAACTAGAACTTAGATTAAAGAAAGACATTCCAGAATTGGACAAGAATCTGGATATTAATAACTTTAAACTTTAAAAAGTTGTATAATATAAGAGTACACATTATGAGACGATAGGAGTGGGAATTATGGATAACTATAAACTTTCATATAGCAGGCAACAGCGTCTTAAAAATGAGGAACAAGAACTTGATAAGAATGTTGCTGAAATAGATAAAAATAATAAATTCAATAACTCTGTAGCAGACATCAGAACAACCAAGGAATTATCGTTAAAAGAGATAGACAACTTCATTGGTAAAAAATCGCTCCCAGAGGTAATGTCTGTTCACCCAAATATGGCATTCGTATGTCTTAGTTTTGCTGCCGCAACTGTTATAACTACTATACTAAGCACTGTACAAATATTACTTACACATAAGGCAATCGCTATTGATATGATTGTTCTCTGGATGTTCTTGTCACTTGTACCTGCAGTATTGTTATCGGCAGAGTTGGTGTATGAGATGCCAGATGCGGCGCACACTAGAATTAGGAAGATAGAAGAAAAAACGTTACAGCCTAACTACGTGATTAGTAGTGAGATTGTGGACTGCCCTATTGAGGTTAAACGAGAGTTATACTACCAACTTAAAGAAGGCTATGTGTATTTCTCTTATAATTTCTATTATCAAACTATGAAGTACTTTACCGAGAGTGGCAAAGAAAAGTGTATTAAGATATTAGATTATAATAATGGTAAAATCTACTATTCAAGAGAGTTCCACTATTTTAGAGACCAACTAGTACGAGATAAGGTATACAGGATTTCGAGCATACTAACTGATAATGCATTTAAGGAGCAATAAAATGGCGATTAGAACTTATCTAATTTTTAAAGAGAATGGTAAAGAAGTGTTGAACACCCAGATATTTGGAAACAACTTTTGGGATAATACATTCTTCACTGAAATATCTAAACTTGTTGGTAAAGACTGCTTTCCAGAATGTGAAGAACTTGATGGTGAAGAAGTTGAAGTACCGTTTGAAGAAGTTTTCAAACTAATGGAAGATGTCTTAGTTAGAGAAATAGAACAGTATCAAACAAAACTTGTTGAGAAGTATGATTTTGATAACTATGTCTTTGAGAATACCTACACTAACCCACTTCTTGATTTCACAAATAACTTTATTAGTAGGGAAGATAAGACTGCTGATGAACCAAATGATACCGTTAATATTGACATCAATACAACTATCAGTTCTAAAGTTAATTTTATTATTCAATTTGGAAAGATTTTTGCAACCTATAATTTAATGCAGAAATTAAAAGAATGTGATTTGTTACAATCAAAGAATCCAATGAGAATGTATCAACGACCAATATTGAAAGATGGTATTAAATGCTTTATTGCACAATATTAAAGAAAGGAATAATAAATATGCACGAGAATGATATGCAATTACCTTATGATAAATGCGTTAAAATCGACCAAGAGGTTGATGCATTATTAGAGGAAGAAAAGAAAAGACAACAACTAACTGAACGCAAGGCTAAATTATTAGAGGGCAGTAAGAAATCAAGACATTTTGCTACATATAAGTGGCTAGGATGGAATCTTATGTTAGAGTATATATGTGGTAGACTCTTAGGAGCAGTGCTCTTTATTCCTTTATTATTCCTGTATAGTATAGACACTAATGTTTGTGAAAAGGTGGTACATATTATAGCACCATCAATAAGTGACCTTATTAGAATAAAAATGTCAAAGAAAAACTATATGATACCAACCAATGTTATTGATTGCCCTATTAGTGTTAAACAGCAACTATATGATGTTATAAACAGGTCTTACAAATATTTCTTAACAAAGTATGGTAGTGGCTTATACGTATGTGATGTAAGTTTTAGTGGTAAAATGTTAGATATAGAGCATAATGAAGATGTCAAATATCTTTTAGCCCAGTTAGTTGAAGGTGAGTGCTATTCTATCGCTGACATTATCACGGACAAACAAGAAAAAATTGAGAAAGGAAATTAAAAAATGAAACGATTTAGTGTGTTAGTGATTGTCGTATTTATTTTAGGTTCTATCATTGCCAACTTTAATAGGCTTGATTGGAATCCAGAACGTATTGGGAAAGAAGTAACAAAAGAGTTAGTTGGAGAGGAAGATAAAGACCAAAATGTCGCTACTGAAAAAGACTGCTCTGCCAACGCTGAAACAAAGTTCGTATCAGATGTAAATGTGTCAGACAAACAAATAGTATCTGGCACAGATAATAAAGCAAACCTAAGAGAGTTATATTATAAAGATGGATATATTTATTTTAAGTATATCATGGCTAAGAACGATGAATTTTCAGTTGGTGGTGTAACTTATGTTCAGACTAATAAGGTAAAGTTTGAAGTGAAGTTAGTAAAGGAAAACCCATTCGTTAACCCGCCTGCACATCCAGATGGATATGAACTTACTGAAAATGATAAGTACAAAGGTGAAACAACTGTAACCATTGAACAGTTTAATGACGATTTCGGTAGAGTGTATGTAGGCGAAATTACTGATGGCGAGGTCTATGGTGGAATTACTGCAAGAGTAACAACCTACTATGTAGCAAAAAATGCATATTCTAACGGTTTATCAATGTCAAGAACAGTCGATTACCGCATTTATATGAATTAAAGGAGAAACTAAAATATGTTTAGAGATGATTTCGATAGAGATTTTACTATTGTTAAAATTATATTTGCAATTATGTTTATTTGTACCGTCGTAGGTTCTACACTAATTGCTCCGTACAACAACTTAGTAGATAAACATACAAACGTGGAAAGTGCATATTCAGTCATTGAAACTACATTACAGAGAAGAAATGATTTAATTCCTAACGTAGTTAATTCAGTTAAAGGATATATGGCTCATGAGGAGAAACTACTAACTGAAATTACTAACGCTCGTAAGGAGATTGGTAAAGCAGAAATTGAGAGTGGTTCAAACCTAGATAGTTCAATTTCTAAGTTAATCGCATTAGCCGAAAGCAATCCAGAATTAAAAGCAAACGAAAACGTAAATGCCTTGATTATTGAATTAGAAGGAACAGAGAATAGGATTATGGTTGCACGTCAAGACTACATCAAGGCAGTAGCAGAATACAACACGTTATTGAGACAGTTCCCTACAAGTATTATTGCTAAGTTGTTTGGATTTAGTGAGGTAAAGTTATTCCAAGCAAGTCCAGAATCTAATAAAGTGCCAAATGTTGACTTAAAGTAGGTGTAAATTATGAAGAAACTTATATTACTGTTTCTATTATTATTTTCACCATTAACTGTTAAGGCGGAGAACATTCCCACACAGGCACCTACAAATGGTGTCTACGACCCTAATGGGTACTTATCTAATGAAACTATCAATCGTATTAAAGAAATTAACGACAGATACGCAGGAAGTGATTTAAAGCCACAAATTGGTATTGTAATTGTTAATGAGGTTGATGGCAACATTGAACAAGTAGCCAACGAAACAGCAAGAAACTGGAAGATTGGCTTTTCTGATACGAATAACGGTATGTTAGTAATGATTGATATAAAAAATCACAAAATCAGAACAGAAACATCTAATAGTCTTTCTACATATATTACCGATTATCAAACATCTATCTTAAATGATACTGTTAAATATGATTTTAGAAACGGTGATTATGATAGTGGTGTAAATGAATATTTGAACGCATACACTAAAATGATGGATAGAGTTGTAAGTGGTAAAGAACCAATGTCACAAGAAGAGAAGTTTATGAGAATAATTCTATCTTTCATGATTTTTGCTTTAGTAGCGTGTATGATTGGAGTATTGTTTACTAAACTAGTACAGATATTTAGTGGTGGAGATGACGATGACGGCTACTATGGTGGTGGAAGTTCTGGTTCAAGTGGCTCTAGTTCAGGTGGCTATTATCATCACTACTATTCAGGTCGTTCTTATGACAGTGGTAGTTCAAGTAGTAGTTCAAGTTCTTCTTCATCAAGTTGGTCTGGTGGTGGCTTCGGTGGTGGAGGTAGCACAGGTGGCTGGTGACAAGTTTGATTTGACACTTCCTATATTTAAACACTGGGGAAAGGTGTTTAATAAATATGGTTATGAATTAGTGAACGAGAGTTATTACTCCTCAAACTATTCCGAGAACTGTATTAGTATTGTTCCAATTAACGAGGAAGACGTGTATCAGTATCATTATCCATGTCTAGTTCATGGTCGAAGTACTAAAGGCTTTGGTATTAAAGTTAAGCACTGGAAGAATTTGGGTAGTAAGTTTGAATGTGAAAATTCAGAAAAACTTAACAAGTTACTAAAACAATTTATCAATGAATTAAATACTGGTAAAAAGAGTAAGAAATATATTCAAAGTAGACAAGATGAATTAAACAAAATTGCAGAAGAGTTGAATAATCTATATACAGAATGGACAGAATGATATATAATATTGATATGGAAAAGCAATATCAATTAGACTTAATCAAAGTAATTCAAGAAACAAAAGATGGTGAAGTTAGTGTGGTTCAATTATCTATTGAATTAATCGCAACTTCCACCATGTATTAATGAATAGAGGAGAGTGTATTATGATTAGTAAAAAGATTTTAGCAGTAATGTTTTATACTTTTGTGTTAGGACTATCAGTTTGGGAATTATTCAGTTGGGGAAGTTCACCTTTGGATAAACTAGTAGCAGGCTTTTCAATCCTGTTATGTTTGAAAGGTATCATTGAGAATTTATTAGAAAAGAGAGGAAATTAGAGAATGGGAACGCCACAAGCAATATATGAGTTGTCAAGGGCTTATGGAGAGACTCAATCAGTAATTGATAAGGTATGTTTAAAGTTAGATGAAATGAATATTAAACCATGTGAGTTGCTGGAAATATTAAATATTAAGCATAGTTTTTGCGATGGTATTTACTCATTTCAACTAAAAGAAATTACAACTGGTGATATTGCTAAGATGTCTTACGATAACGAATATTTAACCGTAGAATATTTTGGTGAGTTAGGGAGTCGTGGACTACCACAACGGTTCGGTTGTCCTACAGCAGGTACATTACTACGTGAAATTTTATATAATATTAATTTCAACAGAGTATTATCAGCATCGCTTGTCAATTTGTTACATAATATTAATAGAACCATCTAACTAATGGCTTTTCCTAATATAGAACATGAGAGGAGTAGAAACAATGAAAGAACTTCAAATTTGTTTAGAAAACTGTGATGTGATTAAGGTTCCTTGGGAAAGTGTTGTTAATCTTTCAATATATAAGGTTCACAAAACGTATCACTTCGCTAAAAATATGAACTTAGAAATATCAGTGGCAGACGATGTATTATTAACACTTTCTAAGGATGCAGATTTGCCACATCAAGAGTTTGGTATAGGTGAGTTCACAACAAATTTTAAACGTCTATATGATTGTAGAGATATTGTATCTGTTACACTTGTTCATGATGACGACAAAGAAGAGGAGTTCTATGTAACATATGAAGAGGACGAGTTAAGGTGCTACAATAAACTTCAAACAGTAGAGTTTGATAATTACGAAAATCTAGTAATCAAAATAGGCAGAAATGTATGTTCGTAGTAATTGTTGCAGGCTCAAGGAGTTTTAACGATTTGCCATTAATGTACAGTAAGTTAGATTATTATCTTCAAAAACAAGATAAAGTTCTCATTGTTCATGGTGGTGCAAATGGTGCAGATAAATGTGCGTCTATGTACGCAAAGGATAGAAACATTGAAACAAAGGTATTTCTTCCAGACCGGAATAAGCATGGTAAGAAAGCAGGCATTTTAAGAAATATTGCAATGTTTGAATATGCCTCAAAGTTTCAGAATAGAGGATGTGTAGTCTTTTGGGATGGCACATCTAAAGGCACAAAGAATGATATTGAACTATCTGAAAAATACAATGTTCCTTTGCGAATAGTTGAGTTTAGATAAATATAGATAAACTGATAAAGGCATTTCCAGAACGATTTGCCTTTTCTTGATATAATAAATATGTGAGGAGATTAAGAATGAAAGAACTTAGAATCTTTTTAGAAAATTGCGATTCAATTACGATTGACGGTCAACATATACAGTTTTTAGATATGGAACACATAAATAAGGTTTCTCCAGATGTAAATATAGTTTGTCAAACAACAAGACAATTATGTACTGCTGATAGAGTCACTTTGATATTGTCTAAAGAAGCCAATTTACCTCATAGAGAATTTGGTGTTTTTGATGAAGCAACAGTCTTCAAACGCTTGATGAAACGTAGAGACATTGTATCTTTGACGATTGTTTATGAAGATGGAAAAGAAGTAGCATATCATGGGCCTTACGATGAGAATGAACGTTTAATTGGTAATATAGCAACCGTTTGTAAAGATGGTAAGGAAGTCACATATTATGTGTCTTATGATGAGTTTGAACATGGATTTGATAACAAACTCCAAACAACGGAGTTAGACGATAACGGAAATTTAGTAATTAAGATAGGAGACTTTAATGAATAAATTAATTAAATTGGGTTTAGTATCTTTGTTAGCATTGCCTATTGTTGGGTGTGCTAAACAAAACACTACAACAAGTACAACTACACAAGAAACACAAACAACAGAAACAACAGCACCAAAGAAAGAAGAAAAAGACACATCAAAATATGACATCCTGTCGCAGAAGAAACTTGAGGAATTTAAGATAAGAGCATCTGGTGCAGAATATGATGGAAGAATGGTTGATGAGAATGGTAATCGTATCATGGGTGATGATGGAGAACCAGTCGGACCAAACGTTCAGAACTTTGCATACGATGTGTCAATTAAATTACCAACCAACTATACTGTAAGGGCAATCGTGGTAGATAAGAACGGGCATATTTCAGACAAGTACCGTCTTAACAAAGAAGTAGAAGAGAGAGACCACTATTGGGATGAGGAATACAAGAAGTCAACTGATGAAATTAATAATGACTATGTTGGTAAGGTAATTGCAACAGGTTTTGAGAAAGACCACGACACCTATTCTTATGATAAGTTAACCTTTACAGCAAGTTTCATGCCTAAGCATTTCAAAAATACAGAACATGGTACTACTCCTGAAGAAGTAGACTCTTATTACCTAGATTTTGACAAGAAAGAAAACCTAGTTAAGAGTGATTATAAGGGTTATACTTTATATACTAAC